>Ga0075424_100003081_pt1 | contig 15510 bp, 17 predicted proteins | sample SoiMethybrSBSTD3_FD_75301 | JGI IMG/M metagenome (GOLD analysis project Ga0075424, IMG submission 75301) | Bulk soil microbial communities from a Populus tree surrounding site in Tennessee, USA - Soil MetaG P. TD hybrid SBSTD3 | ecosystem: Environmental > Terrestrial > Soil > Tree plantation... | reverse complement strand
CTGCGCCTCCGGAACCGCCTTCGCCAGCAACCGGCTTCGCTCCCGGAACGGCCAATCGACCAGGCTCTGGCCATCGAAGTACAGGCAATCGAAGAACACGGCGCGCATCGGGAGCTCGGTGCGCAAACGCTCGACGTCGAGCCTGCGGCCGAAGCGGCGCATCGTGACCTGGAAGGGATGCGGCCGGCCTGCTGCGTCGAAAGCGAGCGCTTCGCCGTCGAGGATCAGCTCGGGTGCGTGCAGGCCTTTCACGAGCTCGACGATCTCGGGAATCGCATGCCCCACGTCGTTGAGGCTGCGCGTGTAGACACGCACGGTCTCCCCGGACTTGTGGACCTGGATCCGCGCGCCGTCCATCTTCCACTCGAAGGCCGCCTCACCGCCGAGCTGCTTGAGGGCATCCGCCGGATCGGCGGCCGTGTGTGCGAGCATCGGCGCGATGGGCTTCAAGACTTCCAGGCGGAATGCCTCGAGGCCCGCGCCCTGGTCGACCAGCGCGGCCTCGGCCACCGCACCGATGTCGCCGCCGAACATCATCGCCCGCCGCACCTTGGCAACGGGCACCTCGGCGGCGGCCGCGATGGCGTCAACCATCACGCCGGCGAGCGCGCCCTGGCGAATTTCGCCGAGAAGCAGGCGGAACAGGAATCGCTGTTCCCCCTCCGTCGCACGGCCGAAGAGATCACGAAGGGCGGCGGTGCGCAGCGAATTCACGCCCGCGCCCCGCAGCGCGGCGACATCGGTGATCGTCTTGTCGGTTTCCGTCAGCGAGAGCTCAGCCGCGCCGGCGGGTGGCATCTCACTGGCTTCTCGCAGTACCGCAGGCCCGATGCCGATGCGCCCCTGCGGCGCCTGACCGGCCAGATAGGCGACGCCGATGGGGATCTCGGCGGCCGCCAGCACGCGGAGAAACTGCGCCAGCTCCCGCACCTTGGGGAGCCTCGCTGGCGTCGCGCCGACGCGATCCGAGATCTCGACGAGATTGGCCAATAGCGTCATGCAGTTACGGTACGCGGCCTGGGCCCGATGCGCTGTAGGTTAATATCCGCAGCCATGAAACAGCGGTACCGGAGCCTCCGCGCATGACGCCCGGCGACCGCGACCTCGGCCTGCACGCTGCCATCACGCGGCGCGACTTCGTGCACGACGTCGGCCTCGCCGCGCTCGGCCTCGCGCTGCCCTGGCCGGCGCTCGCGCATTCGCAGGGCGACGCCGGCTACTACCCGCCGACGCTCACCGGCCTTCGCGGCTCGCACCCGGGATCCTTCGAGGTCGCCCATGCGCTCGCACGCGAGCACCGGCGCTTCGACAACCCGCGCGCGCTCGACGAGACCTATGACCTCATCGTGGTCGGCGGCGGAATCAGCGGCCTCGCCTCGGCGTACTACTACCGGAAACTCCACGGCGCGGACGCGCGCATCCTGATCCTCGACAACCACGACGATTTCGGCGGCCACGCCAAGCGCAACGAGTTCCACCAGGGCGGGCCGATGCGTCTCGCCTGGGGCGGTACCGTCAACATGGAGTACACGCTCTACGACGGTGTCGCGAAGGGCCTGATCGCCGAGCTCGGGATCGATATCCCACGCCTGCTCAAGGGCTACGAGTTCGCGTGGCTCCGCTCGGGCGGACACCTCAAGTCCTCCACCTTCTTCGACGCCGGCCGTTACGGCCGCGACGTGCTGCTGCGCGGCGTGACGCTCGACGGCATGTCCCCGAAGGCGCTCGTGGCGCACATGGACGCCTTCCCGATCTCCGGGGACGCGCGCGCCAAGCTCAAGGCCTTCCTGCTGGCGACCGGCGACGTGCTGGCGAAGATGTCGCCGGCGGACAAGCACGCCTACCTCCGCCGCACGAGCTACTCGAGCTTCCTGCGCGAGCACTTCGCGATGCCCGACGAGGCGCTGCAGGTCCTCAGCAACTCGCCGGCGGGCTTCTGGGGCATCCCGGCCGAGAGCCTCTCGGTGTCCGAATGCATCGAGACCGGCTCCCCGGGCGCGCACGTACTCGGCGGCCCGCATGACGGCGACACGGAAGAGCGCGACAGCCCGGAGGCGATGTTCCCGGACGGCAACAGCTCGATCGCGCGCCTCCTCGTGCACCGGCTCATCCCGGGCGCCGTTCCGGAAATGGCCACCGATGCCGATGCGTTCGACGTCGTGATGACTCGCCCCGACTACGGCGCGCTCGACAAGGCGGGATCGCCGGTGCGGCTCCGGCTCAACTCGACGGCAGTGCGCGCTGCGAACAGCGCGGACGGCGTCGCCGTCGACTACGTGACGAATGGCGAGCTGCTGCGCGTATCCGGCCAGCAGTGCGTGCTCGCCTGCTACAACGCGATCATCCCTTACCTGACGCCGGAGCTGCCGGAGGCGCAGAAAGCGGCGCTCGCGAAGTGCGTGAAACGCCCGATGCTCGTCGTCAACACGCTCCTCAAGGATGGCCAGTCGCTCGAGAAGCTCGGCATCAAGGGCGCGCAGCTCCCCGGCAGCTACCTGCAGAACTTTTTCCTCGTCACCGGCATCAACGTCGGCGGCTACCACCCGGCCTGGAAGCCCGAGGATCCCTGCGTGCTGCAGAGTTTCTCCGGCTTCTCGGACCCGTTGCCGGCCGGCGCGGGGCGGGCGGCGGAGGCGCGCGCGGCACGCGGCAGGCTGCTCGCCATGTCGTTCGAGGATTTCGAGCGCGAGGTGCGCCGGATCCTGAGCGGACTCCTCGGCCCCGGCGGATTCGATTCGGCGCGCGACGTCCTCGCGATCACGGTGAATCGCTGGCCGCACGGCTACGCACGCGACCACCTCGACCTCGAGGACGCGGACTGGAACACGGACCCGCCGCCCGAGGTCGTCGGGCGCCAGCGCTTCGGCCACATCGCGATCGCGAACTCCGACGCGGGCGCCGACGCCTACACGCACGCGGCGATCGACCAGGCCTGGCGGGCGGTCAACGAGCTCGCGGGAGCGAAAACATGAGGCCCCGCTCGCTCGCGTCCCTCGCTGCGGCGGTCGCGCTGACCGCGGTGGGTTTCGCGGCTCCGGCCGCCGATGCGCCCGCGATCCCTACCGCGGCGCGGACGGTCGTGCTCGAGAAGGCGGACGCCGGCTACCGCTGGAAAACTGTCGAGAAGGCGATTCCGGGGCCCGGCCCGCGGCAAGTGCTCGTTCGCGTTCGCGCGGTTTCACTCAATCGCGGCGACGTCGAGATGCTGGCACCCGCGCCTGGCGCGGACGTCTCCGGACTCGTCGTCGCCTCCGATGCCGCCGGCGAAGTCCTCGCCATCGGCAGCGACGTCACCGATTTCAAGCCCGGCCAGCGCGTGTCCACGCTCTACTTCCGCAACTGGGTCGACGGGCCGATGAGCGGCGAGACGCTGAAGGGCGCACACGGCGCATCGACGAACGGCGTGCTGTCCGAGTACCTCGTCATCGACGACACCGCCATTGCGCCGTCGCCCGAGGGGCTGACGGATGAAGAAGTCTCCGCGCTGCCGACGGCAGGCCTGACCGCCTGGTCCGCGGTCACCGCCAACGGCCCGGTGGGACCCGATGACTTCGTCGTCGTGCAGGGCACCGGCGGCGTCTCGACCTTCGCGCTCCAGTTCGCGGCCGCGGCCGGTGCAAAGGTCATCGTCACGAGCAGCTCGGACGAGAAGCTTGCCCGCGCGAAATCGCTCGGCGCGACGGAAGGCATCAACTACAAGACGACGCCCCTCTGGTCGAAGCGCGTCCTCGAGCTGACGGGAGGCCACGGCGCCGACGTCATCGTCGACGTCGGCGGCAAGAACACGCTCCGGATGTCGGCGGAGTGCCTCGCCTACTACGGAACCCTATCCGTCGTCGGCGGCCTCTCCGGCTACGACGGGGAGATCCCGGCTTCGGACCTCATCATGAAGCGCGCCCGCGCCCAGGGCATCTTCGTCGGCTCGCGCGGAGACTACCTCGACATGAGCCGGTTCATCACGGCGCACCGGCTGAAGCCGGTAATCGAGCGCGTGTTCCCGTTCGAGCAGTACGAGGACGCGCTGAAGCTCATGGAATCCGGCAGCTTCGTCGGCAAGATCGTCCTGAAGTTCTGATGGACAGGCTGATCCTCGGCCTCGTGGTCTTTTTTGGCGTCCACGCGATCTCCCTGGTGGCGCTCGGCTGGCGCGATCGCATGGTCGAGCGCGTGGGCACCGGCGCCTGGCGGCGCTACTACTCGATCGCCGCGGCGGTCGGTCTCTACCTGCTCATCAGCGGCTATGGCGCCGCGCGAGGCACGGACGGCTTCCTGTACGTGACGCCGCCGGCATTCCGATACCTCGCGGCCCTCCTGATGCTGCCCGCCTTCGCGCTCGCGCTTGCCTCCGTCTTCCGCGGGCGGATTTCCGCCCGCGCGAAGCATCCCCTGCTGCTCGCCACGATGCTCTGGAGCGTGGCGCATCTCCTGACCAATGGCGCAATGGCGGACGTCCTGCTGTTCGGCTGCTTCCTCGCGTGGTCCGTGGCGGTCCGGATATCGCTCGAGCATCGGCCGCAGCGCCCGCCGATTGCCCTGCCGGCGTCGGCGACGAACGACCTCATCGTCGTCATCGGCGGTCTGGCCGCGTACGTCCTCGTCGCATTCTGGCTGCACGCCCGCCTGTTCGGCGTCGCGCCGCTCGGCGGGATCTAGCGGAGCGGCGCGTGCTCGAACCCTACGTGATGTCCTGCCCCTACTGCGGCGAAGACGTCGAGCTCGTCATCGACGAGGGCGGCGGCGACCATCAGGCCTACGTCGAGGACTGCCCCGTCTGTTGCCGCCCCTGGCAGGTCGAGGTCGCCCTCGATGCCGAGGATGGCTGGACCGCGACGCTCCGAACCTCGGACGAATGACCGCCTAGTCGTTCTTCACGCAGTCCACGGGCTTGATCGGCTTCGTGCAGAAGACGCCGCCTTCGGTGATCGTCTGGTTGCCACCCGCCTCCGTGGCCAGCACCTCGAACTCGTAGACCTTGTTCGACCTCAGGAACTGGTTCGGCACGACGAGGCTCGTCTCCCAGCTCGGCAGGTCGACGTCGAACTGCGCCGGAAACTTGCCCGGGGGAAATGGCTCGGGGCGTGTCGCATCCGCGATCACCACGTGGTAGCCGACGATGCTGACCGGGCCCAGCTCGGGAATAATCGCGTCCGTCACCTTCTTCCATCGGATCAGGAGGTTCACATCGGCCCGGACCACGTCGCCGTCCTCGGGCGCGAGGATCTCGGGGCCGGCCGGAATCTTGTGGTTGAGCGGTGCAAAGCCGCTCCAGTTGGCGTTTTCACCCGTAGCGCGGAATTGGTACTTTCCCGCGGGCCAGGCGGACAGGAGATCCGTCAGGAAGACGATCGGTTCCTCCGGGTCGCGCTCGCAGCCGAGCGCCTGAATCAGGTCCCGGATCTGCGGCTCCACCCGTTCCTGGAATCCTTCCGTGATTTCGTGTGTCACCGCGGGCCCACCGACCGAACCGGCCTCATAGACGATCTGGCCGTTCGGGTCCTTGACCGTCAGGTCGGAGACGCCGTCGGTGTCGAAGCTCATCTGGATGCCCATGTCGCATGCCGACGCGTTCGTCTCGAAGTGGACGTTCGTCTGCTTGAAGGGCTCCGTCTCGGCCGCCGATGCGGGCGTCGGTGCCGCCGCGAGTGCGGCGCCGGACAGAACGATTTGACATAGCGTTACGCCATAGCGGTTCATGTGCCTTCTCCGTGTCCTACGCGATTCGGGTCGCACAGGATTAGACGTACGGACACGACAATACCTTCGCCTCGCGCGAAAGAGCCGCTTACTTGACGTTAATGGGCCTGAGGCTGGCTAGGCGATCGCCCGTACCGCCGCCACCGCGGCGTCGACCTCGCGCTCGTCATTGACGAGGCTCGGCGCCAGCCGCGCTTTCGAGATCTTGTAGGGCGACGTCGAGGCGACGACTTTGCGGTCGTACAGCTTGTGCGCGGTCTCTTCGGCGGTCTGCCCCTCGACTTCGAAGGCAATGAGGCCCGCGGACAGCGACGGATCCATCGGCGTCAGCACTTTCACCTTCGGGATCTTCGCGAGCCCTTCCTTGCACTGCGTGTTGAGCGCGGCGATCCGGTCCGCGATCCGCTTACGTCCGATGCTCTGGTGGAACTCGAAGGCTTCCGTCATCGCCCACTGGTGTTCGAAGGCCTTGAACCCGCCGGGCGAGACCCAGGCGACGCTGGTCGGGGCGTTCGGCGGCCGCTCGTCTTCCCAGGCCGCGAACGGCTCGAGCGCATAGAACGTCGGGATGGTCGGCTTCAGCTTGCCCCAATTCTTCTCCGGCACCCAGAGGATGCCCGTTCCGCGGGGTGCGAAGATCCACTTGTGCGTGCTCGCCGAGACGAAGTCGGCGCCGAGCTGCGAGATCTGCTCGTCCTGGTTGCCGAAGCCGTGCACGGCATCCAGCACGATGAGGATCCGGTCCTTTTCGTCGCGGCCGGCATTGATCTCCGACACCGCCTGCGTCAACGCGCGCACCGGTATCTTCACGCCGCTGCTCGAGTGGACCCAGGTGATGCCGAGGACGCGCGTCTTCGGTCCGATGCCGCGCTTCAGGTTCGCGACCATCTCGTCGGCGGAAGCCGCAGCCGGGTCGCCGTAGAGCGGCACGCGCCGCCAGCTCGCCCCCGCCTTCTCCACGGCGAGGCGAGCCGACTCGTGGTGCACGTAGTGATCGTGGGTCGTGTTCAGGACCTCGTCGCCCGGCTTCAGCGCCAGGCCGTTGTAGATGAGGGCCAGGCCCTGCGTCGTGCTGTCCGTGAGCGCGACTTCCTGCGGCTTCCCGCCGATGTAGGCCGCCGCCGCCTTCTGCACGCGGTCCGGGTAAGGCTCCTCGTGAGCTTGCCCACCGAGGAATACGTCGAATCCCATGCCGTGCTCGACCGTCGTGAACGGCTGCGCGTCGAGCATGTTGCGGTAGCGCTCGATCGCGTCGCGCACCGGCTTCGGGTGCGACACGATGTAGAACTGCGAGAAATGCATCCAGGCGGGATCGAGATTGAACTGCGCCCGCACCGTCGCCCAGTCGGAACTGCTATTGACGGCGGGAACGGCAGCGGGCTCATTCGCCGCAGCGACGCGCGCCGCCGCGGTGCCGACGAGTGACAGGCCGACCGATGCGACGAAGTCGCGGCGATTGAGGGTCATGAAGCGGCTCTCCTTGGAGGTGCTGGGCGATGGATGCGGAGTTTACCCGCTGTCGCCCCTGCCGCCGCGTCCCGCTGCGGCGTGGTCGGCGCCCGGCCGGCCACGGCATCAGCCGCCGCTTTGCGCGCTTCCTCCTCAGGAACCGCAAACCCCCTCGCGATGCTCAGCATGTATTCGAAGTCGCACATGGCAGTGACCTCCTCGGTGGTTGAGCGCCAGCATCGCTCCGAATCAGGTCGAATCCCGCCCTGATTCATGCCTAAACTTCAGCCATGACGCAGCCAACCGTTCGCGTCCTTGCGGTGCTGGAAGTCCTCCAATCCCAGGGCCGCGTGAGCGGCCCGGAACTGGCCCGGCGGGTCGGAGTCGACGGCCGGACACTCCGACGCTATATCGCGATGCTCGAGGAACTTGGCATTCCGATCGTCGCCGAGCGCGGCCGCTTCGGCGGCTACGCGCTCGTCGCAGGATTCAAGCTCCCGCCGCTCATGTTCACCAACGACGAGGCTTTGGCGCTCTCGGTGGGTCTCGTTGCTGCCTGCAGCCTGGGGCTTGCCGACGCCGCCTCCGCCGTTGCGGGCGCACAGGCCAAGCTGGAGCGCGTCATGCCGCAGGCGCTCAAGCGCCGGCTGCGCGCCATCGACGAGACCGTGGCTTTCGACTTGTCGAACCGAAACGCGTTGCCGGCGGTCAATGCCGCGCTGGTGGCCCTGAGCGCAGCGGCCCAGGCGCACCAGCGAGTTCACATGCGTTATCGCAGTCGCGCGAGCCAGGATACCGCCCGCGAATTCGATCCTTACGGCCTCGTGTGGCGCGGGGGGCGCTGGTATGCGGTCGGCCACTGCCACTTGCGGCGCGACGTACGCTCGTTCCGGCTCGACCGCGTGATGGACGTGAGCCCGATGCCTGCCAATTTCGCGCGGCCGGACGATTTCGATGCGCTCGCGCACCTCGCTCAATCCATGGCGATGCTGCCGCGCGCGCATGCGGTCGAGGTGCTGCTGTACACCGACCTCGACCGCGCGCGCCGCGAGACCTTCGATACGATCGGCGTATTCACGCCCGAAGGCGAGGCGGTCCGCCTGTCGGCGCGGACGGACGATCTCGACTGGTTCGCGCGCGAGCTGGCCCGCCTGCCGTTCGATTTCGCAATATTGACGCCGCCTGCCCTTCGGGCCGCGCTGCGACGTCAAGGCGAGAGGCTCGTTCGATTGGCGCCAGCCCGGTCGCGAGAGTGACGAGAAACTCGAAGTGATGCATGACGCCAATCTCCCCCAGGCGCCGCCCGCGCACAATTAGCAAACGTGAATGAACCTTAAGAAGATGTCGAAGCACGACGTCTGGCCAGCGCGTAACTTTCGCAAAGCCTGATGCCAAGGTACGTTGTCGATCCCGAGCCATGATGACCCGGCGCGCCTGGCTGCTCTTCGTCCTCAACTCCGTGATCTGGGGCGTACCGTATCTGTTCATCAAGATCGCGGTGGATGGGGGCATCCCGCCGGCCTTCCTGGCATGGTCACGAATCGCCCTGGCGGCGGCCGTGATGCTGCCGTTCGCATTGCGGCGTGGCGCATTCCACGGACTGCGCAAGCACGCCGCTGCCATCGTCGCGTACACGCTCTGCGAGGTGGCCGTGCCATTCGTCCTGATCGCGGAAGGCGAGCGGTACATCACTTCGTCGCTCACCGCCATCCTGATTTCGACGATGCCGCTGATGATGGCGGTGCTGTCGCTGCATTTCTCGCCGGGCGACCGGCCGACGGGGTGGCGGCTGGTCGGCTTGATCCTGGGGTTCGTGGGAGTTGTCGCGCTCCTCGGCTTTGACGTCGCGGGACGCCCCGGCGAGCCCTTTGGCGCGATGCTGGTGCTGGTTGCGACGCTGGGCTACGCCATCGCGCCGCTGATCATCAGCCGCTGGCTGGCGGATCTCGATCCGCTGGGCCCCATCACCGCAAGCCTGACGCTGGCAGCGATTATCCTGTTGCCGGCCGCGATCGCTGTTCCGCCTCCGCAGGTTCCCGGCCCGGCAGCTCTCGCTTCAATCGTCGTCCTCGGCGTGATCTGCACGGCCGCCGGCCTGGCGATCTTTTTCCGGTTGATCGTCGAAGCGGGTCCCAATCGTGCCAGCGTCATCACCTACATTAATCCGGTCGTCGCGGTCATCGTCGGGATGCTGGTGCTGGGGGAGCGGCTGACCGCCGTGTCGACGCTGGGACTCCTGATGATTCTTGGCGGATCGTGGCTCGCCACGAGACGAAGCGTCAGGTAGCGGGACAGGGCGTGTCGAGGGAACCCACCGCCGTCTCTCCCGACTCCGGCTTCGGGTACAGCTTGCCGAACGTGAATGCACTTTCGCTCGGCCCACGGCTGCGCAGCGCGGTGAGCCGCGCGATGCCTTCTTCGGGCATCGGCCGATGGCCGCGCGGCACCCACCAGAGCACCAGGTACAGCTCCATCTTCTCGAACCATTCGCGGCGACGCCGCATCACGCCCACGTGGTCGCTGCGGTAGACGAAGGCCTGCAGAGCCTCGGCGTCCCGCCAGACCGACATGTTGATGATGATGTCCTCGCCCATCGGGTGCAGCGCAGTCGCGTTGCCCGAGTCGTCCTGGAGGCGCCATATGAATCCGGGCGCGGCGTCCGCGACCGCGTTGATGCGGTCGAGCGCGCCCACGAAATCGGCGAGCTGCCGGGAATCGAGCGGCGCCTTGAGGCGGGCCACGTTCATCTGCGCCAGCTCGAACTTTGCCACGGGCGCCTCTGCCTGACCGACGGGTGGGGCTACTTTAGCGCCCCCGAGTCCTACGAAAAAGTGTCGAACTTGTCCGCCAGCGCCCATCGGCGAACGAGTCCATAGTCAGGCGAACACTCCATTGAAGGTCGCCACCCCATGAAATCCCGCAAGCTCGGCCGTACCGGCCCCGAGGTATCCGCTATCGGACTCGGCTGCATGAGCATGGGCATCGCGGGCACGTATACGAGCAGCGTGAAAAGCGACGACGACGCCATCGCCCTGATCCACCGGGCCCTCGACCTCGGCATCACGCTGCTCGACACGGCGGACGTCTATGGCGACTCGGAGCGGCAGATCGGCAAGGCGATCCAGGGTCGGAGCGACGAGGTCGTGCTCGCCACGAAGTTCGGGTTCACGTCGGGCACAGCTTCGGAAAAGCGCGCGATCGACGGCAGCCCGGACTACGTGCGCAAGGCCTGCGATGCGTCGCTGGAGCGCCTGGGCGTTGATTCGATCGATCTTTACTACCTCCATCGTGTCGACGCGTCCGTGCCGATCGAGGACACGGTCGGCGCCATGGCCGAGCTCGTGCGTGAAGGGAAGGTCAAGCACCTGGGCCTCTCCGAACCTTCCGTCGACAGCCTTCGCCGCGCAACGGCGATGCATCCCATTGTCGCGGTCCAGTCTGAGTACTCGCTGTTCACGCGCGATCCCGAGGACGAGCTGATTCCAGCCCTCATGGAACTCGGCATCGCCCTCGTCGCGTACAGTCCGCTCGGCCGCGGGATCCTTGCCGGTCGGTTCACGCGGCTCGAGGACCTCACGCCGACGGACTGGCGCCGGAATAACCCGCGGTTCCAGGGCGAGAACTTCGGGCAGAACCTCGCGCTCGCGGATCACCTGAAGAAAATGGCCGAAGAGACGGGACACACACCCGCGCAGCTTGCGCTCGCCTGGCTGCTCAGCCGGGAAGAAAACGTAATTCCGATCCCGGGCACGAGCAACGTCAGGCGCCTGGCAGAGAACGCCGCGGCCGCGGACATCCGGTTGAGCCAGGCCGATCTCGCCCAGATCGAGGAGATCTCGCCGAAGGGCGCGGCAGCCGGACAGCGGTACAACCCGGCGATGCTCGGCCTGGTGAACCGATGAAAGCGAAGGCCAGGAAAGCACCAAGGACCGCGGCACGTCGCGTGCAGCATGCCCGGCGCGATCCCGTCGCGTCGCCGTTTGCGCACGTCCTGCATTCGCCAGGCCCGGATCCCGCGCGCAAGGAAAAGCTGGCGCTCTACGGCTGGCTGGTCGGGCAGTGGGCGCTCGACGTCACCACCACGCCCGAGGACGGCTCGACGCATACGGGCAACGGGGAAATCTACGCGGGCTGGGTGCTGCGGGGACGCGCCATCCAGGATGTCTGGATGATCCCGCGCCTCGCGGACCGCAAGCTCGGCATCGCGCAGATGCCGGGCGCCGGCAACTGGTTCGGCACGACGCTTCGCCTCTATGATCCGAATCTCGACGCCTGGCGGATCCTGTGGTGCGACCCGGCGACCGGTTTCTTCACGCGCCAGATCGGCCGCGCCAACGGCCGCGACATCCTGCAGGAAGGGCCCGATCCCCGCGGTGGGCACATGCGCTGGACTTTCAGCGAGATCAAGCCGGATTCGTTCCGATGGATGGCCGAGCGCTCGCTCGACCTGAACAACTGGCGGCAGGAAGTGCTCGTTCGCGCGCATCGCGCCTGACCCGTGCGAGAATCGGCAGGCTCGACCGGAGAGTCTGCCCCCATGAACTTTCTTTACGATCTTCCCTTGTGGATTGTCGGCGTCGTCATGGTCGTGGTCCTGTGTGGCGCCGCCATCCTCGGCCTGCACGTCGTACGGCGCCGGGTCCTTCCGCGGTTCCACATCGCGGAGGAAGACGGGCATTTCATCAGCACCATGGTCCACTCGTTCATGGTCTTCTATGCCCTGACCGTCGCCTTGATCGCCATCACCGTCTGGGAAACGTATGACGCGGCGGCCCGGGTCGTATCGAGCGAAGCGACCGCGCTCGGAACGCTGTACCGGGACGTCAGCGCCTACCCGTCACCCACGAAGGCCCAGCTGCAGGACGCGCTGCGGCAATACACGGAACACGCGATCCAGGTGGCGTGGCCCGAGCAGCGCCGGGGGATCGTGCCTCGGGGCGGAATCGACCGCATGGACCAGTTCGAGGGCTTGCTGACGGGATTCGAGCCGACGACGGAAGGAGAAAAGATTCTTCACGCGGAGACTCTTCGCGCGTTCAACCAGCTGAGCGACGCGCGCAGGATGCGGCTGGATGCTGTCAATACGGCGCTGCCGGGACTCCTGTGGACCGTGATACTTCTCGGTGCGGCTCTTGGCGTCGCGGGCTCTTACTTTTTCCGGGTCAAGGACCCTCGCCTCCACCAATGCCTGGTCGCGCTGCTGACGACGTTCATCGCGATGGTGATCTTCGTCGTCTTCGCATTCGACCGCCCGTTCCGCGGGGACATGGGCATCGACGCCGAGCCCTATCAGCTCGTCCACGATCAGTTGATGAGGCGGTGAGGCGGCAGTGCGTCGACCATTTGCTTGAGCGCGCCGTGCGCGCTTGCGAGACCCGGGCTCTTCTGCAGCAAGGGTCGATAGCGCTCCAAAAATGCGTCGTCGCGGGCCTCTCCGACTCCGAAGACCAGCGCGCGGACCTGGCCGGCCGCGGCCTCGGCCTCGGCGGGCGTCAGCACCATATCCTTGTCGAGCCCTTCGTCGAGATCGGCGATCAGCTTCGAGAGCGCGCGCAGCCAGGCCCAGTCCGGGTCGTTGAGCAGCCGGTCGAGCAGCGCGATGCGGTCCCGGCTGCTGCCGTGCGGCCGCTCCGCCTCGAGGATCTGCTTGTGCAGTTCCTGAAGCGCGCGGCTGACCGCTTCCAGGTCGCGATGAAGGTCGTTCGTGGCTTCGGCCATGGCCGTCGAATCAGGGCAGGTCGAAGGCCAGCACTTCCGCATCCCGGCCGTACCCGATCGACAACTTGCGCGAGTCCGTCAGCTTGAGTGCGTCGCCCGCCTGCAGCGCAACGCCGTTCACCGTGATGGCGCCGCGCGCCACGTGCACGTAGGCCCGTCGACCCGCACCGATCTCAAGCTCGGCGCTTTCGCCAGCAGTGAACAGTCCCGCATAGACGCGTGCATCCTGGTGGATGAGCACCGAGCCGTCCGCCTGGTCCGGCGAGGCGATCAGCCGCAGCCGGCCGCGCTTGTCCGCTTCGGAAAAGCGCTTCTCCTCGTAGCTCGGCGGGATGCCGCGCACGTTCGGGTGGATCCAGATCTGGAGGAAGTGGACGCCCTCGTTCGCGGACGGGTTGAACTCACTGTGCTGCACGCCGCGCCCGGCGCTCATGCGCTGCACGTCGCCCGGCCGGATCGTAGACGAGCTGCCGGTCGAGTCCTTGTGGGCGAGCGCGCCCTCCAGCACGTAGCTGATGATCTCCATGTCGCGATGGCCGTGCGTGCCGAAGCCCTGGCCGGGCATCACGCGGTCCTCGTTGATGACGCGCAGCGGCCCGAATTCGACGTGCTTGGCGTCGTAGAAGTCCGCAAATGAAAAGCTGTGGAAGGACTTCAGCCATCCGTGATCGGCGTAGCCCCGCTCGTTTGCGCGCCTGATTTCCTGCATGGCGACGATCTTATCGCACCCTTAGAAGTAGCCGTGCAGCTCGATGAAGCCGAAGGTGCGGTTCTGGAAATCGTCGTTTGCGGCTCCGTCGTAAAACCGCACGCCGCCTCGCAGCTCCAGGAACTGGATCGGGAAGTATTCATAGACCAGCGAATAGCGTTCCTGGTCGGCGACGTCCAGGTCCGAATGCTGCCGAATGGCCTCGTACGTCGCCTTCAGGTTGTGGCCGCGCCGGGGCATCCAGTCGGCCTCGACGAGCCCCACCCAGCGACGAAGGTCCCCGCCGGGCAGGTCGACATCCTCGATGTAGTCCACCTCGGCGAGCCACGCGACCGGGCCGGTCCTGACCCCCGCATGCAGCGCGGACATCTGCCGCTCCGTCGTGCCGCTGTCGTTGAAGTTGTAACTCGCGCCCACGCGCCAGGCCGAGCTCACGTGCTCTCCGCGCAGGCTCCACTGCTTGCCCGAGTTGGACTCGCCGCCCCCCGCCGAGCCGTTGGTCACCGCGAGCTGCGCGTTCCAGGGACCGCTCTGATATCCGAACTCGACGCCGTCGTCCGGCGTGTCATAGCTGATGCCCGACACTTCGCGGATGAAAGCGCTGTCGTCCTCCAGCCGAAACCCGAACGGCAGGTACATCTGGCCAGCCTTGACGTAGTAGCGATTCGACCGGTCGATCCACAGCCGTGCGTAAGCCTCGAGATTGCGACTCTCTTCGGGACCGAGTTTCTGGTCGACGTAGATCGACAATCGATCCGGGATGACGTGAACGTCCAGATACGCCCGCAAATCGCCGACCTCGAAGGCGAGGTCTTCGTCCTGGCCCTTGGGAAAGTCGGTGTAAGTCGCAAGCCCGCGGAAATCGCCGCCCAGGGAGACGAAGCGGTTCAGCTCGCCGAGCCATTGCGTATCGCCGGTGTCGATGGGCCGCGCCGCCAGCTCGTTCTGCGCAAACGCATTGCCCGCCAGGTTGCGCAGCCCGCCCCCGGTCGGGTTGACGTGGCAGCCCGAGCAAGCGAGTCCTTGCCGCACCGCGAGATACGGCTCCGCGGCGGCCGTAGCACCCCATGACAACAGGCAAACGAAGAAACCAGCCAGCGCTATCAGCCGCGCGGCATTGCCACTCGGGCGGCCATCGGGCATGACACACCTCACGCGTTGAACCCGGCGTTATGCGGATGCGGGCTGTCGAACCCTGCGCGGCAACTCCCAGTCCGGCCGGATGAAGTGGCAGGTGTAACCGCCGGGATTCCGCAAGAGGTAATCCTGGTGCTCGGGCTCGGCCTCCCAGAAGTCGCGCGCCGGTGCCACCTCGGTCACGACCTTGCCGGGCCACAGCCCGGAGGCCTCCACGTCCGCGATCGTGTCCTCGGCGACGCGGCGCTGCTCGTCGGTCGTGAAGTAGATGGCGGACCGGTAGCTGGTGCCGATGTCGTTGCCCTGTCGGTTCTTTGTCGTCGGATCGTGGATCTGGAAGAAGAACTCGAGGAGCTTGCGGTAGCTCATCCTTTCGGGGTCGAACAGGATCTCGACCGCCTCGGCGTGGTAGCCGTGGTTGCGGTAGGTCGCGTTTGGCGTGTTGCCGCCCGTGTAACCGACGCGCGTCGAGATGACGCCCGGGTACTTGCGCAGCAGGTCCTGCACGCCCCAGAAACATCCACCCGCCAGCACTGCGCGCTCTGTCGTCATGTCTTGTCTCCTACCTGATCGAGATATGCCCCGTAACCTTCTTTCTGCATGTCCTTCTTGTGCACGAACCGCAGCGACGCCGAGTTGATGCAATAGCGCAGGCCGCCACGGTTGCGCGGCCCGTCGTTGAACACGTGGCCGAGGTGGCTGTCGCCATGCGCCGATCGCACCTCCGTGCGAACCATGCCGTGCGTACCGTCTGTGCTCTCCTTGACGTTCGCCGGTTCAATCGGCTTCGTAAAACTTGGCCA
>Ga0075424_100003080_pt1 | contig 15510 bp, 14 predicted proteins | sample SoiMethybrSBSTD3_FD_75301 | JGI IMG/M metagenome (GOLD analysis project Ga0075424, IMG submission 75301) | Bulk soil microbial communities from a Populus tree surrounding site in Tennessee, USA - Soil MetaG P. TD hybrid SBSTD3 | ecosystem: Environmental > Terrestrial > Soil > Tree plantation... | reverse complement strand
CTTTGGGTCAAGCCGCCCCGTTGTGCCCCGTTCGGCTAGAATGCCTCAATGGCCGCCGCCATCGAGTGCCGCGATCTTCGCAAGACCTATGACGGCAAGGTGGAAGCGGTGCGAGGTCTTACTCTTGCGATTGCGCCCGGAGAGTGTTTCGGTCTACTGGGTCCAAACGGTGCCGGGAAGACTACCACCATCGAGATCCTCGAAGGCTTGCTGGCCCCGACTTCGGGCGAAGTCACGATTCTCGGCCAGACCTGGAATACGCATGCGCGCGAATTGCGCGAACAGCTCGGCATCTCACTGCAGGAAACGCGTCTTTCCGAAAAGCTGACGGTTCGTGAAACCGTGGAGCTCTTCGCCAGCTTCTACCAGCAGCCGCGCCCCAGCAGTGAGGTTATTGAACAACTGCAACTCACCGAAAAAGTGGACTCCTGGGTGGGCAAGCTGTCCGGGGGCCAACGTCAACGGCTCGCGGTAGCGACGGCGCTGGTGGGCAATCCAAGAATTCTTTTTCTCGATGAGCCCACCACTGGCCTCGATCCACAAAGTCGTCGCCAGCTGTGGGACATCATCCGCGCTTTCCAGCGTTCCGGAGGCACCGTTCTTCTCACTACGCATTACATGGATGAGGCCGAGCGCCTATGCGATCGCCTCGCCATCGTCGACCATGGCGTCATCATCGCGGAAGGCTCGCCCTCGGATCTCATCGATCGGCTGGGAGGCCACCACGTGGTCGAGTTCAGTGTGAGCAGCAATGGCGACCAGCACGACCAAGAAAAGTGGACTGCCTTGCCCAGTGTGGAATCCGTGCGCGAGGAAGACGGATTGTTTTCCCTGAGCGTCCGCGAGCCACATCTCACGATCCCCGCGCTGCTGGAAGCAGTCGGACACCAGGGATCTGTACTGCTCCACCTGACCACTCGGCAAGCCAGCCTGGAAGATGTCTTTGTGCGCTTGACTGGCCGGCACCTGAGAGAGGACTGATGCCTCTTACGATGCAAACCCAGATCTCCCGTTGAGAGAGTAAGTTTCGAGTTCGCTATGACTGTCGCTCAGCAAACTCCGCAATCTGAATTCAACAAGCGCCCTTCGCCGCCACCGGCCTCGCGTAACGGCCGCTGGTCAGGCTACACGTACTTGCTCAAGGCACGCATGCTGGAACTCAAGCGCGAGCCGGAAGTCGTGTTCTGGGTGTTCGTCTTTCCGGTCTTGCTTGCTTTGGGCCTGGGTATCGCCTTCCGCAACAAGCCAGCGGATGTTACCTCCATCGCCATCATTCAAGGCTCTGGGGCGTCCGACGCACTGGCCATGATTGAGCATTCGCCACGCCATGCCGCGATCCACGCGCAAATTCTGGAGCGCGATGCCGCCTTGCAAGGCTTGCGCCTGGGTAAGTTCGATTTGTTGGTTGTTCCCGACGGCAAAGGCGGCTTCGAATATCGTTACGACCCCGCGCGCCCCGAAAGCGTTCTATCCCACGCCGAAGTCGATGATGCCCTGCAAAGGGCCGCCGGACGCAAAGACCCGCTTTCGACCACTACGGTCGCATCTTCCGAGCCTGGCTCACGTTACATTGACTTCCTGATCCCCGGCCTGATCGGCATGAACCTGATGAACTCCGGTATGTGGGGAGTCGGATTCTCCCTGGTAGATATGCGTCAGCGCAAATTGCTCAAACGCTTCGTGGGCACGCCCATGCGGCGCAGCGATTTTCTGTTGGCCATCATGTCTAGCCGCATTGTCCTAATGGTGATCGAAATCGGTTTGCTGCTCGTCTTTGGGGCGCTGTTCTTTCACATGCGTGTGCTCGGATCATGGCTGACCATCGCTTTGTTGGGTGCGATTGGTTCGATCACATTCGGTGGTGTGGGCCTGCTGACCGCCAGCCGCGCGCAGAAAATTGAAAGTATCAGCGGTCTCATCAATCTTGTGATGATGCCGATGTGGATTTTCTCTGGAGTGTTCTTTTCCTACGAGCGTTTCCCGGCGATGGTTCAGCCCTTCATAAAGATCCTGCCGCTGACCGCGCTCAATGATTCGCTGCGCGCGACCATCCTCGAAGGCGCTTCGCTCGCTTCTCAATCCGGCCGCTTGTTAGTCATGCTGCTCTGGGGCGGAATCTCATTCGTGCTGGCGCTACGTTGGTTCCGGTGGACCTAATTTCTCTATAGGGATCGGATCAGTGCCGAGACATCGGCACTCTCTCTCGTTTTGTGATCTGCATTACGAACTTGGGTGATATTCATCGTTGCCGCCCGGCACCTGGCAGCATACGGTTACGCCTGAGCAGCATCTCGGGGGAGGGCTGTTCAAAGGACGTCCCAAGGCTCTTCCAGAGTTTGGGACGTTTTCTTTTCAGATTGGATCGACCAAAACACACGATGACTGTTGCACAGTCTCGGTGCTTCTGAATCCAACTTTCTCCCCAGCGCATCTGTGACCGTCGGAGGCATCAGCACATGAAAATCGGAGTGCTCGGGTCCGGAATCGTTGGACAGACGCTTGCCGCTGGGTTTGTCAAACACGGCCACAAGGTCATGCTAGGCACGCGCGACCCACAGAAAGCCGACGTCCAGGCTTGGCTGAAGAAGACTCCCGGCGCACAGGCCGGAACATTCGCGCAAACAGCGAAATATGGAGATCTGATCGTGCTTGCGACTCTGGGACGGGTTGTGGAGGACGTTGTGCAGTCTGCTGGCCCTGACAATCTCGCTGGCAAGACCATCATTGACACCACGAACCCTCTGGCTGATACGCCGCCAGTCGATGGCGTGCTGCCGTTCACGACTGGTCCCAATGAATCTCTCGCTGAGAAGATCCAGGCTCGTATCCCACGCAGCCATGTCGTGAAGGCATTCAACAGTGTAGGCAACACCCGAATGGTGAATCCGCACTACGAGCAGGGAACACCGACCATGTTTCTTTGCGGCAACGATGCAGGGGCAAAGAAACAAGTAGTTGAGATCATCCAGCAATTTGGCTGGGAACCCTTTGACTTCGGCAGCATTGTGGCGGCCCGCGCGATTGAGCCGCTTTGTATGCTGTGGTGCATCCCTGGCTTCCAACACAACCAGTGGACTCACGCCTTCAAAGTCCTGACGCGCTGATGTGAGCCTTTGAGATCCGCCTGAAGGGGATGTAGGTAAGAATTGACTTCAACGTCTATCTTTGCGATCTTTGCGATTCCTTGGCGACCTTTGCGGTCAAAAGCTTTTAACCGCAGAGGGCGGACGAGTGATTTGGCAGAGCACGCGGAGAAAGGCTTAACCGCACAGCTCGCTAAGAAGATCGCGCAAAGTTCGCGAAGGAATCTTCGTCCCCTTCTGCAGCTTGGCAACCCTGCGATTCACCGCGCTTTTTCCGGCTCCTAAATTTCCGGCTAACGAATTAAGAGACACAGAATCAAAAACTCTGTGCCTCTGTGTCTCTGTGATTGAATGGAACCTTTACTTCGAAACCGCCGCAAACAGATCCGACTTCATCAATGCCTGAAATTGCTTGTCGTCGGTCTTGAAGTGTAATTGCAGCTTTGAGCTGTCCGAATCGACAGTCAGCGCATCGATGGCGACTTTCTCGACGGGCGAGGCGTTCATTTTCTTGTAGAGCATCCCCGCCTTCACCAGCGACGACATGGTGGCTGCGGTCATAGAGTCGGAGGTGATGACGTCGAGATTAAAGTTCACGCCGCTGGAGAAATCCATGGTGTAGCGGGAGCCGATCAGGCGCTTCTTCACGGTGTCGTAGTCGGCGACTTTCGAGGCGTCGCCCAGTGCCGAGCGCATCATATTCTGTGTGCCTTGCTGATCGAGCAAGCTCCACACGGGCGAACCATCCACGGCGGCCATCATATCCGCCATGGTTGAATTGGAATCGAGCGTCGGGATCAGGCCGTCACGAGCGTCGAGCGAACCCTTGACTGCTCCATCATCACCAAACAGCAAGGTGTTCTCATCGAGAAAGGTCATCATCATGCCGTTGCCCATGGCAAAGATCTCGGAAGTGCGATACTTCGTGGGCATGATTTTCTTCAGTCGCATGCGCTTCAGCACGACCCTCGACGAAAAAGATCCTTGCGCCATGCCGACGACTTTAACGCCTTGTTTGCCCAAACGGTAGGCGGCGAAGGTGAGCTGGTCGACGTCGCGCTCGGAATCAATGCCAACACCTTGCAAGGCCTTCTCAAATTGCTTCAGGCTTTCGGGCAGAAGCTGGTCTTTGAGAGCCTCGGCGGTTGGGGAGTTATGGAGTGCGCGGTAGTCGACCGAGATGATCTGCTGGATATCTGACGGAATGACGACGCGAGAGGAGCTGCCCAGCGGCATGGCCCATGCTGCCGCGCCGACTAGCAGGAAACAGCTCAAAATCCTCAGGTTTTTCATAGTCAACCTCTGGGAATACACACTTGGATGCCGAATCGGCTCTTTGCGTTAACCCGGTATGGATCAATTGTATGCCCAGGATGCGGATCGGGGGACACACCAAAGTACAACGCGCAGGGTGACGGAGTGGGCACGGGGGCAAGCACGGTGCTGCGCCCCCATTTCGTCGAAGAATTCTCCCATTTCATAAATTCAGAGCGCCGACCTTGTTTCTGATCTTTTCCACAAATCCGTCGTCCTTTAGCGATCCGAGGTTGATCTCCACGTTCGCTAGGGCGCCTTCGATCGCGGCCTTTGCCAACGCCGACGATGTCGTCAGATCTGACTTCATGTTCGGATTGGTAATCGGAACCAGCTTGGCCGCCAATTCGGCAACCTCCTTTGCCCGTTCCGCCACGCTGAGGGGCACGCTGGTTGCCTGTTTCAGAGCCACATCGATGATGGCTTCGCCATCAGTGGATTCCTTGGCTTGTTTGTAGGCTTTCATGACGGCTTTGTAGGATTCGGCGTCGGCATCCACTGCGGCTTTCAACTCCTCACGTAACTTTGCGAGTCGGGCGATAGCATCGCAGAGTTGACTTTCGTACTGCACGTAGGCTTTCTTTCCTCGCGACATCGAGGCGACCATGTGGGCCAAGCCGGCGGCCATAGCTCCGGCGGCTGCGGCCGCGCTGCCTCCCCCGGGCGTTGCTGTGGGCGCGGCCAGTTGTTCGACGAATGGCTCAATCCCGGCGCGTAGTCCTCCCACAGCCATTTTGCCGCCCATGACCGCAGTAAGCCGATTTTCCAGGATCAGCGAGGAGTCGAAGTTCTCGACCTGCAGGAACCACTCGGCCGCCTGTTCGAGAGCTTTCTTGGGAATCAAGCCCACGATTTCGCTTGATATCGGCATCACGCCATAGCGCGCCGCTTCCCGCTTCACGTATTCGAAGACGCGATGAACTGGAGTTTGCTCAAAGTCGGTGAGGTTCATCGAGACCTGTGCGAGGCCTCGCACCAGGAAGCCGGCGCCTTTCACGAAGCGGAATCCGCCGCTTGAGAATCGCACAGCCTTGGCGATTTTCTTGGCGACGGCGACGTCAGTCGTGTTCAGGAAGATGTTGTAGGCGATGAGAAATTTCCGCGCGCCTACGACCGTGGCGCCCGCCGTGGGATGGACGCGGGGCTCGCCGAAGTCCGGTTTCCGCGCGGGGTTGGTGGCAATTTCGTCGCGAATTCCCTCAAATTGCCCGCGGCGGATGTTTTCAAGATTCGTGCGGTCCGGAGAAGTCGCGGCGGCTTCGTAGAGGTACACGGGGATCTGGTGGCGCTTCCAGATCTCTTCGCCCACGAGGCGGGCCATCGCGACGCAGTCTTCGATGGTGACGCCGTCGATGGGAATAAAGGGGACGACATCGGCCGCGCCCATGCGGGGATGCGCTCCCTGGTGCTTGGTCAGATCAATGACCTCTGCCGCCTTACCTACTCCGCGAATGGCCGCTTCCTGAATCGGTTCGCGTTCGCCAACCAGCGTGATCACGCAACGGTTGTGGTCGGCGTCCATCTCACGATCCAGCAGGTAGACACCGGGAACTTTCATTGCGTCGACGATCGCGTCGACTTTGGCCTTGTCACGACCTTCCGAAAAATTAGGAACGCATTCGACCAGCGTAGACATAACGAGGAAGAATATAAGGTGGAATTACTGGTGGCAACTCGCGATGCTTGTCAAGGAAGCTCTTAGCCGCAAGAATCGCAGAGCGGGCCCATCTCGTTCGCGCTTTTTTGACACTCCGTAGTCCCTACGTTTTGGACTACTCAGTAGCTATCAATCTTTGCGGAGGCCAAAAACTGAGGCGCCTTACGTGCCATGGTCGCCTGTTCGAATGCGTATGCTAATTTGAGCAACGTCGGCTCGCTCCAGGCGCGACCGAAAAACGATATCCCCACAGGCAGCCCGAACATCCATCCTGCCGTCACATTGATGTTCGGATATCCCGCTACCGCGGCTGCATTTGAACTGCCTCCGGTGAAGCGGTCTCCATTGACCAGGTCTGTGACAAATGCAGGTCCGCCAGTCGGGGCAACGAGAGCGTCGAGTTTCAACTTGTCCATCACTGCATCGATGCCCTCAATGCGTGCCAACCTGTGATTTTTCTCCAAAGCATCGACGTATTCCCGCGATGTCAGTGGACCTTTCTCCTCCGCCTTAAGAAACAATTCCTGGCCGAAAAAGGGCATTTCCTTTTTCGCGTTGCGATCATTGAAATCGATCAGATCTTTCAGCGTCTTCATCGGAGCTGCAGGGCCCAATGCTCCCAGATACTTCGTCATATCCGCTTTGAGTTCATACAGGAAGACCAGCAGCTCACTGTCATCGAATTTTCCGAAACTATCAAGGTCGGCCGGGTCCACCAGCGTCGCGCCCTGCTTTCGCATGACGTCCATGGCCTCCGCCATAATTCCGTCGACCGCCTCGCTAAACCCGAAATACTTACGCGGTACGCCGATACGCGCACCCTTCAATCCGTTGACCTCGAGAAACTGCGTATAGTCGGTGTGAGATTTTCCCTGGCTCTCTGCTGTAAAGCGATCTCCAGGATCCATGCCGGTCAGCGCTCCCAGCACGATGGCCGCGTCGCGCAGCGTGCGACACATCGGCCCGGCCCCATCCTGGCTATGTGAAATCGGAATGATCCCGGAACGGCTGACCAGGCCAACCGTCGGCTTGATCCCCGCTAGCCCGTTTGCAGAGGACGGACACACAATAGACCCATCCGTTTCCGTTCCGATTCCAGCCACCGCCAGATTCGCTGAAATCCCAGCCCCGGTTCCTGAACTTGAGCCACACGGGTTGCGATCCAGGGCGTACGGATTTTTTGTAAGCCCTCCGCGCCCGCTCCAACCGCTGGTGGAATGATTCGATCGGATGTTGGCCCACTCGCTGAGATTCGTTTTTCCCAGAATCACCGCTCCGGCGGTGCGCAGTTTTTGCGCAACGAAGGAATCCTTCGCCGGTTTGGGCGCTCCCACCAACGCCAGCGACCCTGCCGTGGTCATCATCTTGTCGGCGGTATCGATGTTGTCCTTTATCAGGATCGGAATTCCGTGCAACGGCCCGCGTGCACTTTTTTCTTTGCGTTCCCGGTCAAGCGACTCCGCAATCTCCAACGCATCCGGATTCAACTCGATCACGCTGTTGATCGCCGGCCCTTGCTTATCGATGTCCTCAATGCGTTGCAGGTACTTTTCGACGAGCGCGCGGGACGTATATTTCCCGGACTTCATCCCCTCCTGCAGGCCATCGATCGTGACCTCGTCCAGTTCGAAGCTCCTGACGTCGGGACCCGCCGGCGGAGCATTGCCTGCCCTGGCCGGACCCAGCGCAGGACAGGCAGCCGCAGCAACTGCCCCTAACATGCCATTCCGGACGAAGGTTCGTCGGTCCAGAGTCCCGTCGGTAAGCGAAGTTCTGCTTTTCTTCAAATTTTCCATCCCCCCGAAGGCAGCCCAAGATACTACCGCAGGTGCCAGTTAGACGAGAGCGGCCGCCCGGGGACGGCCGTGTTGTGCCCAATAAACATGAAACGGAACCCCATCGATTCGCATCTAAACACCTAAACCGGCAGGACTTGCACGCGGGACCGCGCACACAGATCGGAGATGCTCCGGATGGGCAGAGGCTTATTTCTCTGCTATAATCTGAAAGTTTGTGCCTCGCGCACAATCCCGCAGTGCCACGTTCCCACCACGAGAAAGGTTAACGCGCGTCTTCCGCGGAAGACGCCTGAGGACAATCCGTCTTGGCTCTAGACGACAAGTACGACGATATTAAAAAGTTGATCGATACAGGCAAAGAAAAGGGATATCTCACCTACGATCAGGTCAATGACCTCATCCCGCACGATGTGCACAGTCCCGAAGACCTGGACGATCTGCTGACCACCATCGGTACGCAAGGCATCGATGTGCTCGAAGGCCCGAAAATGCCTTCGTCCGCACTCGATAAAAAATTCGAGGAAGCTGAAGAAGGCGCCGAAGATGTCGAACTCGACCTCACCCCCGGCGCCCTGGAAAAAACCAACGACCCCGTCCGCATGTACCTGCGCGAGATGGGAACGGTGCCGTTGCTTACGCGCGAGGGCGAAGTCGAAATCGCCAAGCGCATCGAGCGTGGGCAACTGCGCGTGCTGAAGGCGCTTTCGCGCTCGCCGATTGTGATTCACGAACTGTTGGCGATGGGCGACGACCTCAAGAAGGGCGTCCGCTCCATCAAGGAAGTGGTCACTTTCGACGAGGAAGAGATCACCGATGACATTCTTCAGAATCGGCTGAAGGAGTTCACCGGCAAGATCGACGAGCTCGCGAAGCACTATAAGAAGGCCGGGCAAGTGCAGGAAAAATTTGCCCTGGTCTCACAGAAGAAACGACCCAAGGACCATCGCAAGTACCGCCTCGCTCTCGGACGCGCCATCGTGCGCGTTTCGCTCGCGGTGCGCAATCTCGGCTTTACCAACAACGAGCGGAAGCGCCTCATCGAGCGCGTCAACAAGACCGTTGATGGCATGCGCTCGCTCGACCGCCAGGCCCAGAACCTGGAGCGTAAAGCCGACGCAACCCGCAGCGAGGACCAGAAAAAAGAGTACCGCCGGCAGGCTCGTTCGATCCGGGCGGAGATGGAAAAGCTCGAGCAGGAAGCGGGCGTGTTGTTCCTGGAGCTCAAGCGTACGCAGCGCGAGATCATCCAGGGCGACATGGATGCTGAGCAGGCCAAGCGGGAGCTCATCGAAGCTAACCTGCGCCTGGTCGTCTCGATCGCGAAAAAATACACGAACCGCGGATTGCAGTTCCTGGACTTGATCCAGGAGGGCAACATCGGCCTGATGAAAGCCGTCGACAAGTTCGAATACCGTCGCGGTTACAAGTTCTCCACGTACGCCACGTGGTGGATTCGCCAGGCCATCACCCGCGCCATCGCCGACCAGGCCCGCACCATCCGTATTCCGGTGCACATGATCGAAACGATCAACAAGCTGATCCGCACCTCGCGGCAGCTGGTGCAGGAACTCGGACGCGAGCCCACGTCGGAAGAAATCGCCAAGCGCATGGACATCCCGGTGGCCAAGGTGCGCAAGGTCCTGAAGATCGCGCAGGAACCCATCTCCCTCGAAACTCCAATTGGAGAAGAGGAAGATTCGCACCTGGGCGATTTCATCGAGGATCGCGGCGTCGTTTCTCCGGCTGAGGCGGTGATCAACGTCAACCTGAAAGACCAGACTTCGCAGGTGCTGCGCACGCTGACGCCGCGCGAAGAGAAGGTCATCAAGATGCGCTTCGGCCTCGAAGACGGCAGCGAGCACACGCTCGAAGAAGTCGGCCAGTCGTTTGCCGTGACACGCGAACGTATAAGGCAGATCGAGGCGAAGGCGTTGAGGAAGTTGCGGCATCCATCGCGCTCACGAAAGTTGCGAGCATTCATGGATGGAGTTAGGGACTAGGACCTCAGGTCTCAGGTGTCAGGTGTCAGGAAAAACAAGGCCTCGCTCGAAAGGGCGGGGCTTTTTTGTTGTGGAAGGTCTCGAGGTATCGGCAGCATCGCGACCCCACTCAATCGCACAGAACGCGATTGAATGGGGCACCCCGGCTGTCAGGAAAAACAAAGGTCTCGCTCGAAAGAACGGGGCTTTTTTTCTTGTTGATTTCGTGTAGACCCAGGTGAGCGTCCAAAGAACGGACGCGAGCCTGGGGCACCATACTTCGAAACCTGTACATCGACATGTTGTTCTCTGTAGTTGACCCTCGTTCGCTCAGAACCTAACTCCTCGAAGTGCATTGTGTCTTGTGCCTCAGCGTGTATTCGTTCTCGATACTCCGCACGCTGCGGGATTCACACTAGGACAAATCTCCTGACACAGCGCACATATTTGCACGATGAACCAATGTTTTGAGCATCTAACCCTCTGTCGTGCGGCGATTCCGCTTTGGCCAGGGACGTGCTGTAAGCAATCCAAGAAGCTGTGGGGGTCGCATGGTGGGTGCAATGACGCAGCGGCTGACTTCTGGAGCGTTGCTCGCAATGCTCTGCAGCCCCCTGATTGCCCAGCAACCCACCCAAGCTAAAGCGATACCCCTGAACGAGATCGTCGAGTCCCTGGAGCGAGCACAAGCAGCAGCCCGCCCGGTTTCATACCAGGTTATTCGTCAATACCGCTTATTCGGTGCAAACGATTCGAAAGCGAACTCAGAGGTCACTGCCGAGGTGAACGTCAGGCCTCCGGCTCGCGGAGATTATCGAATTCAGCAGTCTTCGGGCAGCGGCCGGGGACTGCAAGTCGTGCGGCGCGTGCTCGACCAGGAAGCTGAAAGAGCATCGCACAACGACAAGACTCGCATTGCGTTGAGCAGAGACAACTACGATTTCAGCTATGTTGGCGAAGCCATCCTGGATGGCCAACCCTGTTACGTGCTGGAATTGAAGCCCAAGCGCAAAGAGAAAGACTTGATCGCGGGGCAAGTTTGGGTCGATCAGCGTTCCTTTTTAACGCGCCAGATCGAGGGAGAACTGGCGAAGAGTCCTTCCTGGTGGCTCAAAAAAGTTCATGTCAAGCTCACCTTCGCCGATCGTGGCGGAACCTGGCTGCAAACCGATATGGCCGCCGTGGCCGACGTGCGCATCGTCGGCCCTCATACCCTTACCTCACACATACTGGACTACCGCACCGCAGACCAGGTTGCTTCTATCCGCATTATTTCCGACAAATAGCGCTCGTCGCCTTAGGCTGTTCTAGCGGGGCCAGTGTTTACAGATCTGGGATGAGGAAAGAGAACTCCTCGCTTGTGGGAAAATACCAGCCTGCGGGATCTCGAAACGAAGATAGCGTCGTTCGTGGAATCGGCACCCGTGTAGTAACCCACCCTCCCGCAAAGAACGCGGGTAGGGTGGGGCACCCGCGCAAGATAAAGCCCTGCGAAGTCTCGTTGCTCCGGAAATCGGTCTTCAATTTAGGTCCGAGGACCTATGAAAAGAACAACGCGTTCGCCGAATTTTAGATGCGACCTGAATCACAAATAACCCGGCGCGACCTGCTTCAATCGCTCGTCGCGAGCGCGGCGATGGCCAGCGTTCCAACCTGGGCCCGCGACAGTGCGCCGACCGCTCGCCTTACTCTCGGTGCTTCCGCAGCGGCTCCCGTGCCTATCGACTATCTGGGATTCAGCTACGAGTCCGCGCAACTGGCTGATCCGACATTTTTCGCGGAAGACAATCACGAGCTGATTTCTTTGTTCGGGCTTCTGAGTGAAAAAGGAGTGCTGCGCATCGGCGGCAACTCGAGTGAGTTCTGCTGGTGGAAGGCGAAGCCAGAAGATCGTCCGCCGGAACTCCCTGCCTCCGCTCATGCTGAAGACAACTGGATGCCACACACATTCACTGCCATTGAGCCGATAGCGATCGATCGTCTCGCCGGCTTTTTGCAGGCGACAGGCTGGAAGGCGATCTATGGCCTGAATCTTGGCACAGGATCACCCGAACGGGATGCGGAGGAAGCCGCATATGTCGCCGCCAAGCTCGGTACCCGACTCCTTTATTTCCAGATTGGCAATGAGCCGGAGTTCTATCGCAACCCGAATAATCGTTTGCGCCCGCCTGACTGGGATTTCGACAAATACCTTGCCCAGTGGATGAGCTTCGCACGCGCAGTGATCCAGCGCGTACCCGACGCGCGCTTTGGAGGTCCCGATGTGGGGTCGAACGCGGAGTGGGTCGTCCGTTTCGCGCAGGAGGCCCCGAAGCAGTTGCCGGGCAGGATTGTCGCGTGCACCAGCCATTACTACGCCGAGGGTCCGCCGGATGATCCGCGCACAACCGTCGAGCGGTTACTTGCGCCAGATTTCCGGGTGGAACGCGACGTACCGCGCATGATCGAGGTGGCAAGACGGTCGAATGTTGAATATCGGATGGCCGAGGGCAACTCCTGCTATCGAGGCGGCAAGCCGGGGCTCAGCAATGCGTTTTGCTCGGCATTGTGGGCTGCGGATTACCTGTTGACCTTGGCGAGCTACGGAACTGCCGGAGTGAATTTGCACGGCGGCGGAGCCAAGCAAATTCGCATGTCACTTGGCGGCCACTTACCGGGAGAGCAACTCGTTCCGGATGCCGCCTCGGTCGCAGCCGAAGGAAGTTTCTACACTCCCATTGCTGGCAGTCGGGAAACGCGGTTCAGCGCGCGTCCAGTTTTTTACGGCATGAAGCTGGCCGGACTTCTGGCGGGCGGGAAAATGCGCGCGATCAATCCGAAAGCTTTGCCGGCCGGCGCGACCGCATGGGCCGCTGACATGCCAACCGGAGAGACTCGTGTGATCGTTCTCAACAAGAATCCCCGCGACAAACTGGACGTCGCAATTTCCTCCACCGGAGAGGCACGGGTATGGCGTTTGGAAGCGCCGAGCCTGACGGCGACTTCCGGCGTCACGCTGGCCGGTGCGGTTATCCGGCCAGGCGAAGCATGGAAGCCCGTGCGGGAAGAGCGGATCGTCAGCAAGGCGGGCGGGGCGCCCGCCACGGTTCCGGCCGCTTCGGGGGCGGCCTTGTTTTTCAGCAACTTAGGATTGTCAAGGTAGTGCTTGACCGAGCATTCATAGCGGCGTACTATAAGTCATACGAGATTTAATATGAGTAATGCTACGAGAGTGGCTAAGAGCTTTACTATCGAGGCCGAAGTCAACGAATACGTGTCGTCTACGAAAGGTTCGCAGTCCGCCAGCGAGCGCGTCAACGAACTGCTTCGCCGTGCTATGCGCGCAGAAAGATATGAGCGCTTGGAAGCTGAGGCACACGCGTTTTTCAGCACACTGGACGAAAAGGAGCGTGGTGAAACACGGGCTTTTCAATCTGCGGCAATGCGTACGTTCGAGCGAGACTAAATGGCTCAATCGACGGCTGCCCAAACGGTCACTCCAAAACGCGGGGACGTCTACCTTGTCGGCTTGGATAAGCCGCGCCCGGCGGTGATCCTCTCGGTCGACGAACTCAACAGGCACGCATTGGATGTCTGCATTGTTCCCATCACAAGCATCCAGCACGCGAATTTCAGCGTGCGCGTACCCCTTAGAAGAGGAGACGGTGGCCTACACCAGGATTGTTGGGCGAAATGTGATCAAGTGACTACCATCGAGAAGGGATTTCTCAAAAAACAGATCGGCCTGCTTTCGACCAACGCGATGCAAAAGATCGAAATTCAAGTGCGGATTGCACTCGGCCTGTAGTGGGTTACGACTGAGCACGACCAACCACAGTCAGGTGCCCCCAGGTTTCGCTTCCGTGACGGAACCTGATGAGAAAAGCCCCATGTCTCGAAAAGCGCGAGACATGGGGCACCTCTTATAAGGAAGATTCGAACGTGGAGACCCAGGCCACCCGTCCGGGAGGCTGCGGGGATGGAGGAAGAGAGGGCGGCGCGCCATCCGGAGGAGAGTGGGGCCGAGAGCGAAGAAGTGCCGACGGGTCCAGCGGTGCAGCGAGTCCAGAACACGTTTGATTTCTTCCGGCGTCAACTCGAGAAAGGCGGGCGTTAAGGATCCAGGCGGGTAGCCCGCACAACCGCGCTCGGCGTCGGAATGACAAAAAGAAGAGCAGGGCCTGCACGGACGGGAGTGCCCGCGTCAAACGGTGACGATGGTGCACCCAGCGGCTTGTGCGGGCGGCCGACTGAGTCAACTACTTCCGTACGACGTAGTGCAGCTTGACCACGCCGTCGGGGAACTTCGTCGAGGAGATCAGTTTCAGCGGCACCGTCCGGCGGGCGGGCGCGATCAAGGGAATGCCTTCTCCGATGAACGTGGGGATGACGTGAATCATGAACTCGTCGATCTCTCCTTTATCGAGAAAGGAGGCAGTGATGCCGGCGCCGCCCATCATCCAGATATCTTTTCCCGATTGTTTCCGCAGGCGCTTCGTGAACGACTTGATGGATTCGTTCACGAACTGCACGACCGGGGGCGCGGGTGAAGGCAACTTACCGCGCGTGAAGACGTAGTTCTTCACGTTCGGATCGAAGGCTGCCCCGGGTAAGTCTTTCTTCTGAAAACCGAGCGCCACTTCGTAGGTCTTCCGGCCCCACAGGATGGTGTCGATGGACTTGTAGAACGCCATCATGCCGTAGTGGCCTTTGGGACTTGGGCGGTCGAGCCAGTCGACCGAGCCGTCGCGACGGGCAATGAAACCGTCGGCACTGGTGGCGATGTGGACGATGATGCGGCGCCTGCGAGCCATAGCGGGATGCGGGAGCGGCTTCAATCATAGCCTGAACGGTCGGGCGGTGGCCGGGCTCCATCCTAAAATCGCGCACTTCGCGATTTTGGGATGGGTATGGTTCCACGACGCAGGACAAGATCGGAGCATCGACCACACACCGGCCCACTCCCGTCCGAATCGCAGCTGTCGCGCGCTTTCCGGAAATGCTCTTCCGCCCAGGCATTTCGCCGAAGCCTTGAAACGCAGATCCTCATCGATATGTATATGGAGGGAAGGCGATGCCAGCAAGAAGCCCGGAAGAAATCTGTGACCTGTTTCAAAAACACATGGCTGCGGGAGATATCGAGTCGCTGCTCAGCCTCTACGATCCGGAAGCTGTGTTTCTGAATCAGTCACGCGAAGTGAAGAGTGGGCAGGGATTGCGCCAGGAGTTGGCTCCGATGGCAGCAGGGAAGATCAACCAGATCATTCGCGCGGGCGACATCGCATTGATGCACACCCACTGGACGAGAGCCACACCGGAGCCGATCTCCGTGGATGCAGTTGAAGTTGCACGGCGTCAACCGGACGGAACGTGGCGCTGGCTGATCGGCGATCCATTTACCATCGGCCGGCCCAAGTCTAGAGGGACAAAGGCAGCCTAAAAGCGAGTGGCTGAGTGGACTTTTGTGACAGCCCAAAGGTCAAGTGCGAAACACGCCGTATCTGCGCGAGTGATCATTGGATGCCACACTTTTCGCGCATAGAAGTGCGCCGCCACACAACGCATCCGGCTCTTGGTGCAAGTTGCCACGTGTCACTGCCGGTGGTACTCTTCAGCGTAGCCGAGCGGGAGTAGTTCAGCGGTAGAACGCCAGCTTCCCAAGCTGGATGTCGCCGGTTCGATCCCGGTCTCCCGCTCCA
>Ga0075424_100003076_pt1 | contig 15519 bp, 11 predicted proteins | sample SoiMethybrSBSTD3_FD_75301 | JGI IMG/M metagenome (GOLD analysis project Ga0075424, IMG submission 75301) | Bulk soil microbial communities from a Populus tree surrounding site in Tennessee, USA - Soil MetaG P. TD hybrid SBSTD3 | ecosystem: Environmental > Terrestrial > Soil > Tree plantation... | reverse complement strand
TCGCCGTTGGCGCCCGTTGCCGGGTCGATGGACGTGAGACTGTCGTCCATGTCATTGGTGACCCACAGCCGATGCATGTCGTACGACGGCACGACGTGCTGCGGTAGTTTGCCGGTGAGGAACGTCCGCACCACCGTATGCGTAGCGGGGTCGATCACCGTGACGCTGTCAGAGAGGGTGTTGGGGACGTAGACGAGCGGTTTTGCACCCGCGGCGGCACGACTGAGCGCCCCGGCGCCGGTCGCGATATACACGTTGACAGGAGTAGCACCTGTGGTGACATAGCGCGACGCAGCGGGTGGGGGAGATCCGCCGCTACTGGAGCTGCCGCGTCCGCACGCCGTGATCAACGCCAGGCTCGCAGCGAGACACGCCAGCACCCGCGTTGCCTGCATGCTTCAATAGTACGCGACGATCGTGAACTTCCTTATCGATTCAGTTCAACGTAGACGAGTGCCACCGGAAGTCGCGAGCGCGTGTACTTCGCCCCCTTGCCGGAATTGTGGACCTTCACTCTCGCGTGGGGATCGCGGGCGAGCCCGGTATAGAGGGTGCCGTCCGCGCATCGAACGATGTAGACGGAGAACACGAGCGTGATTGTACGGAAACGGTTAGACTGACGAACCACCGAACGTGCAGTCGCGCCGCTGTCCCGCGGGTCACGTTGGAGGACACATGTCGCACAAGACGCAGATGGTCGGTTTCGCGCTCGCCGTGATTGCCTTTTCGGCCGGCTCCGCTTCGGCGCAGCTCACCATCGAGGTCAAGGATTACCTCACGATGCCCAAGACGGGGTTACTCAATGAGAAGGCCCCGAACGACGTGTTCTTCGCACGAGTCAACGCCCTGAAAGAAGAGCCTGGCGGGGCGACGCGGCTGTTCGTTCCCGATCAGAACGGGCCGATATACATCCTGGACAAAGCGACGCAGAAGCTGACGACGTATCTGGACTTCAACGGTCGGGACACGCGCCCGGGCATGTTCCACAGATTCAGCTTCGAACAGGGATACGGCGTCGGTCTGAACAGCGTTGTGTTCGACCCCGATTACCGGAGAAACGGGAAGTTCTACACGGTGCACGACGAGGAAACGTCGCTCGCCGGATCCAGCGTGCCGGACAACAAGAATTTTCCTGGTTTGAATCCGTCCGGATATGTGCCCACGCCGATGATTGGTTCGCCGGGCCAGGCCGTCATCGAAGGCGTCATCGTCGAGTGGACCGACACGGATATTTCGAATTCCACGTTCGAGGGCACGGCCCGCGAGATCCTGCGCGTGCAGCTCACTGGCCGCGCGCACCCGACGGGCGAGATGATTTTCAATCCAACCGCCCGCCCTGGAGACGCCGACTGGCGGGTGATGTACATCGGTCAGGGCGACAGCGCGTCGGGCGAGTCGAAAACCCCGTTCCGAACCAATCCGCAGCGGCTCGATACGCTGCTTGGCAAGGTTCTGCGGATTATCCCGGACTTGAACGAGCACGCCTCGACCAGCACGGTCAGCGACAACGGCCGCTACCACATTCCCAACGACAACCCGTTCGTGTCCAGGCCTGGTGCGCGAAAAGAAATCTGGGCGTACGGGTTTCGCAATCCCCATCGTCTGAGCTGGGCGGTCGATCCGGCCAATACCGCCAATGACCGTCTCGTCGTGAATTCGATCGGCTTGCACACGTGGGAAACGATCAACATTATCCACAAGGGCGCCAACTACGGGTATTCCGCGCGCGAGGGCAACGAGATCGTGAAGGACGACAACACGACCGGTCCTTTACCCGCGGTCGACAAGATTCGGGTTTACGTGCACGACACCCCCACCGAAGAATCGGTGGTTCCGACCTACCCCGTCGCTCAGTATGGACACGTGCCCGGTGGCGGCGACGCGATTGGAACCGGCTATCTGTACCGCGGCAAGGCGATTCCGGCGCTCCAGGGCAAGTATGTCTTCACCGACATTACGACCGGCCGCATCTGGTACACCGATTACAAGGAGATGCTGGCGGCCGACGATGGCAATCCGAAGACGATGGCGCCGATCCACGAGCTGAAAATCCGGTGGGACAATCCGAACGATTCGCCGGACGCCGGGGCGCAGGTCTACGACACGATGTTTCCGATCGCTCTGGCCGCGTACCATGCTCGCGGCGCAAAGGGTCCGAACTTGCCGGGCCGCGCGGACGTATCGGGGGCAGGGCGGGCAGATACGCGGATCGCGGTTGACGCGGCAGGCGAGTTATACGTCTACACGAAAACCGACGGCATGATCCGGCAGGTAGTGGGCGCGAAGTGAACCAGGCGGGTCGTACCGGCGCCTGCCACTTGCTCGCCTTTCCGTGCACGGCCATGCCGAAGGCGCTTGACACCACAGCGGACCGTCGCTGTAATCGGGCACGTCCGCCGGACCACCGAGCAGAGGAGGCCGCACATGGTGGTAGAGCGCGTTGCGAGTCACCCCGTCAAGCCGATCGAGCACGAATCGCCGGGCGCCAGGCATCTGGCGGAGGTCGTTCATTCCTTCAATAGGGACATCCAAGGTTTCTACGATCGAACGACACTCCGCGATCCGGGGGAGCCGGGTTACAAGCCGGCGACACGGAGCGAGATTCTCCGCGACAATCTCAAGGTCATCGACCGTGCCGCGGAATACACACTCGATCTGCCGCAGTACTGGTCGGCGACGCGAGAGGCGATCTCCGACGGGTATCAGTATGGAGAGCCCACCGTCGATCGATTCGAAAAGCGTCTCGAGACCGACTTCAAGACGATCGATCGCAATCTCGAACGACAGCTCGGCGAGTGGCACGAGGCGACGAGCCCGTCGGCTGAATACGATCCCGACCGGATCGGCCAGACGGCGAAAGAGCTGCTCAAGACGATCGGCAGCGGCCGCGAGGCGCTCGACGCGCGCCTCAAGGAAGTCAGTCTCAACAACCCCGCCGAAGTAACCTACGTCTCGCAGCTCGACAGCGCGTTAACGGGCCTGTCGGAGCAGATCGCGGAGCGGCTCCGCACGCTCGCCGGCGGCGGCGTCGTCGAGCCCGTCACGATGAGCACGCAGACGAGGGACATGATCGAACGGGCAGCCCAGGATCCGTTTGCAGCCGAACTTCGCAGAGATTTCGAGACCAAACGGGAGGACCTGAAGAAGAAACGAGAGATCCGGACGAACAACGGCGAATCGATCAGCAACCGCTCACGCGAGCTCGAGCAAATCCGGAGCGAGCTGAAGGATGATTCGTTGACCGCCGAACTGCGGAAGGACAAGGAAGCAAAGGCGTCCGAGCTCGAGCAGGCGCTCAGCCGCCTGAGAAGCGCGCAGGGCAGGCTGGACGTCAACCTCGCCGCGGCCGATGCCGCGCTCGGCCGCTCCATCGAGCATGGCTTCGAGTACGACCAGAGCCTCAAGACCGCCGCCAGCGAGCTGGCCAACGGACGGGATCTCGCCAGCTTCTGGCACGACACCAAGACGCGTCTATTCGCCGGTGTCGATGCCGTTACGGGTAAACAAGAGGTCAGCAAGACGCTCGACGAAGCATTTGACAGCGGTCTGGCAGGTACTCTCGAGCAGTTCAAAAAACAGATCGCGGCCGACTCGCTGAAGCCGCAGGAGCTGCAGGCGACGGCGGCAAAGCTCCTACAAACACTCGACACGTATGGGCGGAGGATGACGACGATCCTCGGCAATGAGAAAGCGCGCGCCACGGGCGAGAGCGCCGTCGCTCTTCAACAGATCATGGACGGCGCGGGCGCTCCGATATCCGCCCTGCGCAGCGCGATCGCCACCGAACTGAACTTGCTCTTCAAAAACGGCGCGTTCAGCGCCCGGTGAAACGACGATGGCACCTGGCACCGATTCAGGCACTTCCGCGCCTTCCGGCGGCGGAACGTTCGATCCTTATTACTCGGAGATCGAGATTCCTGCAGCGTCCGGCGACGCCGTCGCGAAACGGCAGGTCGTGACGGCGCGGAGACACGTCCTGAATCAGAGGAACGTGCCGGAGACCACCAACCTGACGGTGTATGGCGACGTCGTGGTGATCGAGGGTGTGATCGCGCTGCCGGGACGGCATGTAACGATCGTGTGTCGCCGCCTGGAGTTCCTGGTCGATCCGCTGCAACCGACCAGTTCCGGGGGGATCAACGTCGCCGGCGCTCCCGGCTCCGCCGGCTGCGCCGGAGGACAGACGGCGCTTGGTGCGGAGCCGGTGCCCGCCGCTGCCGGTGAACATGGCCAGCCGCATCGACCTGGAGGCAACCAGGGCACGCCGGGCGCGCCAGGTAAAGACGGCGCCTCCGGCGGCCGGGGCGGCACGATCACGATCTGGTGCGATCAGTTCGTTCGAGGGGCGTCGCTTGTCTTGGATGCAAGTGGCGGACGCGGCGGCAATGGTGGCAACGGCCAGCCGGGTGGTCGCGGCGGCAACGGCCTCGACAACCTGAACCACGAGTCGGGAAAGGCCAGCGGGGGTGCCGGCGGTTGCGGTGGCCATGGTGGCAACGGCGGCGCCGGTGGCCAGGGCGGAGCGATTGCGCTCAACTTTCAGAGCTTCGACTACCCGATGTCAGGCGTGAGCCTCTTTGTTGCGGGCGGCATCGGCGGCATCGGCGGAGCTCCCGGAACGGGTGGTAACGGCGGCAACGGGGGCACTCCTTTGGCGGGCTCGCTCGCGAAAGGGTCAGACGGCTACCAGTACCAGAACGGCGCCGACGGCGGTGGTGGTGCTGCCTGCGGACTCGCGGGTTACGGCGGACCCGCCGGAGCGCCGGGTACGATCGCGATCGGCGCAGTACGACCGCCGGATGCCCCGAGGGTCGACCGGGCGACAGGCCGACTCATCCCCGTGGACGCGGCGCAGTCGAACTTCGAACAAGCGATCGCGAATATCTTTGCCGTCTGGACGCGCGCGGATGTGTGGGGCTCGCCGAGGGAAATGCGTACCGCCGTTGACGCCGCGGGAAAGGATGGGCAGGCGGCGCCGAAGGAACGCGAGATCGGATCGCCGGGCAAACCAGGAGAAGCGGCGGCCGCTTCGAAGGAATTCCAGGCGCACGGAATCATCGTCGCGGACGGACACCGCGGCTCCAGCGGTGGCCCGAACATGAACCGGCCTGCGCGAGCGGCGCGGCCGACGGCACCGGAAGCGAAGCGCAAAGGCATCCTGACCGCCTCGAGTTGTCCGGAGTGCTGGACGCTCGTCGACGACAAGCGCTTCGCGGCGCAAACAGGGACCGACCTGCTGCCCATGGTGTTCGAGCGGTGCCGCGAACGTTTTCTCTTTACGAACGTTCACGGCAATACGAACGAGACCCGCGACGCGGTGAGCGGTGTGCAGGCAACGCTTGCGTGGCTGGTGAGGATGGCGGACGGGCGCGCCGACACCGGCCTTGCGCGGGCGGCCACGACCACATTGGAACATCTCCGTCATGGCCGAAACCTGTTCGGGCATGACGGAGATTTCGTCGCGCTGGGCCTCATCGACGGGTATCAGGCGGCGCTCACCGACGTGGTGACGCAGTACAGCGCCGTGGAGCTGACCCACTCGGGCCTGGCCGGAGCCCTGAAGAACACGCAGGAACGCGCGGGGTTTCTCAACAACCTGTCGAACAGCCAGGACAACACGTTGACGGCGCTCAAGCTGGATGTGAGCGAGGCCGTGATCAGGGTGAACTCGGCGCTCGCCTCGGTTGAACGTCTCGAGGCCGTTCGCCTCGACGCCCTGGAGACTTTGAAGAAGAAGTTCACCGCCTTCGAGAGCGAGGTGACGGCCGGCATCCAGATCAAGCCTGACGCGCTGTTCGGCGCGGTCAGTCAGATGGCGTTCATCAATCACCAGGCGCCTGCCTTCGCCATTCCGCTGGTGGTCGGTCAGGCGGGCGACCTGCTGTCGAAGGCCGTTGACGATGTCGTCAGCGATACTGGCGCAACCGTGAACAGGAAGTATCTCAGCCGCCGGGTGCTCTCGCTGTCGAGCGAGGTGCATGACTTCAAGACGTTGAAACAGACACGCGATGGTCTGATTCGTGCCGATGGCAGCGAGGAAGGCCGGCTGATGGCGACGCAACAGCAGGTGGACGCGATCTGTGCCGATTTCGCCAGCAAGTGTCCAAAGGCCGCGAAGCAGCTCGGCGACGAACTCGCCCATTACATCGACCTCGTGACCACGCGCAATGGCAAGGTCGGGGAGTACAACGCCGCGCTCACCGAGCTCTGCTACCTGCAGTCACAGGTCACCGCCGTCACCGCGTCGAAGAGCAAGACAGACAGCTGGCGCGCCAGTCAGGCCGAGGTGGGCTTGTCGCAGATGGCCGCCTTCAGCAGCGTGCTGTGGCGCCACGCGCGCGAACAGTGCGTGGAGACGCTCTACCTCGCCAGCCGCGCCTACGCGATGCAGAGCCTCAGTACCAAGGACATCTTCGTCGACGTGCTCGGGCAGCTGATGTCCGGTGCGCAGCGTCCGGACAACGTCGGCGCCACGGCCTTTCGAACCGCGCTCATCGAGTTCATCGCCGGCAGGCTGAAGACGGAGAACAGGCGGCAGACGACGATTCAGCGCTTCCCGCAGGCTGGCCGCTGCAGGATCGAGATCGCCCGGGGGAAGAATCCGCTGCTCTTCGCGATGCTCAAAGCCGACAAGGAGGGCACGATCTCGATTCTTGCGCCGCGGAAAGAGACCGACGCCGATCACAGCTCCTTTGCCGACATGGCGGAGGTGCGTCTGTCGGCGATTCGCGTGTGCGCCGTGGGAATGAAGACGAGCAACGGCGTCCACGTCATCAGGCTCACGCACCCTGGTGTGGGGACGTTCGTCACCGAGCGCGACGTGCCCGTCTCGGTCAATCATCAGACGGTGCACCATGACTATCGCTACGACGCGGCGGTGCTCGCGCCGCTCGAGGCCGCGGTGCGCGCCGCGGCGGCGGCGAAGGCGGGCGCCGCAGCCGCTGGGACGCCCGACGCGCCCGGCACGGGCGCCGCAGGCGTGGATGGCTTGGCGGAGTCGGTTGCTGCCGCGAACGCGGCGGCGGCGAAAGCGGTGTCGTCGGCCGTCGCGGCGCTGGTCCTGACCGGAGGTAATCTCGACCCGCAGCGACAGATGATCGGGCCCTTCTGTCAGTGGTCGATGCGCATTCCTCGCGCCTATAACCGCGACCTCGATCTCGAACAGCTGGAGATGATTGTCATCGACTTCGAGGGCACATGTCAGTCGTTCGTGTGATCGCGGGCCTGACAGTGTTGAAGCTCGGTGATCGTGTCCCCAATCCGACTCGTTAGAAATGTCCCCCTAAGCTTCCGACCACGGGGGAGGTCGTAGATTGGGGCGGACAGCGATGAGTACGACAGAGCTCACGCGGGCGGGGGTGTTGGCCCGTGTGGCGGCCGAGACGTTGACCTGGCGAGCGGCGGCGACATGGATGGATGTCAGCTATCGCCAGGCGAAGCGGTTGGCGGCGCGGTACCGGCGCACGGGAGCGGCAGGTCTTCGCCATGGCAATGCCGGGCGACCGTCAAATCGCGCGACGTCGGCCCGATTGCGCACGCCCGTGCCAGTTATCCGCGAAGAGCGAAGCGCGCGCGCACAATGACTTGCGGGATGCGACCACCTGGGCATCTACGATCAGTCGTCCGCCATAGTCCAATTGCCAGGGGCGATTTGTGCTGCGGGGATACCGACGATCGATTTTGAACTGTCCTTCCTGAGACATCCGTCGGGGACAATTCCCGCGTCGAGCGAAAGCGAAACCGCTGAAATTGCTAAGTAAGTTTGGAGGCGCCGCCCGGATTTGAACCGGGGATCGAGGTTTTGCAGATTCGGCGCGGTTCCCTATCTTGTTGGCTGGCCTCGTCTTCTGGTACCGCGGGCTAGCCGGTTTTCCCTGGTGGTTGGGCGTTACTGGCCCCAAGTTTGGACCCAATTCACGTCTTGACGCCTCCTACACGATTTTGCCGAGCAGTGCCAAAGCGAACGCTCGAATAAGGATCTGCGAGAGTCATCTCGACTCACGGCCGTGGAAGATACGCAGGATCACGAGCCGACTGCCGTCGTAGCGATACTGGAAGACGTACGCGGCGCCCAGCACTTCCAAGACCAGCTGCCGGTACTCGTCACGAGTCGACAGTGGCCGGCCAAGTTTCGGATGTCGAGAGAGAACTTGCGCTCTCGCGATGATCTCGCGAGCAACGATGGCCGCAAGCTCGGGCGACTGGTCGTGAAGAAACGCCGCGAAGCGACCGAGGTCGGCGAGGGCATCGTCCGACCATTCGAGATCTATTGAGCCCGCCACGGGCGGAAGCCTGGCGTGCCCCACGTGCGCAGCCAGCGGACGACGCGCTCGTTCGGCACGGTAGGTGTGCCCGCCTCGATCTTCTTCCAGCGCCGATCGAGTTCGGCGATCTCGTCCGATTCCACAACGACGGGATCACTATCGATTGTCGCCAGCTCGGCGACCAACTCCGACACAGTCACACCGAGTTCCGCCGCGCGGGCCTGAAGCACGTCGGCCGTCCGCTCGTCGACCTCGATTTTAACGTTCGTGCTCATATCGCCAAGGATAGCCTAATCAGGTCTGCGCCGGTCGATGGATGAACCTGTCGACAATTCGAAATTCCACTGGCCGAACGACTCGCCCGCATCACCAAACCGCCGCAGGGAGTCATCTGCGCGATATTGCCGAATCACGCACGATCGTCAGCTCGCGCAGTCCTGGAGTGTCGGACTCCCGTCCGCGGGACGACCAACTCGGAGCAAATCGCCAAACAGGAACAACACAACGAGAAGCCCGCGCGCGAAGTACGTCGTCTTCTTCGCGTACGACGATCTGTGGGAGAGCATCGACATGGATGGCTGGCATCCGCAGACGCTGCTGGCCTACGGGATGAATGGCCAGAACCTGCCGGCGCCGCACGGCGCGCCGATCCGCCTGCGCGTGCCGCGCCAGCTCGGTTACAAGAGCCTCAAGTACCTCGCGCAGATCACCCTCGTCGATTCCCTGAAGGATTTCGGACAGGGACTTGGATCAATCTCGCCAGAGCTGGGCTACTCCTGGTACGCAGGGATTTGAGTCGTTCAATTGTCGCGGGCGAGAACATCGATGTCACCGCCGCCCGCCGGATCAACGACATCGGAGACCGAGAGATTCCCTTTGCGAAGGACATCCCGTTTGAGCGCGCGTCGTTTGCGCGCGTAGTCGACGAGGACCTGGCGCATCACGCGCGCGGCGACACCGAAGAAATGGGCGCGGTTCTCCCAGGCGATGCCACGGTTATCGATGAGCCGCAGGTACGCCTCGTTCACGAGCGCCGTCGGTTGGAGCGTATGGTCCAGCCGCTCCCGTCGCATGTACGCCGCAGCAATCTGCCGCAGCTCACGCTCGACAATCGCGAGGAGCCGCCCCTCATCTTCGGCCGAACCGGAGCACCAGCGGGCGAGCAGCGCCGTGACGTTGTCCCGGACGTTCGCGGTCATGGGCTCGATGGAAACGGCCCCAGTGTAGCCAACTTCGAGCCCTCATGAGCGGTTTTGTCCGCCGTCCGCGCAGGTGCGAGCGGGGAGGCGGATATGGACCGACACCCTGCGCGTCTCGCGGGAATGCTGTTCCTTGCGGCGACGACCACTCTGCGTGCAACCGCCCCGCAAGGAGACGGCTGCACAGGACGTGAGTTACTGCCAGATCAGTGGTCAGCCAGGATACCCAGCCTGATCGTGGTAGCGGGGGTAACGGGGCTCGCACGGCCGGCGGCGGCTGAACCCCCTCCAACGCTGACGATTGTTCTCCAGGTTCCCGATCACGAGAGCGTCCGACCCGACATCGTCACGCGAGCGAAGCCTCTCGTGACGCGGATCTATCGGGATGCGGGAGTCAATGTCATCTGGAGGGAAGCCCGCTCCGGCGCGGGCGAAGCCGACCGGCTGCAAGCGCCGCGGGCGCTCGACCCGGGATTCGCTCTGGTTATTCTTCCGCGCGAGATAACCGACCAGCTGGCTGTTGCAACAGATGCCTTAGGCGGCGCCGCCGGCACGCGAGAGTGCCGAGGTCGAATGGCGTACGTGTTCTACAACCGCGTGGAACGCATCGCACGGACGTATTTGAACCTCTCGCGTCGAAGCGCAATGGACGACATCGACACGGTTATCGTGCTCGCGCACGCGATGGCCCATGAGGTCGGTCACTTGTTGCTGCCCTACGGCCACTCTGCCACCGGTCTCATGCGCGCAGGTTGGGATGGGCAGGATTTGCGGCGTGCCGCGCGCAGGCAGCTGAAGTTCACGCCAGAGCAGGTCGAGTTGGTCCGAGCCAGGTTAACTGAGAGCCTCAGACGATCTGATACTCGGCCGTGCTCATGATGAGATGCGCGGTTATGCGCAGCGCGTCTTCCATGTAGCTCCTGGCACGCTCGATGCTGTCGGTCCCGAGCTCACCGGTGAGGAACGAGACGAGCGCATCGCGCGTCGGCTGTGCGGCTGGCTGGCTTCCGCCGAGTTGCTGGCGATCGAGGTCACATTGCGAGGATCTATTTCTTTAACGCCGCCCGCCAGTTCACAACGAGAGTGATGGGCGCTGCCGGCGTTTCCTCCCTCAATGTGTTCACGAGAAAGCGCTGGCCGTCGGGCGAGAGGTCGTAGTGGTACCACGAAGGGCCGCGGTCTGGTCGAGCCTCGAACAAAGACCGCAGAGCGCGCCGATCCGCCTGCGCGTGCCGCGCCAGCTTGGTTACAAGAGCCTCAAGTACCTCGCGCAGATCACGGTCGTCGATTCCTTTGAAGGACATCGGCCAGGGACTCGGCTCGGTCTCGCCGGAGCTCGGCTACTCCTGGTACGCGGGAATTTGATGGCTACCGATCGAGCTCTTCAAAGAGATTCAGCAACACATTGATCTGCGAGGACTGAGTGACTTCCGCGTTGTCGATGACAAGGAACCGGCGGCCATCGGGGCTAACCGTCCAATCGCGCGCTATTCCTCCGGACGCAGCGTGCGGGAAGAGTTTCATGGGCTGTCGCAAGGGCAAACCGTTGGATACGGTCACTGCCATGATGTCCGTCGGGCCCTGATAGAGCACCTCGGCCCCGCGCGGATTCCAGAGCGGGTGCTGTCCGCCCCCGACTGATACCTGCCGTGGAGTGCCAGGGTCGGGGTAGGAAGTCACATAGATTTCATGTCGACCGCTCGCATCCGATTCGTACGCCACCCAGTGGCCATCTGGTGAGAATTGCGCGGCCATCTCCACGAATCCGGTCTTGACGAATGGCCGAAGCGACGCAGGATCATCCGCGTTCATCTGCAGAATGTCCAGCGCGGATGTAGGGTCGATGTCGTTCAACAGCAGCCGAGTCCCATCCGGCGAGATCGACGTCACACGTTGCGCGTGAGGGCTGTCGGTCACACGTCGCACGGCGGCTTCACCGGCAAATGAAGCCGAGTAGACGTTGTATCGGCCGTCGTGACCGGAGGTGAACAGCACGTCCTTACTGTCGGACGTGAAGGTGCTGTACACGTCGTCGTCGCCAAACGTCAGCCTCGTCAAGGTGCCGGTGCCGATCACGCCCACCCAGATGTTGCGCGCCGCGCCGTCTTCAACCGTCAGCGCGACGAGGCGGCCGTCGGGCGAGAGCTCCGGGAACCCATAGCGGCGCGGTTCGAAATTCAAATATGTCTTCACGCCCGCCCGATCGATCCATGCGAGACGTTTGAGCGCGCTCGACGAGGGCACGTAGGCCAGCGTCCCCGTCGCCGAGACCGCGTATGACCCCGCAGCCTCCGCGACGTCATCGATGACGATGCGAGACGGGCCGCGCACCTGCAGGCGTTCGGCATCGAATGGAATGGCGCGAAGGCGTCCGTCGGCGATGTAGAGCAGATGTCCGGTTGGCGAATAGAAAGGCCGCCCGCCCGATTCGACGATCGTGCGAGCGTTGCCGCCTCCGAGTGGCAGCGCTCCCACGCTCGTCTCTCCCCCTTTTTGTATGGCGAACAAGAGGGACCGTCGGCCTGGAAGCCGCGTTGGATCCGCGTACGCAACCGCACTGGCGTCGGTGATTCCTGCAACGAGACGCGGCGTGCCGCCATCGGCGGAAATGCTCCACAGCCCAACGCCGGGTTGTCCCGTCACGACACCGAAGACAATGCTTCCGTCATTCTCCCAGGTCGCGCCGACAACGCGACCGGCCTTTGCGTAGACCTGCTCTACAGGTCCGCCTCCAAGCGGCATCTTGAAGATGCCACGGTCCGAAACGAGGAATCCGACCCAGTCTCCGCCGGGCGAAAAGAACGGAAAACCACCACGCTCGGATCCGACGAGAGGTCGAATCGTCGATTCGGTGAGTCGCCGTGTGTACAAGCGTTGTTCAGTACCGTCGTTTGCCGCAAATACGACGGATTGGCCGTCGGGCGAAATGGCCAAACCGGCCGGCACCAGCGCCAGTCCCGATGGAGATATCGGGATGCTGAGTCGCGCGCCGCCGGCGGGTCGCGCATTCGATGCCAAGCGGCCGCTGTTGATCCACGCGGCGCCAATCAAGCCCGCGACGACGAGGAACACCGCCGCTGCAGTGATCGCGCGTCGACGTTGACTCCCTGACGAAAGAGCCGGCGGCAACGGCGCGGTTGCGGTTCCACTCTCGCGAAGCCAGTGCAGGTGGCGTCTGACATCCGCGACCGACTGCCATCGATCGTCTGGATCTTTCGCGAGGCACGTGCGAATGAGATGTTCGAGTAGAGGATGAACGAACGGTCGTCCCGTCAGCGGCGGCGTCGCGTGCTCGACAATGGCCTTCATGAGCTGCGCATCGTCGTCCGCTTCGAATGGGCGCCGCGTCGCAACCATCTCGTACAACATGACGCCGAACGCCCAGATGTCAGCACGAGCATCGACGGAGTGTCCCGAGATCTGCTCGGGCGCCATGTACGGAATCGTCCCGAGCAGCGCGCCATCCGCGGTGTCCTGGCCCGGCAGGCGCATGACGGTTGCTTCAGCAGTCTCGGTCGTCGACGCACGCAGCTTCGCCACACCGAAGTCCAACAGCTTCGCGCCGCCACGTGTCAGCATCACGTTGGCGGGCTTCAGGTCGCGATGTACGACGCCGGCGCGATGCGCGTGCTCGAGGGCGGAAGCAATCTCGAGTCCGATGCGCAGCGTCTCATCGAGAGGCAGCGCGCCTCGCCCGAGCCGCGCGGCAAGCGTTTCCCCTTCGAGGTACTCCATCACCAGAAAGTCGATCTCACCTTCCCGTCCGATGTCGTACAGCGTGCAGATGTGCGGATGCGTCAGCTGAGAGATGGTCCGTGCTTCGCGCTCGAACCGCATCTTCAGATTGGCCGAGCGTCCGAAGTGCGAGGGGACGATCTTGATGGCAACCGTGCGATCCAGCCGCGTATCGTGTGCGCGGAATACGACACCCATCCCGCCACGGCCGACCAGGCCCTCGATGCGGTACGGACCAAGTGCCGCGCCGGGCTCCAGATCAATCGGCGGCAGCAGAAGATTCGACAGCGGCGCGGGCGACGTGAGCAGCTCGATCAATTCGCGTCGCAGTGCGGAATCCGGACATCGCTCGGCAAGCACGCGCTCCCGCTCCGCGGGTGACAGATCGGCAACATCGGCGATCAGCACCTTCGCAAGCTCCCAGGTGCTCGGATTCATGATGCGCCCCGCATGTGCCTGCCGAGCCAGAATCGCGCGGCCGCGACTTCGCGTCGAATCGTTGCCGGCGACAATCGCAACACCGCGGCGACCTCCGCTTCCGTGAGGCCGCCGAAATACCGGAGTTCAACGATGCGCGCCTGCCGGGCGTCGAGCTCGGACAGCGCGTTGAGCGCATCGTGCAACGCCAGCACGTCGAGATCGATCGCCGTGCCCGACGCTGCGAGATCGGACACGGAGATCGTGGCGCGCCGGGGCGTTTCCCGCTTGAGCGCCCGCCGCTTGCGTGCGTAATCAACCAGCACCTGCCGCATCACGCGCGCGGCAAGCCCAAAAAAGTGCGCGCGGTTTTCCCACGCGATGTCGCGGTCTTCGACGAGCCGCAAGTAAGCCTCATTGACAAGTGCGGTGGGCTGCAAGGTGTGATGCGGCCGTTCCCGGCGCATGGATGCGGATGCGAGCTTGCGCAGTTCCCCCTGAACCGCCGTCAGGAGCCGGGCTTCGTCCTCGGCCGACCCTGATCGCCAGCGTGCGAGCAGCGCCGTGACATCGCGCTGGCCGTTGGCCCTCATCAGTAAGGCTTGGGGCGCCTAGTGTAGCAACTTCGACCCGGTCTTGAGCGGTTTTGTCTGCCGTCCGCGCAGGTGGGAGCGGGAGGGCGGATATGGCGGGACACCGTGCGCGCCTCGCGGGAATGCTGTTCGTTGCGACGATCGCCACCGTGCCTGCAGCCGCCGCGCAGGGAGACGGCTGCACAGGACGTGAGGCACTGCCAGACCACTTACGTTCGGCCGATTGCCGGGTCGTCGCTCGTATCGCCGACGGCCTCAGACGGTCGTCGACGCTCCGGGGTGTCGTTGACCGAATCGGCGAGTTGAGGGGAATTGTCTATGTTGACGAGGGGTTCTACCGTCAGCCGAATACCGGACGTGTGCTCACGGGCGCGCTGTCACACGAAGTGAGGTTCGCCGGCACCCTTACGATTCTGCGCGTCAGAATCGCCAACCTGCGAGGCGATCAGACGATCGCGACGTTGGGACATGAGCTGCAACATGCAGTCGAAGTGCTCGACGTGCCTGCCGCGCGCGATGAAGCCGCCATCGACGTGTTGTTCGGCCGCCTCGGCGCGCCGGTGTACGACGGTATCGTCGAAACCGCGCGCGCCCGTGAGACCGAGCTCCGCATCCGGCGCGAGCTGGCGGAGAACCGACGTAGCAAGTGAAACGGTCAGTCGCGAGCGCTACCGGCTAGCGTGTCGACGGCGTGGCGGCCGCAGACGCCGCGCGAAAGTCCTTTGTAAAGCCGTTCCGTCCGTTCTTCACCGTGAAGCTGCCATCGGGGCGTGCGGTGATCTTGATGTGGCTGCCGCCGTCGTCCTTCGTGAAGTTCGCGATGAAGTTGTCTGGCGACTGGATGTCCTTCGCGACGAAGCTCCGAATAATGCAGCTGCCAGAAGTCCTCGAGTCCCGGTGAGCTCTTGACGATCTGGAACGTCCCCGGCGTGCCGCCCTTCGTCGGGTTGTTGTTCATCACATGGCACCAGTTCCGTCACATCCACTCGTCGCTCCTCAACGACCTCCAAGTACCGGTCAAGCTCGCCCAGGAGCAGCTGGGACACGCGAGCATTTCGACGACGCTCAATATCTACACGCACGTCATCGATGCGTCGCACCGGAGGGCCGTCGAGCAAGTTGAGGAACGACTGTTTGGTGAATTGGACCCAAATGGACCCAAGTTGCTGTCAGACGCAAATAAGGCTTCACCCGTAAGCCCGCGTATTCATTAACCGATTGTAAGTTCTCAAGCCTTCGGTAACGCTTCAACCCTCGTTTTCGCTAGCAGTCGCTCGTACGGGGTTTGGCCATCGAGTGCCCCGTGTGGGC
>Ga0075424_100003075_pt1 | contig 15520 bp, 12 predicted proteins | sample SoiMethybrSBSTD3_FD_75301 | JGI IMG/M metagenome (GOLD analysis project Ga0075424, IMG submission 75301) | Bulk soil microbial communities from a Populus tree surrounding site in Tennessee, USA - Soil MetaG P. TD hybrid SBSTD3 | ecosystem: Environmental > Terrestrial > Soil > Tree plantation... | reverse complement strand
TCGGATGCGTCTGGGTCGGGGAATCGAAGTCGGGCACATCTTCAAGCTGGGCCTCAAGTACTCCGAGGCGATGGGGGCGCGCTATCTGGACGCCGAGGGGAGCGAGCGGATCATCGTGATGGGGACCTACGGCATTGGGATCACGCGGACGGTGGCTGCCGTGATCGAGCAGCTTCACGACCCGAACGGGATCGTCTGGCCGTACTCGGTCGCGCCGTATCACGTGCACATCGTGCCGGTGAACATGAATCACGATCCGACGCGGGAGGCGGCAGAAGCGATGTACGCGCGTCTCGTGGATTCGGGGGTCGAGGTGATCCTGGACGACCGGGACGAGCGACCCGGAGCGAAGTTCAAGGATGCCGACCTGATCGGGGTCCCGCTGCGGGTCACGATCGGGGAAAAGGGGCTGAAGGACGGCGTGGTCGAGCTTCGGGATCGCCGGACAGGAACCACCGACCGCGTTCCGGTTGGAGACGCGGCCGAGGAATGCCGGAAAAGGGTTGGGGAGGAGCTTACGAAGCTTTCGCGGTCCGGTTGACCATCCGGGCCAACCTGGACTTACGGCGGTTGGCGACCGCCTTGTGCAGGACGCCCTTCCTTACGGCGCGGTCCAACTTGGCAACCACGGACCGCATAAGTGGCGCATTGGAAGGCTCTTGGCGCGCTTTCTTGAGAAGAGTCTTGAGTTCGGACTTCACGGCCAGATTTCGCTCCTGGTCGCGCAAATTCGTGTGGACTCTCTTTACAGCCGACTTGTGGCGAGGCATTCACTCCTCCAGGTTGGAATTTCAGGTAAGTATAAGCGGTTACCGTATCTGAGGATCAGCGGCCTGTCAAGATCCGAGACCTGTGCGGGAGGCGTGGTATACTTCTTCGGATGGCCCCGCGTCTTGGAAAACGACTAGGTATTTCCCGCGTTTCACCCCCTCCCGGCCGCGATCCGGAAGCATTGCAGCGGAAGATCGGCTCGCTGCCAACCCTTCCGGGGGTGTACCTCTTCAAAGGGACGGGGAACAAGGTGCTCTATGTGGGGAAGGCGAAGCGGCTGGACCAGCGCGTTCGCTCGCACTTTCAGAGCCCCGACCAGATTGGTCCGAAGCAGGTCGCGCTCGTCCGCAAGGTCCAAGATCTGGATTTCATCGCGGTCGATTCCGAGGGGGACGCCCTCCTCCTTGAGGCCACCCTTGTACGCGAGCATCAGCCTCCCTACAACATCCGGCTCAAGGACGACAAACGATACCCCTACATCCGCGTTTCGTGGCAGGAAGCCTACCCGCGCATGTCGCTCGTGCGCCGGATCGAGCGCGACGGCGGCCGGTACTTCGGCCCCTACACCGAGGTCAAGGCGCTTCGAGATCTGCTGCGGATGACCCAGACCATCTTCCCGATGCGCTCCTGCCACGACATCGACGCGCACATCGCGGCCCACCGCGAGTGTCTCGACTTTCACATCGGCCGGTGCACCGGGCCCTGCATCGCGATGCAGTCGCATGCGGACTACCGCGCGATGGTCGACCAGTTCTGCGACTTTCTCGCGGGGAAGCGGGAGGACGTGGTCCGGAGACTCCAGGCGATGCAGGCGGACGCCGTCGCGCGCCGTGAGTACGAGCGCGCCGCGCGAATCCGCGATCAGACGCGTGGGATTGAGTCGATCCTGGCGCGTCAGCGCATGGTGGATCTGACTGGTCCGGAGGCGGACGTCGTCGGGGTCGCGCGGCAGGGTGAGGCGGCGTGCGCCGTGATCCTCAAAGTGCGTGAGCGTCGGGTCCTCTCGCGGGACGTTCGGTGGCTTCAGGGAACGGAGGCAGCGGACGAAGCCGAAATCCTCCGATCCTTTCTCACGCTGTATTACACGAGGGCGGAGCAGATCCCGGGCTGCGTGCTCCTCGAGGTGGAGCCGCACGAGTTGACCCTGCTCGAACAGGTTCTTGCGACGATTTCCCCGACGCCGGTTCGCGTGCGGACCGCGCGTGGAGCCGTGGAGCGGGCGCTCGTGCGGACGGCGCGCCGGAACGCCTCGCTCCTCCTCGGGCGGGAGTCCGAAGGGGAGGGGGACAGGCCGCTCCGCCCAAACGAGTTCGACGAGGCGCTCGAGCTTCAACGCGAGCTCGCGCTCACGCACCTGCCGCGGCGAATCCGCTGCTTCGACGTCTCCACGATTCAGGGCCGGCACACCGTGGCGTCGATGGTCACGTTCCGGGACGGATCGCCGTTCAAGACCGAGTATCGGAGATTCAAGATCGAGTCGGTGCCGGGCCAGGATGACTTCGCGTCGATGTCGGAGGCCGTGGCCCGACACGCCGCGAGGGTCGAAGCCGGAGAGATCGAGCCGGCGGACCTGATCGTGATCGACGGAGGGGTGGGGCAGCTCGAGGCGGCGCGCCGGGCGGCGGCGGGGTCCCCGCTCGAGGCGGTTCCTTTCGTCGGGCTCGCGAAACGCCTTGAGGAGATCATGATTCCCGGCCGCCCCGATGCGCTGCTTCTGCCGCGGCGCTCTCCCGCCGTGAAACTCCTGATGCGGATTCGGGACGAAGCGCACCGTTTCGCGATCGGCTACCACCGCGCGCTCCGCACCAAGGCCGCGCGCGTCTCGGCGCTGGACCAGATTCCGGGGCTCGGTCCCAAGCGGCGTGCCCTCCTGTTGCGGAAGTTCGGATCGCTGGACCGGATACGGCGGCAGCCGGTCGACGCGATCGCCTCGGTCCCCGGAATCGGGCCACGCATGGCCGAGCGCATTCTGCGGGGGGTGGGTTCAACGAACGGGACGGCCGCGTGAGCGACACCCTCGAGGTGGCCGCGGCGAGCGTGACGACCGAACTGGGGCCCGTCTGGATTCTGGCGACCTCGGCCGGGCTTCGCGGGCTGGGCCTGGGAGAGCGGGAGGCCCCTTCCGCGCGTGAAGCGCGAGCGCTCGGGATCCGCTATGTACAACGGCCGCGTTGGACCGATCCCACCCGGCGTGCGCTCGAGGATTACTTCGCCGGCCGCGAGCCGGCGCTCGACGTGAAACTCGACCTGGCCGAGGGCTCGCCATTCGAGCGGCGGGTGTGGGACGTCACGAGGCGGGTGAAGTACGGCACCGTGGTCTCCTATGGAACGCTCGCCTCCCGCATCGGCGTTCCGGGAGGGGCGCGCGCGGTGGGGAACGCGCTCGGGAAGAATCCGGTTCCCATCGTGGTCCCGTGCCACCGCGTGATCCACGGCGACAAATCCATCGGAGGTTTTTCCAGCGGGCTCAAATGGAAGCGCTTTCTGCTCGAGCTGGAGCGGGGGCAGCTCGAGCTCGGGTGGGAACGGGGGAGAGAGAAGGGGAGCCGAATCGCGTGAAGCGCACCCCGACGCGGCCTTCTCGGGATGCGGCCGGCGCCCGGAGCGTGCTGGGGGAGCGGCTGAGACAGTTCCGGGAGCATTTGAGCCTGGAGCGCCGTCTCGGCGACAACACGGTCCGCGCCTACGTCCAAGATCTGGAGCAGTACGACGGCTTCCTGGTCGCCCGCGGCAAGCGCAGCGCGGCGGCGATCAAGGTCGAGGACGTGGAGGCGTACATGCAGGGCCACGGGTGGGCCGCATCCACGGTGGCAAGGAAGATCGCGTCGCTCCGCGCGTTCCATGAGTTCTTGCGCCGCCGTGGCTTCGCGGAGGAGAATCCCGCGCTCCAAGTTCGGCCCCCCCGCAAGACGCGTCCGCTCCCGGACGTGTTGAGCGTGGAGCAGGTGGAAGCGCTGCTGGGGACTCCGCGCGGCGAGGATCCGTCCTCGGTCCGGGACCGGGCGCTCCTCGAGCTCGCGTACGCGACGGGACTGCGCGTGACCGAGCTTGTGCGGCTCACGCTGGAGGAGGTGGACCTGACGGAGGATCTGGTTCAGTGCATGGGAAAGCGTTCGCGGGAGCGGATCGTCCCGTTCGGAGCGAAGGCCAAGCAGGCCCTGGTCCGATACCTCGAGGCTGCGCGCCCTCATTTCCTCAAGGACCGGAGCGAGCGGGCCATTTTCCTGACACGGCTCGGCCGGCGGTTTTCGCGCATGGGCTACTGGAAGCTGCTCGACCGATATCGCCGCGCAGCTGGAATCGACCAGCCGGTCTCTCCCCACACGCTCCGTCATTCGTGTGCCACGCACCTGTTGGAGGGAGGATGCGACCTGCGCGTGGTCCAGGAAGTCCTGGGCCACCGCTCGATCGAAACGACCCGCATCTACACGCATTTGGATCGTAGCTACCTGCGCGCGGAGTATTCGCACTTCCATCCGCGCGCTTAAGGCGTAAGGCCGGCACCGGGGAGGGGATTGATGATTCGACGGTTCACGGGATTCGCGGCTCTATGGGTGGCGATCGCGACGTTCGGGGCGCCGGTGGGCGCAACCCCCTGGAATCCGGAGGGAGACGGAACGCTCCTTGCGCGGAACGATGGGCGGTTGGTGCTCGCGAGCGCCGGGGCGGCCGAGACGATGTTGAGACGGCAGCCCGCGCCCGTGTCGCCTCGGCCGGCGCCGCTCTTGAGGAGGCTCCGCAAGGGCACCATCAGCCTGGGGGCGCAGGTCTCCTACGGCGTTGTGCGCGGCTCGTCCGAGCTGAACGATCATTTCGACAACGGCCTCGGATACGCGTTCCGGTTCCGTTACATGCTCAGCACGCGGGCGGCGCTCGGGTTTTCCTTCGAGAACCAGCGCTACAACACGCGCGCCGGGCTGCCGGTGAGCACGCAGCCGTTCGCCGCCACGGACAGCCAGCTCGTCGTGACGACGGTCGCCTCCGAAGCGGTCGTCTGGTTCCATCGCGAGCGGGAGTGGACCCCCTATCTCCTGGGAGGCCTCGGGTTCGCCAGCCCCAACGTGACCTACGAGCGAAAAGAGTCCAGGCGCGTGAACGAAGGCCCGTTTCTCGTGGTCGGGACGGGCGTCGAGAAGTTCGTGCGGCCACGGTTCGCCCTGGACTTCTCCATTCGAGGCTACGCCGAGGTGGGGAACTCGGAGCTGTCGATGTTTTCCCAGATCAGCGCGGGAATCCACCTGTACCCGGGAGATTGAACGCGTGAGGGTGACCTTTTGGGGCGCCGCTCGGACGGTCACCGGATCCAAACATCTTCTCACCGGGCGATCGGGAGCGTTGCTCCTCGATTGCGGCCTTTTTCAGGGCAGGCGGGCCGAGGCGGAAGCACGGAACCGGGCACTGCCGTTCGCCGCGGCCTCGGTGGACAGCATGGTCCTCTCGCACGCCCATATCGACCACTCCGGTGCGATTCCCTTCCTGTGCAAACAGGGATTCAAAGGGCCGATCCACGCGACGGGAGCGACGGTGGACCTGTGTCGCGCCATGCTCCTGGACGCCGCGCACATCCAGGTCAAGGACGCCGAATTCCTGAACCGGCACCCTCACGGCCGAACGCAGGCTCCGGTCGAGCCGCTGTACACGCCGCCCGACGTCGAGCGCGCGCTCACCCAATTCGTGCCGCACGGCTACGAAGAGCCCTTTGAGCCGCTCGAGGGAGTCGAGGTCGTCCTCCACGAGGCGGGACACATTCCGGGGGCCGCATCGATCGAGATCCGGTGGGAGGAGAAAGGCCGGAGTGGATCGCTTGTCTTCTCCGGCGATCTGGGACGTCCGAATCGCCCCATCCTGCGCGACCCCGAGCCCCTGGCGCGGGCCGACTATCTCATCATCGAGGGGACCTACGGGGGAAAGCACCATCCCGAGGAAGCGTCGCTCCGCGACTCACTCGGACAGGTCGTGCTCCAAGCGCTCGAGCGGGGGGGAAGGATCATCATCCCCGCGTTCGCGGTGGGACGCACGCAGGAGGTCGTGTACGCCCTGGACAAGCTCTTCCTCGCGGGCCGGGTCCCAGAGGTTCCGATCTACGTGGACAGCCCGCTGGCGGCGAACGTTCAGGAAATCGTGCAGCACCATCCGGAGGTCTACGACGAGGAGACGATGACCGCGATCCGACGCGGCGAGGATCCGCTGGGGCTTCGCCGGATCACGCTCGTGCGCGAAGCCGAGGACTCGATGAAGCTCAACGACAAGCCCGGGACGTTCATCACGATCGCGGCATCCGGGATGTGCGAGGGGGGGCGGGTGCTGCACCATCTGAAGCACACGGTCGAGGATCCCAAGAACACGATCGTGATCGTCGGTTACCAGGCGGAAGGGACGCTCGGGAAGCGCCTGGTGGAGCGGAGGGAGGAGATCCGCATCTTCGGCGAGCTCCACACGCTTCGGGCGACAGTCGAGGTCTTGAACGGGTTCAGCGCCCACGCCGATCACGACGCGCTCGTGGCGCAGGCGAGGTCATGCGGCGCCCCGAAAGGCTGCGCGATCGTGCACGCTGACTACGAGCGCGCCCAGGCGCTCGCCGAGGGAATCGCCGCGCTGAAGCCTCGAATCCCGTCCGAGGGGGACGTATGGGAGCTCGGGTGATCCGCGAGAGGAGCCGCGCGCCGCGCGCGGGCTTCCGGGTCGGAGACCGCGTCCATCACCGCGAATTCGGCGAGGGGCTCATCGTCGAGGTCCGCGAGCGGGACGGGTTCGAGGTGCTCGAGATCGCGTTTCCGGACGGAATTCGGAGGCTCACCTCCCTCTACCCGCTCGAGACCGCGCGAGGAGCCGGTCGCCCTCGGGCCCCTTCCGCGCTCTCGGCGGAGCCCGCGCCGGCCCCCATGGCCGGGGGGCTCGCGGTGCCCGCGCGCACGCAGTTCCGCGTGTCCGGGGGATCCGAGGACCTTTATCGGAGGCTCGCCGCCGGACCCTACGACGACCCGAGCGACTTCGATTTGAGGCTCCGGATCGAGCGGTTCACGCTGCACCGCGGATTCGACCGGCTCCTCTCGCTCGACCTCCTCCACGACGTGCAGAAGTACGAGCACCAGAGCCAGGCGTGCATGACGGTCCTGCGGCGGATGCGCGGTCGCTCGCTTCTCGCGGACGAGGTCGGTCTGGGAAAGACGATCGAGGCGGGGATCATCCTCAAGGAGTACCTCCTGCGCGGGCTGGTTCAACGCGCGTTGATCCTCGTTCCGGCGTCGCTCGTCGAACAGTGGGATCAGGAGCTTCGCCGCAAGTTCGATCTCGAGTTCGCGGTCTTGAAACACGGCACCGCGTGGTGGGAGGAACCCCTTCTGCTCGCCTCGATGGACACAGCCAAGCTTCTTCGGCACCGGGACAAGGTCGCGGCCGCGTCGTTCGATCTCGTGGTCGTCGACGAAGCCCATCGGCTCAAGAACCAGAAGACGCTCGCGTGGAAATTCCTGGACCGGCTCGCGCCTCGGTACCTCCTGCTCCTGACCGCAACCCCGGTGCAGAACGACCTTCACGAGCTCTACAACCTGATCCAGCTCTTGAGGCCCGGGCTCCTCGGCACGTACCGCACCTTCGGACGCGAGTTCATGCGGCGGGGGGACAAGCGCATGCCCCAGAACACGGGGAGGCTGGCCGCGCTTCTTTCGGAAACGATGATCCGCACGACGCGCGCGAGCACGTCGATTCGCTTCCCGCGCCGCGAGGTCTCGAACATTCTCTTCGACCTTTCGCCTCCGGAACGGAATCTGTACGACAACGTGACCCGGTTCGTCCGTCGCGTGCTCCACGCTCATCGGGAGCCGCGCCGCGGCGCGATCAAGCTCACCCTGCTCACGCTCCAGAAGGAGATGGGCTCGAGCACCTTTGCGGCGATTCCCACGCTGAGCAAGCTCCTGGCAAGGGAAGGCCCGGGGCTCGAACGCTCGGAAATGGAGGAGTTGCTGCGCCAGGCGCGCTCGATCGAGACGAACGCCAAGCTCGAGGGGATCGCCAAGCTGCTCGGCGGCTCGCGGGACAAGTGCGTCATCTTCACGCAGTTCCGCGCGACGCTGGAATTCCTGGCGCGCTCGCTTCGCCAGCTCGGTATGAAGGTGGCGGTCTTCCATGGGGCGCTCTCCCTGCGGGAGAAGGAAGCGGCCATCGAACAATTCCGCGAGCGTGCGCGGGTTCTCGTCAGCACCGAGGCGGGAGGGGAAGGGCGGAACCTCCAGTTCTGTCACTATCTGGTGAATTACGACCTCCCTTGGAATCCGATGCGAATCGAGCAGCGAATCGGCCGGCTGCATCGGCTCGGGCAGACCCAGGATGTGAAGGTCTTCAACTTCACGGCGAGGAATACCGTGGAGGCATACGTGCTCCAGATCGTTCACGAGAAGATCAACCTCTTCCGCACGGTCATCGGCGACCTGGACATGGTGCTTGGGCCCTATGCCGAGGCGGGATCCTTCGAGGACGAGGTGTTCCGGATCTGGGCGGCCGCCAAGGGAGAGCGCGATCTCGACCGGGAGTTCGCGAAGCTGGGCACGGCGCTCCTTGTCGGAAGGAAGCGCTACGAGGCGGTGGAGGAGCTGGATCGCAAGCTCCTCGACGAGGTGGACCAGAATGGGCCAGCGTAGCGGCGACCGCCGGCGCGTGGAGCTCCCGGAGATCCTCGCGTCGATCCTGGAAGCACGGGGGGCCGCCGTGTCACGAAACGGGATGATCTGGGAGGCGGCTCTCACCCCTGACCTTGAATCGTCGCTGGGCGTCGACCGCGTGCGCCTGGTAGCGGCCCCGGCGGGCCGCGCGGCGCGCGGAGCCGAAATGGATTCCGCGATGACCGAACGAATCCTCCTGCTGGGGCGATCGCGCGGGCAGGCGACCCTCCTGGTCGCACCGACGCCCAGGCCCAAAGGAGCGACGGCGGTGCCCAAGGTATGGGCAAGGCTTCACTGGAGGATCCGGTACGGGAGCGATGAGATTCCCGAGGAGCTCCTCATCCAGGAGCTTCCGGTCGGGAGCGCGGGCGGCATGCGCGCTCCGCGCGACTCCATGCTGCGGGCGCCCAGGGTCGAGGAGCTCGGGTCGATTCCGAAGGCGGATCCCCAGGCGCTCGCGGCCACGTGGACACGGGCGCTCCGGCTCCTGGAGAGCCGTACCCGTCGCAAGCTCCGGCCCCACGAGGACCGCGCGCGGCGGGAGCTACATCGGGAGATGCGAACGCTGAGCAGCCATTATCGGTCCCTCATTGCCGAGGAGCGGGCGGGGCGCGCCCGCCGTCCCGACGACCGCGAAGCAGGGCGCATGCTCCAGCTCAAGGAGGATTGGGAGCGAAAGCTCGTGGCGGTCATTCGCCAGCGCGCGTTCGACGCCGAGGCGACGCTCGTGGCCGCGGCGCTCCTTGTTGCCTTGCCGGAGCGTTAGCGCCGTTTGACAGGCTTTGCCCCGCGCTGGTAGACTCGCGGGCTCAACCGGTACGGAGAAATTCATGACGACTCGTCTGGTCAAGCATCAAAAACTGACGAAACGCCAGATCAAGGAAGATCCGCTCGTCACCGCGGCGTTCCTGGGCACTCAGGTCTGGGAGCAGCACGGAACCCGGATCCTCCTTGGTTTGGGAGCCGTCGTGCTCGCCGTCCTCCTCGTCTTTTTCATCTCCCGCACGCGCACTCAATCGGAGAACCGCGCGTCGAGCGATGTCTTCCGAGCGGAGATGTCGCTGTCCCAGCAGGACTACGCGACGGCGATCCAGATGCTTCGGGAGATCGTGGATTCTGCGCCGGGCACGCACGCGGCGAGAGACGCGATGATGCTTCTCGGCGACGCCTACGCGGCGCAGGGGAAACCGGCCGAGGCGGTCACCTGGTATCGCCGGTATCTCACCAAGGTCGGGGGCGACCGCGACGCGAAGGTCGCGGGGCTCTACGGCCTCGGCACGGCGCTCGAGGACCGCGGGGATTTCGTCCAGGCCGCCGCCAACTACGCCGAAGCGGCCAAGCTCGGCCTGAACGACAGCGATCGCGGCCGGGCCATGCTTGTCCAGGCGCGCTGCCTGGGCAAGGCGGGTCAGACGCAAAAAGCCATCGAGGTCTATAAGGAAATCCAGAGGCTGCCTGTCGTCGACCGGGGCGTCTACTCCGAGGCGGGCGTCCGCATGGGCGAGCTCTCCGCCTCAGCCCCCGTCCGATAGCTTTCACCCGCCGTCATGGCGGAACCCACCCTCCTTGCGCTGGTGTGGCACATGCACCAGCCATCGTATCGCGATGCGCTTTCGGGTCGCGTCTTGCTCCCGTGGACGCGCCTCCACGCCACGAAGGACTATGGCGACATGGTGTCGGCCCTGCGCCCGCATCCCCGGGTCCACGCCACCTTCAATCTGACCCCGGTTCTGCTGGACCAGCTGGAGGCGATTGCGTCGGGCGTTTCGGACGACTTCCTCGATCTTGCCCGAAAGCCCGCGGAGTCGCTGACGCCTGACGAGCAGCGTTTCCTGACACGGCACTTCTTCAGCGTGAATCCGGTGCGGATGCTTGAACCTCACCCGCGGTATCGCGAGCTCAAGGCAAGGAGCAACACGCCGCAGGGCGGAGCCCGTGTTCCCCGTGAGCCTCCGCTCGCACCGGATGAGATCCGCGATCTTCAGACTTGGTTTCACCTCGCGTGGGTGGATCCCACGTACTGGGATGAAGAGCCGATTCGGTCCCTGCTCCGGAAGGGCAGGGGATTCACCGAAGCGGAGAAGGGGTCCCTCCTCGATTGGGGGGTTGCCTGCGCGGCGCGCGTGATCGAGACCTATCGCGACGCCGCCCGCGCGGGCCAGATCGAAATCGCGACGTCGGCGTACCATCACCCGATCCTTCCTCTTCTCATCAGCACCGCCGCGCCGCGCGAGGTTTCCCCGTCGATCCCGCTCCCGACCCCGGCCTTCCGGGCCCCCGGCGATGCGGCGGAGCACCTGCGCCGCGCAAGGGAGAGCCACGCGCGGCGTTTCGGAGCAGCACCGAGGGGGACCTGGCCTCCGGAGGGGGCTCTCAACCAGACAGCGCTCCAGCTGGTGCGCGAGGCAGGCTTTGCGTGGTGCGCCTCCGACGAAGCCGTTCTCGCCCGCGCCCTCGGCCGAGCGGAGCCGGGAGGGGAGAACTGGGCCGCCGCTCTTTGCCGGCCCTATCGGGTCGAAACGGAGGGCGGAGCGCTCGCGATCGTCTTCCGCGACCGGGCCCTGTCCGATCGGATCGGATTCACCTACTCCTCCTGGCAGCCTGACCGAGCGGCGGAGGACTTTGTCACGCGCGTGCTCGAGGCCGGGGCAAAGGCGCGCGAGCAGGGAGTCTCCAGTCCGCTGGTGACGGTCATCCTGGATGGTGAGAATTGCTGGGAGTCGTACGCGGAGGACGGCGGACCCTTTCTCGACGCGCTCTACGGTCGAATCGCCGCGGAGCGGGGGATCGAGGCGGTCACGGTCGAGGAGGCGCTGGCCCGGGTCCCTCCGAGCGAGGTTCTTCCTCACGTACCGGTCGGATCCTGGATCGCGGCGGATCTCTCGGTGTGGGTCGGGCACGCCGAGAAGAACCGCGCATGGTCCGCGCTTCGCCGTATCCGCGAGCGCTACCACACGGCCCGCTCGGACGCCGGGTTGCCGGAGGACCGGATGGCGCAGGCGTTCGAGGAAATCTTGATATCAGAGGCGAGCGATTGGTTTTGGTGGTACGGCGACGACCATCAGAGCGCGCACAAGGACGAGTTCGACGCCCTCTTCCGTTCCCACCTGATCCGAGCCTACAACCTCCTCGGCCTTCCGGCCCCGGCGACCATACGCCGGAGCCTCCGCGGCGCGCCGGCGGAAGGGATCGATGGGGAGCACGTTCCCCACATCGCGCCGACAGTGGACGGCCGCGACACGCACTTTTACGAGTGGAGGAACGCGGAGCTCTTCGACGCGGCATCGGACCAGGGCGCGGACCATCGGTCCGTCTCGAGCATGCGGCGGGTGCTGTTCGGGGTGAACGAAGCGAATCTATTCCTTCGTGTGGATGGCATCTCAGGGAAGGAACTAGAGAATGGTTCGATTCTCCTGCGCTTCACCCTCCCGAGGCCTGTGGAAGCGCGGGCGCCGCTCGCGAGGGGTTCTCGCGGCGCGCTGGAATGGCTCGCCGGCGGCGCGGCGGGCGGGGGAGAGCCCGGAGAGTATGCGGTGGGGAACGTGATCGAGATTCGGGTGCCGCTCGCGCGGCTCGGGGCGTCCGTGGGCACGGTCGTGCACTGGCGCGTCGTGCTCGAGCAGTCGGGGGAAGCGGTGGAAGTGATCCCGCGTCTGGGGGAGTTTGCAACGCCTACCCTGCCGTCCGATTTCACCTCGCAGAACTGGTCGGCAACCTAGTGCGGGCGGCGGCTTCCTTGACGTTCCCTGCAGCCGCGTGCTATTCCTGAATGGTGCCGGCCGCGTCGCGATACGATTCCATCAGCCCTGAGGACGTGCAACGCGGACGGTTGCTCGCCGCCGTCGCCTACCTGCCCGGGCTTTGCTTCATAGGTCTTCTTGGCGCTCCCGAAAACGCGTTCATTGGATTTCATGCGCGTCAGGGATTCCTGCTTCTCATGCTCGAAGTCCTGCTCACGCTTTTCTTCTGGATCTACGACGGGACCTTAGGTCGCATCCCATACCTCGGTCCTTTCGTCGGGTATGTCGTCAAGTTCGTGGCGTGGACGGCCGTGCTGCTCCTGACCGCCTTCGGAGTTGCCAAGGCGGCCAATGGCGAGGTGTCACGGATTCCATACCTGGGCGACCAGGTAGAGCGGGTTCCTTTCTGATGGCGCCGTCCTCGGAAAAGCGGTTTTGGCTCCTCCGGCGCCTTTCGAAAGTGATGAGCGTCCTGGCCTGGATCGTCTTGGTGATCGTGGCGCTCGTGGTGCCTGTGGGTCTGGCGCGCTCGATCGTGGCGAGATCGTTGGAGGACCTTCTACAAACGCTGACCTACGGGGCGTCCGGCGGTTTCATCTTCATCTACCTGCTGTATACCGCCCAATGGATCCAGGTGATCCTCGCGGTCGAAGACAACACGAAGCAGACGGCCTACGTGCTGGAGAAGCTCACGACCCTGACCCAGCAGATCCGGGATCGGATCGGAGAGGCGGCGGATCGGGCGGATCGGGAGCGCGAGGATTCTATTTGAGTCTTTAAATGTCGTAGAAGATATATTATGTCAACTACAGCTCCGGCTGGGTCTCACTGAACGACGACGTTTACGAGCCTTCCGGGGACAAGAATGACCTGCCGGACCGTCTTTCCCGCCGCGTAGGAGCGCACCTTGGGGTCTGCCAGGGCCGCGGCCTCGATGGCCGCCCGGTCGGCGCCAGCTGGGACCTCAATGCTGGAGCGAACCCTCCCGTTGACCTGCACCACAAGGGCCACCGTGTCGCTCTCCAGGGCCTCTCGGGAGGCCTTCGGCCAGCCCGCCGTGAAAATGGACCCGGACCCGCCCAGAAGTGTCCAGGCGCCCTCGGCGGTATGCGGCGCTAGCGGCGACAGGAGGCGGGTTCCAATGTTCATGGCCTCTTGCACTTCGGGATCGGTCCTATCTCCGCCTCCATCAAGGTGCTCCTGCACGGCATTCACGAGCTGCATCATTCCGCTTACCGCGGTGTTCAAGTGCAGCCTGTCCATGTCGGTGAGCATCTGCGCCGTCAGTTGGTGGACCCTACGTCGGAGCTCGCGGCGGGCGCCGGTCGCGGCCCAGGCGGGCGGCTTTGCGCCGGTCCGGCCGGCCGATGGAGACCCTTTAGCGCTGCTGGCGGCAGCGACATCCTCGACGAGCTTCCAGTAACGCTGGAGGAAGCGGTAGGCGCCTTCGACGCCTCGGTCGTTCCACTCCGCGTCCTTCTCCGGCGGGCCGATGAAAAGCGTGTAGAGCCGGACCGTGTCCGTTCCGTACCGCTGGATCAGGTCGTCTGGGGCGACCGTGTTGCGCTTGGATTTCGACATCTTCACGCCATTCTTGGTGATCATCCCCTGCGTGAAGAGCCTTTCGAAGGGCTCGGAGAAAGAGACCAGGCCCATGTCACGCAGGACCTTCACCATGAACCGCGAGTAGAGGAGGTGCAGAATCGCGTGCTCGACGCCCCCGATGTACTGGTTGACCGGAAGCCACCGGTTCACCGCGGCCGAATCGAACGCGACCATGTCCGACTTCGGGCTCAGGAAGCGCAGGAAATACCAGCTGGAGTCGACGAAGGTGTCCATGGTGTCGCTCTCACGGCGCGCCGGTCCGCCGCACTTGGGGCATGATGTGTTCAAGAACGCCTCGTTCGTCCGAAGCGGCGACTCGCCCGTCGGCTTGAACTCGACCTGATCCGGGAGCAGCACCGGTAGGTCGGCCTCAGGCACCGGCTGCACGCCGCACCGTTCGCACGTCACCATTGGGATAGGGGCTCCCCAATACCGCTGGCGCGAGATGAGCCAGTCGCGCAGCCGGTAGTGAACGCTCGCCTCCCCCGCGGATTTGGCTTCAAGCGCTCGGACGATCGCGCGCTTCCCCTCCGGGCTCGGCAGACCCTCGAAGGGTCCCGAGTTCACGAGCGTGCCTTCCCCTTCGTACGCGGCGCGACCGTCGAACACAACGTCGGGGCTGCGGATCACCTCAACGATCGGAAGCTCGTACTTCTTCGCGAACTCGAAGTCGCGCTGGTCGTGTGCCGGCACCGCCATGATCGCGCCGGTTCCGTAGCCCATGAGCACGTAGTTCGCGACCCAGACGGGAATCTTGGCGCCGGTCAAGGGATGGACTGTTTCGATCCCGGTCGGCGCGCCTTCCTTCTCGGTCTCGACCCCGAAGCGGTCCCCCAACCGCGCGCGGCGAAGACGCTCGACCAGATCCGCGGCCTGACGCGGCAGCGCTCCCCTCTCCTTCAGCAGCGAGATGAGGGGATGCTCCGCGGCCAGGACGACGTAGGTCGCGCCGAAAAGGGTGTCGGGGCGGGTCGTGAAGACCTCGATCGATTCCTTCGAGCCTGATACCGGGAAACGGATGGTGGCGCCCTCGCTCCGTCCGATCCAGTTCGTCTGCATGACGCGGACCTTTTCGGGCCAGTGGACGAGCTGATCCAGATCCCGGAGCAACGGTTCGGCGTAGGCGGTGATCTTGAAATACCATTGCTCGAGGTCGCGCGTCTCGACGGCGGTGCCACACCGCTCGCATTTCCCGTCCACCACCTGCTCGTTGGCGAGCACCGTATTGCACGAGGGACACCAGTTCACGGCACCCTTCGCGCGATACGCGAGCCCGCGCTCGTAAAGCTTTAGGAAGAGCCACTGTGTCCACCGGTAATACGTGGGATCGCACGAGGCGATCTCGCGGTTCCAGTCGTAGGCGAGCCCCCAGGAAATCAGCTGCTCTTTCATCCGGGCGATGTTGCGGCGGGTCCAGGTCGCGGGATGAATCTTGTGCTCGATCGCGGCATTCTCGGCGGGCAGCCCGAACGCGTCCCATCCCATGGGGGTAAGAACCGAGTGCCCCTGCATCCGCTTGAGGCGTGTGACGACGTCGCCCAGGATGTAGTTCCGGCCGTGCCCGACGTGCAGATCACCGGACGGATATGGGAACATGTTGAGGCAATAGAACGGCCGTTCCGCGGTCATCGGGTCCCGGATTTCGAAGAGGCCTTCCTCGTTCCAGAGCTTTCGCGCGCGTCGCTCCATCTCATGGAATGGATACAGGCTCCTCGCCCGCTCCTTGGCGTCGTCGACCACCGGCTC
>Ga0075424_100003073_pt1 | contig 15524 bp, 15 predicted proteins | sample SoiMethybrSBSTD3_FD_75301 | JGI IMG/M metagenome (GOLD analysis project Ga0075424, IMG submission 75301) | Bulk soil microbial communities from a Populus tree surrounding site in Tennessee, USA - Soil MetaG P. TD hybrid SBSTD3 | ecosystem: Environmental > Terrestrial > Soil > Tree plantation... | reverse complement strand
TATCCGAGACGGAAGAAGTCGCAGACAAATTCTGGTCTTCCGCCGTTACGCATTGGCGGCCATCGCCTGAAGAAACATCGGGCTCAGCCGGTCGTAGTTTGTAAGCAGATACTCCGGGACGACGCGCGTCTCGCCGACGACAGGCATGAAGTTGGTGTCGCCCTCCCACCGGGGCACGATATGCCAGTGCAGATGGTCCTCGATGCCCGCGCCGGCGGTGCGGCCGAGATTCATCCCGATGTTGAAGCCGCCGGGATTGAACGCGCGCCCGAGGATGTCGAGCGAGAGTTTCAGCAGATCGCCGAGGTCGCGGTATTCCACGTCCGGCAATGCGGCGAAGGTCTTTTCGTGACGCTTGGGCGCGATCAAGAGATGGCCGTTATTATACGGATATTTGTTGAGCATGACCACGGAATGAGCGGTCTGGGCGAGGATCAATTCGGCGCGGAGATCTTTTCCCCTCGGCTTCTCGCAGAAGATGCAGCCCGCAGGCTTTTCCTCCGCGATATAGGACATCCGCCATGGCGCCCAGAGCTGCTTCATTCGGTGCCTTCGGGGACCGGCTTGCCGTCGACCCGGAGGCGCAATTCTTTTCCGACTTTGAAGAACGGGACCCGCTTGGCCGCCACGGAAACGATCTCGCCGCTCTTCGGATTGCGGCCCTCGCGCGCGCGCCGGTGTTTGACGACGAAGCTGCCGAAACCACGAATCTCGATGCGCTCGCCCTGGCCCATCGCGTCGACCATGGCGTCGAAGATGGCGTTGACGATCACCTCCGAATCGCGGTGCGATAAGTGGGGGAATCGTTTATTGATCTCGTCAATCAGGTCCCGCTTCGTCATAAGAGCCCTCCGGCAGAACGCATGTCCCGAACGGTTTGCGAGCAGGTTTCAAGGAGTCCGTCTTACGGCAGTAAAGAAGGCGACCACTCGTACCGGAGCCCCAAGCTTTCGTGCTTCGTCCAGCCGCGGAGCCACGTCGAGGCGACCATATCCATCCAGCCCTTCTGTTCCGCCCGGGAATAGACGACCTGCGGCTTGCCCTTGATGCCGACCCGCTTGGCCGCCAGATCCACCGCGTCCTCCATATTACCTAAAACATCGACCAATCCCAAACCTTTAGCCTGCTCGCCGGAATAAACGCGGCCATCGGCCAAAGCTTTCACCTTGTCCTCGGTCAAGCGGCGGCCTTTGGCGACGGCGCGGACGAATTGCGCGTGGACGTTGTCCACGAGCCCCTGAAGGATCGCCTTGCCTTCCGGTGTTAGCGCCTTCAGCGGCGAGCCTAGGTCTTTGTTTGCGCCGCTCTTCACGCTGTAGCCCTGGACGCCGATCTTCTTCATCAGCTCTTCGACGTTGCCGAGCTGCATGATCACGCCGATGGAGCCCGTCAGCGTTCCCGGGTTCGCGACGATTTCATCGCAAGCGCTGCCGATGTAATAACCGCCGGACGCAGCCATGCCGCCGAACGAGGCGATCACCGGCTTTTTCTTTTTGAGCTTTTCGATCTCCTCGTAAACCTCCTGCGTCGGCGCGACGGCGCCGCCCGGAGAATCGATCCGCAGCACGATCGCCTTGACGCCGCTGCTGTCGCCGAACTGCTTCAGCGATTCGATGATGTCACGGGAGTCGTTGATCGTGCCCTCGACCTGAACGACGCCGATGCTGTCGCCACCGAGCGCGGTCAGGACGCCGGCTTCGCCGCCGGTAAGATAGGCGTAGAAGAACACCGAGACGAAAAAGATCAGGACGAGAACGAGAAGAATTCCCAACCCTTTCAGCAGCGAGCGTCCGCGCGCCATCGCGACCGCAATCCGCTATTGCGGATTGCCTCCTTTGCCCTTTTCCGGCCGCGGCTCTTCGTCGCGATCCAGCCGCAGCTCCTCGTTCAGGATCGCCTCGAAGGAGAACCGGCCGCCTTCCTTTTCGCGCTTGAGATAGTTTTCCATCTCCTGGCGCTCCTCGGTTTTCTTTAGGGCGCGGATGCTGAGGCCGAGCTTGCGCTCGTGCGGATCAACGTTGATCACCTCGGCCTCGACGCTGTCGCCGGGCTTGAACAAGCTCGACGGCTTGTCGACGCGCTCGGTGCTGAGCTGGGAGACATGGATCAGTCCCTCGATGCCTTCCTCCAGCCGGACGAAGACGCCGAAATCGGGGACACTGGCGACCTCGCCTTTCACCCTCGAGCCGATGGGATATTTCTGGGCGATCACATGCCAGGGGTCGGTGGAGAGCTGCTTGATGCCGAGCGAGAAGCGCTCGTTTTGCACGTCGATACCGAGCACCTTCGCTTCGACGATGTCGCCTTTCTTATACAGCTCCGATGGATGCTTGACCTTCTTGGTCCAGTGAAGGTCCGAGACGTGCACCAGACCGTCGATGCCGTCCTCGACGCCGACGAAGATGCCGAAGTCGGTGACGCTCCGCACCGGTCCCTTAATGACGGAGCCGACAGGATATTTCTCCTTCGCCTGCTCCCAGGGATTCGGCATCACCTGTTTTAGACCCAGGGAGATGCGGCGGTGGTTCGGATCGACGTTCAGCACGATCACTTCGACGGTCTCACCCACCTGCACGACTTTCGATGGATGCGCTATCTTCTTGGTCCACGACATCTCGGAGATGTGAATCAACCCTTCAACGCCCCTTTCAAGCTCGACAAACGCGCCGTAGTCGACAAGGCTCACGACTTTGCCCTGCAGCCGGGTCCCGACGGGATACTTGTCCGCGACCGTGTTCCACGGATCGGGCATGATCTGCTTCATTCCTAGCGAAATGCGCTCGCGCTCGGCGTCGAATTTGAGGACCACCACTTTGATGCGGTCCCCCACCTTCACCATCTCCGAAGGATGGCCGATGCGGCCCCACGACATGTCGCTGATGTGCAGGATGCCGTCGATGCCGCCGAGATCGACGAACGCGCCGTAGCTCGTGATGTTCTTGACCGTTCCTTCGAGAATAACGCCTTCTTCGAGAACTTTAAGGATCTCCTTCTTCAGCGTGTCGCGCTCCTTCTCGAGCAGAGCGCGGCGCGAGACCACGACGTTGCCGCGCGCGCGGTTGAACTTGAGGATCGCGAACTTGTCGCGCTGGCCGAGGAACCGATCGAGGTTACGCGTCGGGCGGATGTCTACGTGTGAGCCCGGGAGAAACGCGGCAACGCCGAGATCAACCTTGAACCCGCCGCGGACTTTGGCGACGATGACGCCTTCGACGCCGCTTCCGTCCTGCGCGGCTTTCTCGATGTCCTCCCACACTTTCATGTTCTCGGCGCGCTGGCGCGACAGCACGATGCCTCCGCCTTCGCCTTCGGAAGAATCGAAGTAGACATCGATCTCGTCGCCGACCTTGACCTGCGGCTTTCCCTCGCGGTCGAGAAATTCGTGCAGGGGAATCTGCCCCTCGGACTTGTAGCCGACGTCGACCATCACGTGCGAGGAGGTTATGCCGACGACTCTACCTTTGACGACCCCGCCCGGCTTTACCGAGCGCAGGCTCTCCTCAAAGAGTGTCTGAAAATCATCGGCTGTTGGGTTGTTGGGTTGATTATCCGCCATTAGATTATTTTCCTTCCTTATCTAGTCTTCTTTTTGATCTCTTTCATAATTCGCTCCAAGACTTCATCAACGGTCATTCCGGTCGAATCGATCGCGATCGCATCGTCGGCCTGACGCAGCGGCGCGTACTCGCGCTCCCGGTCGCGCCGGTCGCGCTCCTCCATTTCCGCGACCGTCTCTTCCAGAGTGACCCCTTTGCCATTGCCTTTGAGCTCGGCGAAACGCCTTCGCGCGCGCTCGTCCGATCCAGCCGTCAAAAAAACCTTGACCTCGGCGCCGGGAAAAACGACCGTGCCGATATCGCGGCCCTCCGCGACAATGCCGCCGCGCGCGCCCATCGCGCGCTGCAACTCGACCATTCTCTCGCGCACCGGCTTCAGCGCCGATACTTTCGACGCCGATTGGCTCAACTCAGGCGTCCGGATCTCGCCCGCCACGTCGCGGCCGTCAAGAACTACTCTCGGGCCGCCCGCGTCCTCGTGAAGCTCGATATTCGTGGCGGCGAGCGCCGCCCGGAGCGCGTCCTCGTTTTCCAGGTCGATGCCGTCGCGCGCCGCCTTGAGCGCGAACGCCCGGTACATGGCGCCGGTATCCATATACGTGTAACCGAGCTCTTTTGCCAACCTTTTCGCTACCGTGCTCTTCCCCGCCCCCGCCGGCCCGTCGATGGCGACGATAATCGGTTTCACTTTACGCGCCGGCGATCCTTTCCAGCATCCGGAAAAATCCGGGAAACGAGATGTCGGCGCAAGCGGTATCGTCGATCTCGACGCCGCCGTCGGCACAAAGCCCTGCGACCGCGAGCGACATCGCGACACGGTGGTCGCCGGCGCTCTGGACGGCTGCGCCCTTCAGCCTAGCGCGGCCCTCGATGATCATGCCGTCGTCCCGCTCTTCGACCTCGACGCCGAGGCGCCTGAGCTGCTGCGTCATGACCGCGATTCGGTCGGACTCCTTATACCGCAACTCCTTGGCGCCGCAAATAGCCGTCTCCCCGTCAGCCAGGGCCGCCGCGACGGCGATGATCGGGTATTCGTCGATCGTGCGCGCGACCATCTCCGGGCCGATCTCGACCCCCTTCAATCTCACGCCGCGCACCCTGATATCCGCGACCGGTTCGCCGGCCGCCGTTCGCGGATCGATCAATTCAATCGAAGCGCCCATCCGGCGGAGAACGTCGATCACGCCGCTGCGCGTCGAATTGCAGCCGACGCCGCGGATGACGACGTCGGAACCCGGAATCATCGCCGCCGCCGCCATGAAAAAAGCCGCGGACGAAAGGTCGCCCGGGACGCTGATATCGAACGCCGCCAGCTTGCGGCCGCCTTCAACGGAAACGGTCCTGCCGCGCGCTTCGAGCTTTGCGCCGAGCGCCCGCGCCATGATCTCGGTGTGGTCGCGGGACTGCTGCGGCTCCTCGACCACAGTTACGCCTTCGGCTTGGAGCCCGGCCAGGAGAATCGCCGACTTCACCTGCGCGCTGGCGACGGGCGTCGCGTAATGAATGCCTTTGAGCCCCGCGCCGTGAATCTCGAGCGGCGCGCGGCCGTCGCTGCTCACGATACGCGCTCCCATTTTTTCCAGCGGCTCCGCGATCCGCTTCATCGGCCGGCGCCGTAGCGATACGTCGCCGTCGAGCGTCGAAACGAACGGGCGGCCGGCGAGAATGCCGGAGAGAAGCCGCATCGTCGTGCCGGAATTCCCGCAATCGATAACTTTCTTCGGCGTCGAGAAGCCTTCCCATCCTTTGCCTTCGATGGAGAGCAGGTTGTCGTCCCCGGAGATGTTTACGCCGAGCGTCCTGAACGCCTCGATCGTGCTGTGATTGTCCTCACCGCCGGAGAGATTGGCGATGCGGCTCGCGCCGTGCGCGACAGCTGCGAAGATCACGGCGCGGTGGCCGATCGACTTGTCGCCTGGGACAGTCAGCTCGCCCTGGAGGGGCCGTTTGACCGGCTCGATCCTGCGCGCGCCGCGCTCTGTAGCCGCGCCTAAGATAACCGCCTCCTCGCCTCGTTCGCGAGCGCGAACTCGCGCTCGAGCTCCGGCCCTTTGCCTTCGTCGACGAGGCGCTTGAGCTTTTCCAACTCCTTGATGTAATCGGCCAAGCCTCCGCTCACCGCCTCGCGGTTGAGCAGGCAGATGTCGCGCCAGAGCTCGGGGCGGCTCGACGCGATGCGGGTGAAATCCTTGAACCCGCCGCCGCAGTATTCGATGACCTCCGTCGAATTCACCCGCGCGCGGTTCATAAAATTGACGAGGCCGTAAACGAGCACGTGCGGCAGATGGCTTACGAGGCCGAGAATCTTATCGTGCGTGTCCGCGTCGAGTTCCTCGACTTTGGCGCCGACCTTTTTCCATAGCGTCGAGACTTTCTCCAGCGCGGCCGGATCGGTCTTTTTCGTCGGCGTCAAAATGCAGCGCTGGCCGATAAATAAGTCCGCGCGCGCGGGCTCCGCGCCCCATTGCTCGCCGCCGGCGATCGGATGCGCGCCGACGAAAGGCAGAGTCGGAGGCAATAATTTTTCCATGCCGCGGACGATCTCTGCCTTGACGCTGCCGACGTCGCTAATGATGCAGCCAGTACGAAGCCGGCCCATGAAGTCTTCCATCAATGGCACAGTCGCCTGCACCGGCGTCCCCAGCACCAAGAAGTCGGTGTCTTCCGGAATCTCCCACGGTTGTGAAAAGTAGCTGTCGATCATCTTTTTATCGCGGGCGAAGCGCAGATTCTTTTCGCTGCGGCCGTAGCCGACGATCTCTTCAACGAGGCCGCGCTCCCGCGCGGCGAGCGCGAGCGAAGCGCCGATGAGGCCCACGCCGGCGACGACCATTTTATGAAACAGCGCCGGCATTAAATCTCCCTCCCGACGGCAGCGGCGACTTTTTTCAAATCTTCCATGAGTGCGGCGAACTTTTTCGGCTTGAGCGACTGCGGCCCGTCGCTGAGCGCGACCTCGGGATTGGAATGAACCTCGATCAACAATCCGTCCGCGCCGGCGGCAACACCCGCGAGCGCCATCGGCGCGACAAGGTCCCAGCGGCCCGTGCCGTGGCTCGGGTCGATGAAGACCGGCAAATGCGAGAGCTGCTTCAGCACCGGCACGGCGCTCAAGTCCAACGTGTTGCGCGTCTCGGTCTCGTAGGTGCGGATGCCGCGCTCGCAGAGAATGATCTTGCGGTTGCCTTCCGCCGCGATGTATTCGGCCGACAGCAAAAATTCCTGGATCGTCGCACTGAGGCCGCGCTTCAGCATCACCGGCTTCCCGAGCTTGCCGACTTCGGTGAGGAGCTTGAAATTCTGCATATTGCGCGCGCCGATCTGGAGCACGTCGCTGTAGCGCGCGACGAGGTCGAGATCGCGCGGGTCGAGCACCTCGGTGATGATCGGCATGCCGGTCACCTTGCGCGCGTGCGCGAGGTAATCGAGACCTTCCTCGCCGAGACCCTGGAAGCTGTAGGGCGAGGTGCGCGGCTTGAAGGCGCCGCCGCGGAGAAACGTCGCGCCAGCCTGCTTCGCCGGCAGCGCCGATTCGAGCACCTGGTCGCGCGACTCGACCGAGCACGGCCCCGCCATGACATGGATCTTCTTGCCGCCGATCTCATGGCCGTCGACCTGGATAACGGTGTTGTGCTCCTGAAACTCGCGGCTCACGAGCTTGTAGGGCTTGAGGATCGGCAGGACCTTTTCGACACCGGGGAACGATTCGAGGCTCTGGTCCGCCAGCAGCCGCTCGTCGCCGATCGCGCCGACGATGGTGCGCTCTTTGCCTTCCGAAATATGCGCCCGCAGCCCGAAGCTCTCGATACGGTCGATGACTTTCTGGATTTCTTCCGGCTTGAGATGCGGCTTTAGAACGACGATCATCTAAATCCTTACGCGCGACCCGCGATTATACCTTTCAACTCATTTATAAATCTAGCATTTTCCTTCGCCGTGCCGATGGTCACGCGGATATATTCCGGCAGCTCGTAGCCGCCCATCGGACGGACGATGACGCCGCGCTGAAGGAGCTTCTGAAAGATCGCCGCGCCGTCGCCGACGCGGAGCAAGATGAAATTCGCCTGGCTCGGCACGTGTTCGAGCCCCATTTTCTCGACCTCGCGCGTGAGGTATTCCATGCCCGCGCGATTGGTCTCGAGGCTGCGCTGGACGTGCTCGGTGTCGTCCAGCGCGGCGATGGCGCCCCACTGCGCGATGGAGTTCACGTTGAACGGTTGTCTTACGCGATGCATGAAGCCGATTACCTCTTTCGGCCCTACGGCGTAGCCGAGCCTCAAGCCCGCGAGCCCGTAGAGCTTGGAGAAGGTTCTGAAGGTAATGATCATCCTGCCGTCGGTCTGGTATTCGATCGAGTTCGGATACTCCGGGTCGGTGACGTACTCGAAATACGCCTCGTCCACCACGATCAGCGTCTCGGGGCCGACGCGGCCGAGAAATTTCTCCCACGCCTTTTTTTTGAACGACGTCCCCGTCGGATTGTTCGGATTGGCGAGAAAGACAATACGCGTATTCGCCGTCGTCGCCTCGCCCATCGCCTCCAGATCGTGCGTCAGATTTTTCATCGGCACGACCTTCGATACGCCGCCGGCCGATTTGACGACGAGGTGATAGATCGCGAAGGCGTGGCGCGCCATGACCGCTTCGTCGCCGGGACGCATGAAGGTCCGCACGGCGAACTCGATCAATTCGTTCGAGCCGTTGCCGAAGATGAGCCGGTCTTCGGCGATGCCGAGCTTCGCCGCGACGGCGCGCCGGAGCTGATAGCAGTCGCCATCGGGATAGAAGTGGAGAGCGCTCAGTCTCTCGGCGATCGCTTTCACCGCCTTCGGCGAAGGCCCAAGCGGGTTCTCGTTCGAGGCGATCTTGATCGGGTCCTCGATGCCGTACTCCCGCTCGACCTCCTCGATCGGTTTTCCCGGCTCGTAGGGAATGAGAGAGCGAATATATTCCGGCACGCGGTCGAGAATGCTCATACGGCCGCCGGATAAGAGCCTAAAATTTTGATGAACAGACAAATTTTTTCCAACTTCTTGATCGCCTTCTGAATTCTCGGCTCCTCGATGTGGCCTTCGAGATCGAGGAAGAAGAGATACTCCCACGGCTTCTGTTTAAGCGGGCGCGATTCGATCTTGCTCAAGTTGATGCGGTTTTTCGCGAACGGGTCGAGCATGCGGTGCAGCACGCCGACTTCGTCCTTGACCGAGAAAACGATCGACGTCTTGTCGTCGCCGCTCGGCTTCGGCGAGCGCCCGCCGATCACCAGGAAGCGCGTGATGTTGTTCGCCTGGTCCTCGATATTGCGCGCGACGACCTCCAGGCCGTAAAGCTCTTTCGCGAGGCCGCTTGCAATCGCCGCGAGGCTTGCGTCTTTCGCCGCCATCTGCGCCGCCTGGGCTGTGCTCGGCGCCTCGCTCACGCGCGCGCTAGGATGATTCGTCGTAATCCAGCGGCGGCACTGCGCCAGCGCCTGCGGATGCGAGACGATCTCGCGGACGTCCTCGGCCTTGCCTGAGCGCGAAAGCAGGCAGTGGTGCACCTCGAGCACGACCTCGGCGCAGATCTTGACGTCGGCCTCGACCAGCATGTCGAGCGTGTGTGTGACGACGCCCTCGGTCGAGTTCTCGATCGGCACGACGCCGTAGTCGGCGCGCCCCTGCTTCACTTCCTGGAAGACATCCGCGATGCTCGCCATCGGGACATAACTCGTCGAGGAGCCGAAGCGATCGCGCGCCGCCATGTGCGTGTAGGTCGCCTCGGGCCCGAAATAGGCGACCGTGAGCGGCGCTTCCAGGGAACGCGACGCGGATAGGATCTCGCGATAGATGGAATGAATCGACTCTTCCGGCAGCGGGCCGTCGTTCAGCGCGGAGATGCGCTTGAAGATCTGCTTCTCGCGGCCGGGGACGAAAATTTCCTGTCCGTCTAGACTCTTGGCGTGACCGATTTGCTTGGCGAGGGATGCCCGCTCGTTCAGCAGCTCAACTAGCTTTGCATCGACGTGATCGATCTTTTTCCTGAGCGCATCCAGCGACTCTTTACGGCTCAATAGAGAACCTCATCCGGAACCTCTATGCGAAGTGATCTAAGCTAGCCTAAATAAAAAGAAATTGCAAATCTTTCCGTCTTGACCGCGCCTCCGGCGGCGGCTAAAACTGCCGCATGCCGCAAGAGATCGTGATTCCCGCAGCAGAAACGCCCAAGCGGCTCGAGAATTTTCTCAAGAAGCGCTTTAACATCGGCTACATAAGAAAGCTTTTCCGCAAAAACGGCGTACGTCTGAACGGCAAGCGGGCCGTGCCGGAAGATATCGCCCGCCCCGGCGACCGCGTCCAACTCTACATCCCGTACGACAAGTCCAAGCCGGCTGCACAGCCGGCCGCGGAATTGGACATCGTCTTCGAGGACGATGATCTCCTCGTCCTGGACAAGCCGGCGGGCGTCGCCGTGCACGAGGGTAAAGGGATTTTAAAGCGCGACACCGTTCTCGGACAGCTTGAAACAGCCTATCGTGCGCGAGGTATCGCGCCGCGCCTCGTCCACCGGATCGACAAGGACACCTCCGGCCTGCTCGTCGCGGCGAAGAATGACGAAACGGCCGAGCGGCTGGAACGCCTCTTCGACACCGGAGATGTGGAAAAGGAGTATCTCGCGCTCGTCGCCGGCAGGCTGCCCGCAAAAAGAGATACGATCGATGCTCCCCTGCCCGGCCGAGAGGGCCGGCCGGTGACGGCCGTGACGCATTACAAAGCCGAGAGGGAATTCCCCGGGGCGTCGCTCGCGCGCGTGCGCATCGACACGGGACGCATGCATCAGATCCGGCTGCACTTCGCCTCGATCCATCATCCCATCGTCATGGACGACGAGCACGGCGATTTCGCGTTCAATAAAGAGTTCCGGAAAAAATTCGGGCTTAAGCGCCAGTTTCTTCACGCGTCGATGATCGCTTTCGAGCATCGAGGGAAGATGCGCAAGTGGACGACCGAGCTGCCGGAAGATTTGGCGCGGACGCTCGAGCGTCTGGAGAGAAGCTGAGCGCTACTCGCCTGCTGCGAGCATCTTCACGAGCTTATACAAATATTCCAGCCCGTCGTAGAACGATTTCACCGATAGCCGCTCGTCGATGCCGTGGGCGCGGTTCTCGTTCGGCTCGCCGGCGAGACCCGAATGACCGTACGCCGGAATGCCGGCGCTGCGGAGAAAGCGCGAGTCGGTCATGCCCGCCGACATCGAAGGCACAATCGCCGCGCCGGGCCAGAACTCGGCCGTCAGCCGCTCGATTGCGCGGACCAGATCGGGTCGCAGCGGCGACGGCGGGCTCAGCGTCGGAGGGCCGATGGGCGTCACGCTGACTTTGTCGTTGCCGATGATCTCCGCCAGCCGCTGCTGCACTTCCGCGACCGATTCGCCGGGGAGAACGCGGCAGTTGACGATCGCGTGCGCGGTCTGCGGGACGGCATTCAGCGCCTGTCCGGCCTCGAGCCGCGTCGCGACGCATGTCGTCCTCAGCTGCGCGTTATAGGAAGGCCGCGTCGACAGGCGCGACGCGGCGGAGGTATCCATCGGATCGCGCGTAATCGCTCTCATATCCTCCGCGTCCTGGCCGCCCTCCAGCGCCGCCATCTTCTCGAAATAGCCGCGCGTCGCCTGCGTGAGCTTGACCGGAAAAGCATTCTTCGAGAGGCGCGTCAGCGCGTCGGCGAGGAGATAGATCGACGTTTCCCGTCCGGGCACCGCGCTGTGCCCGCCGGGATATTTCGCTTCCAGTCGGTAAGTAACGGAGATCTTTTCGCTCGTCTGCAAGCGGTTGGCGATCGCCTTGCCGTTCTTCAGCGTGACGCCGCCGCCCTCATTGAGGGCGAACTCCGCGTCAATTAGTTGGCGGTGATTTTTGAGCAGCCAGTCGATGCCGTTGGTGGGCGAGTTCTCCAATTCTTCGTCCGCCGTGAGCGCCAGGATGACGTCGCGGTCGGGAACCAGCTTCTCCTGCTTGTAGCGAATGAGATTGGCGACGAAGATCGCTGCCATCGCCTTGTCGTCGGACGAGCCGCGGGCGTAGAAGTAGCCGTCCTTCTCTGTCAGCTTGAACGGATCGACGGACCACTCCTCGCGGCGCACCTCGACGACGTCGAGGTGCGCGAGCAGAAGCATGGGCCGGCGCGCATCCGTGCCCTGCAGTCTCACGACGAGATTGCCCTTGCGCGGGTCGGGGCCGAGCACCTGCACGTCGGCGGCGGTAAAACCCGCGTCGCGCAGCCGCTTGAGCACCGCCTCGGCGGCGACCGTCGTGCTCCCGCTGGAGGCGGTCGTATTGATCTCGATCAGCTCTTTGTAAATATCGCGCGCGAGCTGCTGGTGTGCGACGGGCGACTGCGCGAATGCCGTCGCGGCGAAGAAGACAAAAAAGATGGAAATGATCGAGCGACGCACGGCGTTAAGAGATTTTAAACAGCGCCTTGGCCGTCGCGCCTAGGATCGCCGTTCGCTCGGCCGGTGAGCAGGGCGCCTCGCGCACGACGTCGAGCGCCTCGACGATATTCGCCGCGCTCTTGCATTCGAGCGGATAGTCGGTGCCGAACATGATGCGGTCGAGATTCGCGATCTGAAACGCGGCCTGAAGCGCCGGACGCCACGCGCCGGTGCCGGCTGTGTCGAAGTAAAGACCGCGGAAGAGTTTCTCGAAGCGCTCGGCGAGGCCGAGCCGCTTCTGCTCCGACTGCGTCTTCAGATATCCCCTGAGCTCCGGCGGAACGTTCGCGTCCTCGGGCTCGAAGAACGCCATCATGCGGCCTTTGAGCGACGAGGTTCCGCCGCCGAGATGGGGCATCACGAAGCGGAGCCCCGGAAAGCGCGGCAGCACGCTCGCCATCACGCGCACGATCGCCTGCGTCGTCTCCAGCGGCCGGAATACGCAGCGGTCGAGGTTGTAAGTCGTCTCCGATCCGGTCGGCTTGGACTGCGGATGGATCACGATCGGCAAATTCTCGCGCTGGATGCGCTCGAAGAGCGGATTCATCACCGGGTTGTCGAGCTGGATGTCGAGGTGGCACGCGAGCAAAGCGACCGCGCGGAGCCCGAGCTCCTCGATGCCGCGCTGAAGCTCGCGCTCGGCCGCGCCCTTCTCGTGGATCGGCAGATGGACCGCGCCGACGAAGCGGTCCGGATATTTACGCTGCACCTCCGCGATGCCGTCGTTCAGCATGCGCGCGACCTCCGCGCCCATCACCTGAACCTGGTCGGTCAGCACGGCGGTCTTGATGCCCGCCTCGTCCATGACCTTGATGTGCGCCTCGAGGTCCTTGCGCGACGGGTTGAGCGTCAGGCTGATCTCGTTCGTGACGATGCGCCGGCCGCCGGCCTGTGCGGCCAAGCGGTCGAACAACGCCGGCGGCATGAAGTGATGATGGACGTCGACGACCAATTCATTCGCGGCCATATTGTCTAATGCTCCTTACGATCGGCTTTTTCGCGGCAGCGGACGAAATTCACCATTTTGAGGCTCATCACGATATCGCGCTTTTGGTTCAGCACCTCGACGAATGAGCGGACGATGCCGCGGTCGGGCTTCGACTCGGAGCGCCGCGCCTCGACGACCGTGACGCGGATCGAGAGATCGTCGCCGGGGTAGACCGGTTTCTCCCAGCGCAGCTCGTCGACGCCGGGCGATCCGAGGTTCGCGACGCGAGAAAGATAATTGTCAGTGTAAAGCCGCATCATAAGGCCGGCGGTGTGCCAGCCGCTTGCGATCAGGCCGCCGTAGATGCTCTTCTTCGCCGCCTCGGGATCGATGTGGTAGCTCAGCGGCACGAAGCGCTTGCCGAAGCTCACGACCTCCTCGGGGTCGACCGCGATCATGCCGAACTCGTGCACCGATCCGGGGGCATAGTCCTCGAAATACCGATGATCGACCGTCGTCGCAAAGCCGCCCATGTATCCTCGCGAAGATATTAGCAGGCCGACGGCGAGTCAAGCGAGGCGCGGCGCCTTGACTACAATCGCCGACTCGGCATATTTCTTAAAGCAACGGATTTTCACCCGGACGCGGCCAGCGGCCGCAGGAGATTTTATTTATGCGCGACGGATTCAAGGTTATCGACGCCGACCGACACATTTTGGAGCCATCGGATTTGTATCAAAAATACCTGCCGGAAAGATTCAAAAACCGCGTGCGGCTCGCCGGGCCGAACCAAACCGTGCGCGAAGTCGACGGCAAGCCCGTCTCCGACTCCGCGCAGCGCCCGGGACGCGTCACGGAGGACTACGGCTATATTTTTTCTTCGTCGAAACGCTGGCGCGAGTGCTTCGCCGACGCTTACGAGCACAAGTTCGATCCCGCGTCGAACCTTCGCGACATGGACCGCGAAGGCATCGACGTGAGCGTGCTCTTCCCGACGATCGGCCTTTACATCATGTGGCGCGACGACATCGACCCGGAGCTCAGCGCGGCGATCTGCCGCGCGTACAATACCTGGCTCGCCGAATACTGCGATTACGACCGGAAGCGCCTCAACGGGGTCATGCTGATTCCCTTGCAGGACCCGGCGCGCGCCGTGACGGAGCTCAAATACGCGCGGGAGAAATTAGGACTGGTCGGCATCTTCTGGCGGCCGAACAAATTCTGCGGCCGCACGTTCGCGAGCCCAGACTATTATCCGATCTACGAGACCGCGTCCGATTTGGGCGTGACGATCTGCGTGCACGAGGGCGCGCGCACGATTCTGCCGCAGGCCGGCTCCGACCGTTACAGCGAGTTCGGCCGCCACGTCGCGTGCCATCCACTCGAGCAGATGCTCGCGTGCCTCAACTTCTGCGGCGACGGTGTGCTGGAGAAATTTCCCGAGCTAAAGGTCGCGCACCTGGAATCCGGGTGCGGCTGGGTGCCGTTCTGGCTCGAAAGAATGGACGAGCATTGGGAGCACGAGTCGCACGGCTCCGCACGCACGACCAAGGAGAAGCCGAGCCACTACTTCAAGCGCCAGTGTTGGACGAGCTGCGAGGCGGGCGAAGAGCTCGCGCCGGTGTACGTCGAGCACATCGGCGACGAACGGCTGGTCATCGCAACCGATTACCCGCACAGCGACGCGATCGACAAGTTTCCCGACCGCACCGTCGGCGACATGAGCCGCAACGACAAGCTCTCGCGCGAGGCGCGACAGAAAATTCTCTGGGACAACCCGGTGCGGCTGTTCGGGCTGGGAGCTTAGAGCGATGGCAAAGTTCCGCGTCAAATATTTCGGCAGCAACGACGTTCCCGTCCAACTCATCAAACCGATCCTCGACGAGATCAATGCAGAGATGATCATCGCCAATCCGCGCAGCGAAGCGGAGGTAGCCGAGGCCGGCCGCGACGCCGACGGCATCATCATGCACGGCTCGGTGCCGTTCACGCGCGAGATTATCTCGCAACTCAAGCGCTGCAAGGTCGTCTGCCGCACCGGCGTCGGCGTCGACCGCATGGACCTTCAGGCGGCGGAAGAGTTCGGCATCAAGGTCTGCAACGCGGCGGGCTGCAACTCCATCGAGGTCTCCGAGCAGGCGATCGGACTTTTGATCGCCGTCTCGCGCAAGCTCGTGCGCATGAACCAATACGTGCGCGAGGGACGCTGGCGGCGGCACACCGCCGAGCTGCACGCGTATCGCGGCCCGGTCTCGCGCATCGCCGGCAAGACGCTCGGCATCGTCGGTCTCGGCCACGTCGGCCGGCAGGTCGCGCCGCGCGCGCAGGGGCTCAAATTGAACGTACAGGCGGTCGACCCCTACCTCGATCCGAAGATCGCGCATGAAATGAACGTGGAGCTCGTTTCCTTCGACGACCTGGTGCGGACCTCCGACTTCATCAGCGTGCACGCGCCGCTCACCAGCCAGACCCGGAAGATGTTCGGCGCGGCGCAGTTCGCCGCGATGAAGCCGACGGCTTATCTCATCAATTGCGCGCGCGGCGGACTCGTCGACACCGAGGCGCTCTAT
>Ga0075424_100003070_pt1 | contig 15527 bp, 12 predicted proteins | sample SoiMethybrSBSTD3_FD_75301 | JGI IMG/M metagenome (GOLD analysis project Ga0075424, IMG submission 75301) | Bulk soil microbial communities from a Populus tree surrounding site in Tennessee, USA - Soil MetaG P. TD hybrid SBSTD3 | ecosystem: Environmental > Terrestrial > Soil > Tree plantation... | reverse complement strand
CGCGCCGGCCTGGAATTCTCCGATGCGGACGCGGACGCGCTCGAAGAGTTCTGCTCGAAGGTCAAACTTCCCTGAACCACTTCGCCGCGACGGAATCTTCGCGGATGATCGTGTCTTCCCGCGCCGATCCGGTCGAGATGATAGCGGCCGGCACGCCGGTGATCTCTTCGAGTCGCGCGATATACCGCTGCGCTTCGCGCGGCAGATCCGCATAGCGCCGCACGCCTGCGGCCGGCTTGGTCCATCCGGACAGCGTTTCGTACACCGGTTCGCATGCGGCAAGCTGCGCCAGGTCCCCCGGCATTTCGGTCAGCGTCGCGCCGCGGCAGCGGTATGCGGTACAGACCTGCAGTTCGGGCAGACCGTCGAGCACATCGAGCTTCGTCAGCGCCAGTCCGTCGAGGCCGTTGACGCGCACCGCAAACCTCACCGCGACCGCGTCGTACCATCCGCAGCGTCGCGGACGCCCGGTGACCGCGCCGAACTCCTGCCCGCTCTCGCGCAGCCGGTTGCCAATCTCACTCGTCAGTTCGGTCGGCAGCGGCCCTTCGCCGACGCGCGTCGTGTACGCTTTCGCCGCGCCGAGCACACCATCGATCGCTTTCGGCCCGATGCCGAGACCGGTACACACGCCGCCGATCGTCGCGTTGGAGGATGTCACGTACGGGTACGTGCCGTGATCGATGTCGAGCAGCGTGCCCTGCGCGCCCTCGAACATGATCGCCCTGCCGTCCTTGCGCGCGCGATCGAGGAAGAGCGACACGTCGGTGACCCACGGCTTCATCCGCTCCCACGCGCGCGCGAGATCGTCCAGCACCTGCCGCGCATCCATCGTCGAATCGCCGATGATCCGGTTGCGCGCGGCCACGTTGTGCTGCACCGCCTCCGACAGCGACGGCGGGTTCGCGAGATCACCTACGCGGACGCCGCGCCGCGCGATCTTGTCTTCGTATGCGGGCCCGATGCCACGCGAGGTCGTGCCGATCTTTCGCTCGCCGCGGCGTGCCTCGCTCAGCAGATCGAGCTCGCGGTGATACGGCAGGATGAGGTGCGCCTTGTCGCTGATGCGCAGCCGGTTCCCGATCGTGACGCCCGCCTGCTCGAGCTCGTCGATCTCGGCAAACAGCGCCTGCGGATCGACGACGACGCCGTTGCCGATGACGCACGTGATGCCCTCGTGCAGGATCCCGGACGGCAGGAGGCGCAGCACGAACTTGCGCCCGTTGGCGTACACCGTGTGGCCCGCGTTGTGGCCGCCCTGGTAGCGCGCAACGATCGAGAAATGCGGCGTCAGCAGATCGACGATCTTGCCTTTCCCTTCGTCGCCCCACTGCGCGCCGAGCACCGCGATATTCATAAGTGCAGTATTCTACCCCGCAACCCCGATGATTCTTCTCGACGGCAACTCGCTCACGCTGTCCGATCTGATTGCGATTGCCGACGACCACGAACGCGTGGCGCTCGCACCTGACGCCGCGGCGCGCGTGGATCGCGCGCGCGAGGTCGTCGATCGCAAGGCGGAAGGCGACGAAGCGGTGTACGGGATCAACACAGGCTTCGGCGCGCTGGCGGAGACGCACATTCCACACGAGGCGCTCGGCGCGCTGCAGCTGAACCTGCTGCGGAGCCACGCCGCCGGCGTCGGCGATCCGCTGCCGCCGCGTGCGGTCCGTGCATCGATGGTCCTGCGCGCCAACGTGCTCGCAAAAGGGTTCTCGGGGATCCGCCGCGCGACGCTCGAAACGCTGATCGAGCTCCTGAACCGCCGCGTCCATCCGCTCGTCCCGAGCCGCGGGTCGGTCGGCGCCAGCGGAGATCTCGCGCCGCTCGCGCACCTGTCGCTCGTGCTCGTCGGCGAAGGACACGCCACCGTCGGCGATCGCGCCGACGTGATGACCGGACGCGACGCGCTGCGTGCGGCCGGACTGTCGCCGGTGGACCTGCAGCCGAAGGAAGGGCTCGCGTTGATCAACGGCACCCAGCCGTCGACCGCCGTCGCCGCGTTGGCGGTGCTGGGCGCCGAACGGCTCGCGCGCGCGGCGGACATTGCGGCGGCGCTTTCAATCGACGCGCTTCGTGGATCTGTGAAGCCGTTCGACGCGCGGATTCACGACGCCCGCCCGCACGCCGGCCAGCGTACGGCTGCCTCGAACATCCGGCGGCTGCTCGCCGGCAGCCCAATCAATCAGTCGCACGAGCACTGCGGGCGCGTACAGGACGCCTATTCGCTCCGCTGCGCCGCGCAGGTGCACGGCGCCGCGCGCGACGCCCTCGGTTGGGTGCGCCAGACGCTGTCGCTCGAAGCGAACGGCGCCACGGACAACCCGATGGTGTTTGCGGCGGAAGACGAAATCGTGTCGGGCGGCAACTTTCACGGCGCGCCGGTTGCCATCGCCGCGGATCTCTGCGCGATTGCGCTGTCCCAGCTCGTGACGATCAGCGAGCGCCGCTCGGATCGGCTCGTCAATCCGGCGCTGAGCGAGCTCCCGGCGTTTCTGACGACCGAGAGCGGCCTTCATTCGGGCTACATGATGGCGCAGGTCACCGCCGCCGCGCTGGTGTCCGAGATCAAAACACTCACGCATCCAGCGAGCGTCGACACGATCCCGACGTCCGCGAACCGCGAAGACCACGTCAGCATGAGCATGGGAGCGGCGCTGAAGGCGGAATGCGCGCTTCAGCTTGCGACGCGTGTGCTCGCGGTCGAGATTCTCTGCGCGTGTCAGGCGATCGATCTGCTCGCGCCGCTCGCCACATCCGACGCGCTCGCCCGCGTACACGCGCGCGTGCGATCGAGCGTCACGCGGCTCGCCGGCGATCGGCCGCCGGCGCCCGACATCGAAGCGATTTCCCGATTGATCTCCGACGGATCGCTTGAATCGTCATGCGGTCTGGAAGTCAAGTAAGAAATTTTTCAATTTCAATTTGACAACGCGCGCGTACGTTTCTAGATTGCTTGCTTCGCGGCAGTCTTCCCGGCAACTGCGAAGCCGTGAAGACCGCACCACTTTCGATGAACATCGTCAGCCGCCATGTCAGCGCTCCTCGTGGCGCGGCGCTCTCCTGCAAAGGTTGGCCGCAGGAGGCCGCGCTCAGGATGCTGATGAACAATCTCGATCCGGAGGTGGCGGAGCGTCCTGACGATCTCATCGTGTACGGCGGGTCTGGACGCGCGGCGCGCAGCTGGGCCGCCTTCGACGCAATCGTCGAGTCGCTGCGCCATCTCGAGCACGATGAAACGCTCGTCGTGCAGTCCGGCAAACCCGTCGCCGTCTTCCGCACCCATCCCTGGTCCCCCCGCGTAGTGATTGCGAACGCCCTGCTCGTCCCCGCCTGGGCGAACTGGGACACGTTCCGCGACCTCGAGGACCGCGGCCTCACGATGTACGGCCAGATGACGGCTGGGAGCTGGATCTATATAGGAACGCAGGGGATCCTGCAGGGCACCTACGAGACCCTCGCGGAGCTGGCCCGCCGGCATTTCGGCGGCAGCCTGGCTGGCCGGCTGGTCGTCACCGCCGGACTTGGCGGCATGGGCGGCGCGCAGCCGCTCGCCGTCACGATGAACGAAGGGATCGCGCTGGTGATCGAGGTCGATCCGCAGCGGATCGAGCGCCGTCTCGCCACGCGGTATGTGGACGAGCGCGTTTCGACCCTGGACGCGGCGCTCGAGCGGATCGATCGGTACCGGCGGGACCGTATCGCGCGCTCGATCGCGATCGAAGGAAACGCCGCGGAAATCCTGCCGGAGCTTGCCGAACGCGGAATCGTGCCCGATGTGCTCACGGATCAGACATCCGCGCACGACGCGCTGAACGGGTACGTCCCCGCGGGACTGTCGGTAGCGGACGCCGAATCACTGCGGCGCAGCGATCCCGACGAGTACATCGAGCGGTCGATGCTGTCGATGGCGGAGCACGTTCGCGCGATGCTCGCGTTGCAGCGCGCCGGCGCGATCACGTTCGACTACGGCAACAACATCCGCGCTCAGGCACAGAAAGCCGGCGTCGACGACGCGTTCGAGATTCCCGGATTCGTGCCGGAATACATCCGGCCGCTCTTCTGCCTCGGCAAGGGGCCGTTCCGATGGGCCGCGCTGTCGGGCGAACCGGCCGACATCGCCGCAACCGACGCGCTCGCCCTCGAGATGTTCGCCGACAACGCTCCGCTGTGCCGCTGGATCCGCATGGCGCAGGAGCGTGTGGCGTTCCAGGGCTTGCCGGCGCGCATCTTCTGGCTCGGCTACGGCGAGCGGGCGAAGTTCGGCCTGGCGATCAACGAGCTCGTCCGCCGCGGGCGCGTGAAGGCGCCCATCGTGATCGGCCGCGACCATCTCGATGCCGGGTCGGTGGCCTCGCCGAACCGCGAAACAGAACAGATGCGCGACGGCAGCGATGCCATCGCGGACTGGCCCATCCTCAACGCGCTGCTCAACACCGCGTCGGGCGCGACGTGGGTCTCGGTCCATCATGGCGGCGGCGTCGGCATCGGCTACTCCCTGCACGCGGGAATGGTCGTCGTGGCCGACGGCAGCCGCGAAGCGGATGAAAAACTTCAGCGCGTGCTGACCTGCGATCCGGGCCTCGGTGTCGTCCGCCACGCGGACGCCGGCTATCCGGAGGCGATCGAGACCGCCAGGCGGCACGGCATTACGATTCCACCTCTTTCAGGTTCCGGAGGGGCCCTGCGATGATGATTCCGGAGCGCCCCGCCCTCGAGCGGCGGGTGCTGACAGCACTGGACGGTTCCGCGGGCGCGGCCCCGCGGATTCCGGTCGTCATTGGCGGTTGCGGATCCGGACGGACGTCGCTGCTGCTCCGCCTTCGCGATCTGATCGGCCGTTCGTCGGCGCAGTACGTCGACGTCGAGCAGATTGCGACGACGCCCGAGCGGTTTCTCCACGCCATGCGCGCGTCGACGCCGTTTGCCGCGATCCCGTACGGAGACAAGGACGGAAAGCCGGACAACGCCCGCGCCGCGTTCGATGCCGCGCTCGCGTTTTTCGATACCTGCCGCTCCGCCGGGGACGCGCCCGCGACGTTCCTCCTCGACGAGTTCCTCGAGCTGCGTACGTTCGAGAGCTTTCCGGGGCTGCGATCGGTGCTGCGCGATCTGCTGGCCGCGCTCGCGTCGAGCGGCAACCGCTTCGTCCTGAGCACGCGCTACGGCGCGCGCGCGCATCGTCTGCTGCGCGATGCGCCGTCGCGATTCGAGATCATCCAGGTCGCGCCGCTCACGCCGGCCGAGGTGCGTGCGACCGTGCCGGCGGCGTTTCCCGCCCGTACGCTTTCGGGATCGCATGAGGACGAGGACGATCGCGCGCGCGACGACCTCGCCCGGCTGATCCACGCGATCTCCGACGGACGGCCGTCCTATGCACGGATGATCGCGGAGGCATCGGCGGCGATGGCGCCGCGCGGGACCGTCGATCCCGTCAGCGCGCTCAGCGCGCTGCTCGCGCCCGGCGGTGCGATGTCAGCCGCGTGCCGCTTCTGCTTCGAGCTGCGGCTGCACCGCGCGCGCGGCTACGGCGCGCTGAAGGCCATTCTCGACGTGCTCGCGGAAGAAGAGCCGCTGACGCTGACGGAAATCGCGCTGCGGCTGCGGCGCACGCCCGGGTCGACGAAGGATTACCTGTCGTGGCTCGAGGATGTCGACCTCATCGTCTCGCGGCAGAAGCGCTACAGCTTCGTCGATCCGCTCATGCGGCTGTGGGTGCGGCTGCACTGCCACGCGGCGCCGCCGAGTGAAGAGGACGTCGCGCGCGAAGTGCACGCCTACGTCCTCGGACGTCTGCCGCACAACGAGCCCGCGCTCGCGCTCGCCGGCGCGCCGCAGGCGGATCGCGATCGCGACAAATCGTGGGGGATCATAGAAATAGACTGAGAAATCCCCAATCCCCAATCTATCAATCCGCGAATCGCGAGCCGACTTAGTGTTTGCTGGTTAGCTGCTCGAGGGCGAGTTTCGCGGCGGCCTGGGCCGCTTCCTTCTTGCTCTTCCCTTCCGCCCGCGCGATCGGCTCGCCGTTGACGAGGACTTCGACGTCGAAGAGCCGGCGGTGCGCGGGGCCGAGCTCGGCGGCCAGGCGATACGACGGCAGGCCGCGGTCGTGTGATTGCAGCCACTCCTGCAGCGCGGACTTGTAATCCTCGGTGAACGCCGCGTGCGCGCCCGTCCGGCGCGCTTCTTCTATCAGATCGGCGAACTGGCGCTCGATGAACCCGCGAACGGGCTCGATCCCGCCGTCCAGGTAGATCGCCGCGATCAGCGCTTCGTAGCAGTCAGCGATCAGCGCCAGCTTGCGGCGGCCTCCGGTCTTCTCCTCGCCGCGGCCGAGAATGAGGAACTCGCCGAGGCCAATCTTCTCGCCGAGACGCGCGAGCGACGCCGCGGAGACGATCGACGCCTTCAGCTTCGACTTCTGCCCCTCGTTGTGCTGCGGGAATCGGCGGAACAGCAGGTCGGCGATGACGAACCCGAGGACCGAGTCGCCCAGAAACTCCATCGACTCGTTGTCGAAGACGCCGCCGCTCGCGTCCTCGTGCACGCGCGATCGGTGCGTCAGCGCGTGCTCGAGCAGGCCGCGGTCGCGGAATCGGTAGCCGATGCGCCGCTCGAGCGGCTCGAATTCCGACCCGAAGGGTACGACGCGCCCGGGCAGGCTCTCCTCGCGATGGCTCTCGATGATCCGCTTCGCCTGATCGGCATCCTCGGCGTGCACGGCAACCCGCAGCTCGTTCACCGCGAGCGGAAACGGCGTCCGCGACATGTCCGACGAGATCATCGTCGCAATCCCGTGCGTCTCGAGGAGCCCGCGCACGACGTCTGCTTCGATCTGCGACGGCGTGCGGAAGATGACGACGAGATCGGTCAAACCGCCACCCGCCCGGCGGCGACGAAGGCGCGCTCCACCTTCACGAGGATCATCGTCATGTCGTCGTGCTGGTTGGCGGCGCCCACGAACGACTCGACTTCGCGCATGATCCGCTCGCGCAGCTCGCCCGAATCGAGATGCCCGTGCTCCTCGACCAGACGGCTCAGCCGTCCTTCGCCGAAGAGATCGCTGTCGGTATTCATCGCCTCGGTGATGCCGTCGGTATACAGCACGATGACGTCGTCCGCCGCGAGATCGATCCGCACTTCCTCCAGGAGCTGCTGAAACAGTTCCTCGGCACCTTCGATGCGGAGGCCCAGCACCATGCCGTTGGGCGTCAACACCTGCGCGGTCGGCGTCGATCCACCGCCCGAGAAGAAGATGAGCGGCGTGTGCCCGGCGCGGCAGAAGCGCATCGTGCCGCGCCCGAGATCGAGGACCGCATACGCGGCGGTGATGAAGCTGCGGCTGTCGAGATGCTCGGAGATGATGCGGTTCACCTCGATCAACAGCTCGCGCGGCGAGTCGTACCGCTGGCTGAGCGCCAGGACCAGCCCTTTCAGCTCTGCCATGTAGAGCGCCGCGGACGTGCCTTTGCCGGAGACGTCAGCGATCAGGATGCCCAACCGGTCTCCGGACAGCCGGAAGAAGTCATAGTAGTCCCCCCCGACTTCGCGCGCCGGAACGCAGAGCGCGGTGATGGCCAGGCCCGGCACGTCGATCGGACCGCGCGGCAGGAGCGACATCTGGATTGCGCGCGCGATGCGCAGCTCTTCTTCGAGCCGCTTCTTCTCCGCCGCGGTCTGCAGGAGGCCTTCGATGCTGCCGGTCATCTCGTTGAACGATCCGGCCAGCTCGCCGAGCTGATCGTTCGTGTGGACGTCGATGCGATGCGAGAAGTCGCCGTGGCGTACGCGCTCCGTGCCGGTGAAGAGCTCGTGGACGCTGCTCGTGATCGATCGCGCGAGCGCGAGCCCCATGCTGAGCGCGACCCCCTCGATGATCAGGAACAATCCCGCAATCAGGAGCAGAACGGCGATGAACACGACTCCGAGCGGAACTTCACGGACCGCGATCTGCTGCGCCTCCGACAGCCGGCGATACAGCTCGCTCGGCCGGTAGCTCAGCGCGATGCTGACGCGTCCGGTATTTCCCGTCGTCCAGTCCTTGCAGTCCAGGAAGATGACGCTCTTTCGAAACAGCGTCGACCAGCCGCCTCCGGCATCATCCTGGCCGGTGTCCCTCGCCAGAACCGCTGTCTGTCCGTCCTTCGGCGTACCGATCAGGGTCGCGGCGCCCGCGCGCACGCCCGTCTTGTCGCGAAGGCTCTGCACCATGTCATCGTCGATCGGCAGGTCCCCGACGACGTAGCCGGCAAGCTTGCCCTGGAGGATCACCGCAGCCACCGCGCGGTTCACGAGCCCCACATGTCCTGGTTCGTCGCGGGAGGACAGTTCGATCGTCCCCGCCCAGCCGTCGCGCGTGATCCAGACGGGAATGGCTTCTGGGGCCGGCATGTGCTCCCACGCGCCGGCGTTGAAGCGTTCCGTAAGACCTGCCGGCGCTGCCGGCGCGGGAATGTACGCGAACGACAACACGCGGTACAGTTTGGACGCGTTCCGCTGCGTGCGTGCGAGCGACTGAACTGCCCCATCCGGCGCGCGCGCGATCTCCGCCGCCGCGCCGTCGGTCGTCACCTTCACAAAATTCAGCGCGGCGTCGTACCCGTCCTTGAACAGATATGCGCTGACGTTCATGAAGATCAGCATCCCGCCGAGCAGGAAGAAGATCACGATGAGCAGCGAGGGAACGACGCCGATGAAGATGTAGGAAAGAATCAGCTTGCGGCGGACGGCCCAGAGCAGGCTGCGCTTCGTGAGCACGAACAGCCGCCACACGAACACACCGAGCGTCACGACGATGCCGATCGTCGCGACGGCGCTGAGGACAGGGACGAGCGACGGAAGGACGCCCATTGCGCGCAGTGCGCCCACGACGAGCTTCAACCCCGCAGAGATCAGGAAGAGGCGGCCTGCCCAGGAGCGCAGCAGCAGGTCGGCCGCCGAGAACGGCTGCGCTGTCTCGTCCGGTGCAGCGACGCGCCGTCGCCCTGCCGGCGCGGTCTCCCGTCCTCGTAAGATGCTCATTCGCCCAGGAATAAGGATGGTACACCGGGACGCTGCGGTATGCTGGTGGGCATCATGAAAAACCGGCTCCTCATCGGCTGCCTCAGCCTTCCGCTCATCGTGTGCGCATTCGCCGCCGTCACCTTCGCGCAGACCGCCGACGCGGTCGTCGAGAAGCACCTGGCTGCCATTGGCGGCCGCCCTGCGCTCATGAAGCTGACCTCTCGAAAATCGACGGGCACGGTGACGCTGTCGACGCAGGGTGGAGAGTTCTCTGGTCCGATCGAACTGCTGATGAAGCCGCCCAACAAGGCGCGTCTTCAGATGACGATCGATCTCAGCGCCGCCGGCGCCGGCTCGATGATTATCGAGCAACGCTTCGACGGCACGTCCGCGTACGCGACGAACTCCATGCAGGGCGAAACGCAGATCAGCACAAAGCAGATCGACAACATGCGCAACGCCGTGTTCCCGACACCGCTGCTCGGCTACAAGGAGCGCGGCGCCAGGCTCGAGCAGCTCCCGAACGAAAAGCTCCAGGGGAAGGATGCGATCGTGCTGCTCCTCACGCCGACGACCGGCTCGCCGGTCCGCATGTTCTTCGACCCGGAGACCTATCTCATCCTGCGCACGGTCACGACGATTAATTCGCAGCAGCTCGGTGGGGACGTCCAACAGAGCACGGATCTGTCCGATTACCGGACGGTAGACGGAATCAAGCTTCCCTTCCGCGTCGTCACATCGAATCCGGCGCAGACGCTCACGATCGCCCTGACTCAGGTGGAACACAACGTCGCGATCGACGATGCGACGTTTGTGAAGAAGTAGGCTCCGTGAAACTTCCCGACACCGCGCGCTTTTCCACCATCTGCATCCACGCCGGCCAGGAGCCGGATCCGTCGACCGGAGCGATCATCACGCCCATCTACCAGACGGCCACCTATGTCCAGGAGGCGGTCGGCCGTCACAAGGGCTTCGAGTACTCGCGCACGCAGAACCCGACGCGTTTCGCGGTCGAGCGCAACATCGCCGCGATCGAGCGCGGCAAGGCAGGGTTTGCCTTCGCGTCAGGGATGGCGGCGATCGATGCCGTCACCACGCTCCTTGCGGCCGGCGACCACGTCGTCGTCACGGACAACACCTACGGCGGCACGTTCCGGCTGTTCGAGCGTGTGCTGCGGAAGTACCAGTTGTCGTTCAGCTACGTCGACACTTCGCAGCTCGATCTCGTGGAGCAGGCGATTCGTCCGGAGACGAAGATGCTGTTCATCGAGACCCCGACGAACCCGGTGATGCGGCTCACTGACCTCGCGGCGGTCTCCGAGCTCGCGCATCGCCGCCGCATCAAGGTGGTCGTCGACAACACGTTTGCGAGCCCGTCCATCCAGCGGCCGATCGAGCTCGGCGCCGATCTCGTGGTGCACAGCACGACGAAATACCTCAACGGCCACAGCGACAGCGTCGGCGGCATCGTCGTCGCGGCCAACGACGCCGATATCGAATGGCTGCAGTTCGTGCAGAACGCGGCGGGCGCCGTGCTGAGCCCGTTCGATTCATGGCTGGTGCTGCGCGGAACGAAGACGCTGTCGGTCCGCATGGCGCAGCACAACCTCAACGGCCAGGCGCTCGCGGAGTTTCTGGCGAAGCACGCGAAGGTCAAACGCGTGTTGTATCCGGGGCTGCCGTCGCACCCGCAGCACGAGCTCGCGAAGCGTCAGATGCGCGGCTTCGGCGGGATGCTCACTTTCGACGTCGGAACGCTGGAGGCCGCGCTCGAGGTCTGCCGGCGCGTCCGCCTGATGGCGCTAGCGGAGAGCCTCGGCGGCGTCGAGACGCTTCTCTCACATCCTGCGTCGATGACCCACGCGTCGGTTCCCGCGGAGCAGCGCGCGAAGATCGGGCTGACCGATGGGCTCGTCAGGATTTCGGCTGGAATTGAGGATTCGCAGGACCTGATCGACGACATCGATCAGGCGCTGAAGGGATTGCCATAATTGCCAGAATTGCCAAAATCGCCGGAATGTCGTTCCCTGAATTGTTCAATGGATCAATTCAACCGTGGTGGGAACGAAATTCTGGCAATTCCGGCGATTCTGGCGATTATGGCAATGCCGTCGCGTCCGCGACCCAGCGCAGGTAGGCGTCGTTCCCATCGATGATAGGCAGCACGACGAATTCCGGGACGTCGTACGGATGGAGGTCCCGGACGCGTTCCCAGAGCGCCACCACCCGCTCCCGGGAGGTCTTCATGATCAGCTGGCGCTCTGTTTCCTGCTCGATTCCCTCCTCCCATCGATAGACGGACTCCATCGGCGCAAGAAGGTTCACGCAGGCGGCAAGCCGCTCGTCGATGATGCTCCGCGCGAACGCCACCGAATCGACGTCCGCGGGAAGCGTGGTGAGGACGACCACGTACTCATGCGTCATCGGGGTCCCCTAAATTATCGGCCCGGACCGGGCGAAACTATTGTACAAAGGACTGCTCCGTCCATGCCGCCGATCATCGAGCCGAAGCCTGGTTCCGGGCGCAGCGTCGAGCCGCTCCGCCGGAAGCGCGTTGCCCCTGTCAATCAACCCCTCTGGCGGCAGCGCGGCCTGCACCTGCTGCTCCTCTTCGTGACGCTGGTGCTCGTGATCGACGCCCTCGTCGGCGAAAAGGGCCTGCTCGAGTCGGTGCGGGCGCGGCGTCAGTATCAGCAGGTCGAGCGGTCGCTCGACGACCTCAAACGAGAGAACGCGCGCTTACGGGACGAGGCGCGCCGGCTCCGCGAGGATCCGGCCGCCATCGAATCGCTCGCGCGCGAGGAGCTCGGCCTGCTGCGCCCCGGTGAAGTCGTCTTCATACTCAAAGACGTGAAAGAGGACAAATGATCAAACCGCTCCATGGAACCTGGACGGCCATCGTGCTCGCCGGTGCGCTCATTGCTCCGGCGACGGCGGCCGCCCAACCGCCTTCGACGCCGCCGCAAGGCCAGGGGCAGAAGGTCGCCCAGGCCGAAGAACCCGCAAAGCCGACCCGCAGCTTCATCCCGGCGCTCTTTCATAATCTCGGCGACGACATCAAACACATCCCGCGCAAGAACACGCTTTATTGGCTGGCTGCCGGCACCGTGTCGTCTCTCGCGATTCATCCGGCGGACGACAACATCAACGACCGCCTCAGCAACTCGGATTCGGCGAAGACATTCTTCAGGGCCGGGCGGTATATCGGGTCGTTCCCGGTGCTGATCGCCACCGCGGGGACGACCTACATCGTCGGCAGAAGTCGATCGTCACGTCGTGGGCAGCACCTCGGGATGGACCTGATTGAAACGACGCTGCTGGCCGAAGGCATGACGGAGCTCATCAAGGTGGCGGTGCGTCGCGACCGGCCGATCCGTGATGACGGCACACGCGCTCCCGGGTTCGCGTTTCCGTCGGGACATTCCGCCGGCACGTTCGCCGCGGCCACCGTGCTGCAGCAGCATCTCGGCTGGAAGTGGGCGGTGCCGACCTACACGATCGCTTCGTATGTCGCGATGTCGCGGCTTGCAGACGACAGACACTGGGCCAGCGACGTGATGGCCGGGGCGGCCGAAGGCATCATCGTCGGCCGTTCGGTGACGTGGCACGGCCGCAACTTCTACGCGTCCCCCATGCTGTTGCCCAAAGGCGCGGGGATCATCGTCAACGTAAAACCATAAGATCTGGGCACCCTCGGGGATACGAAACGGTTCGCGCCGTACGAGATCCGCGCGCCGCTCGGCCGCGGAGGCATGGGAGAGGTCTATCGGGCGTGGGACCCGCGGCTCCATCGCGAGGTCGCACTCAAGGTTCTGCATGAGCGGCGCGACACGGACCCCGATCGAGTGGTGCGGTTCGTGGCCGAAGCGCGCGCCGCAAGCGCGCTGAACCATCCGAACATCCTGACTGTTTTCGACGCCGACGTCAGCGGCGCGACGCCCTTCATCGTCTCGGAGCTCATCGACGGACATTCACTGCGCGACGAGATCGGACGCGGACCGGTGCCGATCAAGCGGCTGCTCGATCTGGGCGCGCAGATCGCCGACGGGCTCGCCGAGGCGCATGCCGCCGGCATCGTGCATCGCGATCTCAAGCCCGAGAACATCATGGTTACGCGCACCAGCCGCGCGAAGATTCTCGACTTCGGCCTCGCGCAGCCGACCGGCTTTCGCGCGACGGGATCGCTTCCGGCATCCATCGAATGGGAGACGCTCACGGAGCCGGGCCTCATCGCGGGCACGCTGCCCTACATGAGTCCGGAACAGGCGCGAGGACTGCCGACCGATTTCCGCTCGGATCAGTTCTCGCTCGGGCTGATCCTGTACGAGATGGCGACAGGGCGTCCCGCGTTCAGGCGCAGCACGCCTGCCGAAACGCTCGACGCGATCGTCAATGAAGACCCGCCGCCGGCACAGGCGTCCAGAGACGCGCAGGCACCGTTTTTCTTGTGGTGGATCATCGAGCGCTGCCTCGCGAAGAACCCGTCGGATCGCTATGGCACGACCGCGGATCTCTGCCACGACCTGCGAACGCTGCGCGATCGGCTCCCGGAGGCAACAAGCCGCGGAGCCGTAAATCCGGCGAGCGGCCGCGCGAGACCATTCTTTGCGTGGGCGGCGATTGGAGCACTAGCGCTCGCGCTGGCAGCGGCCGCCGGCATCGCGTGGCGGCTGGGGACGGAGATGCCACCGGCGGACCTGACCGATCTGCGTTTCAGAGCCCTCGCCACGGGCGCTTCGTATGAGGGGCTTCCAGCGCTGTCTCCAGACGGCCAGGTCGTCGCCTACTCTCAGGAGGTGGATGGCGTTCTGCAGATCTTCACCCGACGCCTTACCGCGGCGTCTGCCGCTCGCGTCACCAACTGCACGTACGATTGCAAGTACCCGTTCTGGGCGCCGGACGGAAAGCGCATCTTCTATTCAGCGCTCGCGCGGCAAGACGAAGGCATCTGGTCGATCGGCGCCGCGGGCGGAACGCCCCAGATTGTGCTCGAGAACGCCACGCGCGCAGCGATTTCGCCGGACGGGGGGACGCTGGCGTTCCTCCGCGACGATCTGCGCGCCGACACGATCGGCACGGCGGCGCTGTGGTTGTCACGGCCTGCGGGCACGGCGCCGTGGTCGAGGGATGCGGTTGAAAAGGCCGCGCGCAGGTACGAGCGGTTCGGCGCAACCCGGTTCATCGACGGTGCGCTCGCCTTCTCTCCCGATGGAACGAAGCTGGGGCTTTGCACCGTGCCGGACACGCGCGACGAGCGCATGTGGCAGTTCTGGATCGTTCCACTTCAGGGCGGCGATCCGTTTCGGCGGCTGCAGTGGTGGTCGGACGCGGGTCCGCGGATCAGCACCTTCACGTGGTTTGCCGACAGCCGGCATGTCGCGCTCGGTGTGAGCTCGCTCGCGACGCCAGGCTCGCACCTGTGGCTTGCCGACATCGACACCGATCGCGCGTGGCCATTGACGCGCGGCGCGGATTCCGAGCTCTACCCCTCCGCCTCTCCCGCCGGCGACCAGGTTGTGTTCACGCGCGGTGAACCGGACTACGACCTCGTTCAGGTGGCCTTGACGGAGAGCGGCGGCGCGCGGCCGTTTCTCGCCACACCGCACAACGAATCAGATCCTGCGCTGGCGCCGGACGGCAAGCTGCTCGCGTATGTCACGGACCGCAGCGGGCAGGATGAGATCTGGCGGCGGACGATCGACGGCGCGATCGACGAGCCGTGGATTACCCAGCGCGATTTCGGCGACGACCGCACCGTGATGCTCAGCAGTCCGGTGTTCTCGCGAGACGGCCATCACATCGCGTATCAGCGGAACGGCTTCAAGCCGCGATCGCCGCTGCGCATCTGGATCTCGCTCGTGGAGGGGGGGACGCCGGCCCCGCTGGTCCCGGCGACGTATGAGGGCATTCAGAACGGACCAACCTGGTCGCCCGATGGGCAGTGGATCGCGTTCGCTCAATGGAAGGATCGGGAATGGGAGCTCGCCAAAGTACGCGTCGGCAGCGGCGAAGTTCCAGTGGTGCTTCGCCGCGACGGCGTCGCGAACGCGACGCCGCACTGGTCGCCCGCCGATGACTGGATCACGTGGGAGACCCGCAACGGCGTCGTGCTCGTGTCGGCCGATGGCCGCCAGGAGCGCGATCTGTCGCCGCAGCAATGGCTCGCGCACACGTGGTCGCACGACGGGTCGGAGATACTCGCGATCCGCGAGACCGAGGAGCTGCGGTTGTCGCTCATCTCGATCGCCGTCAACACGAAGAAGGAGAAGACTATCGCCGACCTCGGTCCCTCCTCCGCCGTCAACAACCCGATCAAGGGGTTGACGCTCATGCGCGATGGACGCACGGCGGCGACGGCGATCATCAGGCCGCGCGGCGATCTGTGGATTGCCGAAGGCATCCGGTGGCGAAGCCCGCTGGCGCGCGCGCTGTTCCCCATAAAAAACCCATAAAACCCAGAGTCCGAATGCCTTGACTGGCGTTTGGCGCAGGCGTAACGTGCCTCGGTATCTCAGGAGGTT
>Ga0075424_100003069_pt1 | contig 15529 bp, 14 predicted proteins | sample SoiMethybrSBSTD3_FD_75301 | JGI IMG/M metagenome (GOLD analysis project Ga0075424, IMG submission 75301) | Bulk soil microbial communities from a Populus tree surrounding site in Tennessee, USA - Soil MetaG P. TD hybrid SBSTD3 | ecosystem: Environmental > Terrestrial > Soil > Tree plantation... | reverse complement strand
CGGACTGGGCGAGACGGAGGCGGCCGCCGCCGTCGAGGAGCTGGTGCGCCGGCGCTTTCTCGACGTCGCGGGCGAGGCGCTGGTGTTCTGCCACGACCGCATCCGGCAGGTCGCCTACGAAGCCGTGCTGCCGCCGCGACGTCTGCTGCTGCATCGCGCGGTGGCCCGCGCTCTGGAATCATCGAGCCCCGATCGGCTCGACGAGGTCGCCGGCGAGCTGGGCCACCACTTCCTCACGGCCGGCGAGCTCGAGGCGGCGATCCTCTATCTCGGGCGGTTCGCCGAGATTGCCACCCGGCGCTACGCGATGGACGCGGCCCTGGCCGCGCTGACCCAGGCCGAGGCCGCCGTCGAACGATTGCCAGTATCCTCACGCGAGCATCGGCAGCTGGAGGTGGCGCTCCGCCGCGCGTTCGTTCTGACGGCCGCCGGCCGGCACCACCAGTGCCTCGAGGTGCTGAAGGCGAACGCGCTGCGGCAGCGACGCGTGCCCGATCCGGATCTGGCCGGGGAGTATCACTACCGGCTCGCGATGACCCGGTTCTACCTGGGCGACTACGCCGACGCCCGGCTCGCGGCCGCGGCGGCCCTGAGCGATGGCGAGCGCACGGGAGATCGCGACCGCATCGGCCGAGCCCTCCACGCTCTGGCCCTCGTCAGCACGGCGGCCGGCGCCTCGAGCGAGGCGATGGACTACTGCGAGCGGGCCGTGCGGCTCCTCGACGAGCCATCCACGTGGCGACGGCTGGCCTCCTCGCACTGGCTCCTCGGCCTCAACCAGATCTACACGGCGCAGTTCGACGGCGCCCTCGAGCATCTGGCGCGCTGCATGTCGCTGGCCGACTCGGTCGGCGACGCCAAGCTGCGGTCGATGGCCGAGGGCCTGGAGAGCTGGGTCCACGCGCTCCGCGGCGATGGCCGGGCCGCGATGGACTGCGCGCAACGCGCCCTCGAGGCCTCGCGGGGCACGATTCCCACCAGCCTGGCTCTTCGCTGGGTCGGCTACGCCTATCTGGACGAGGGGAACGCGCGGGCGGCCATCGACGTCCTCGAGCGCGCGTGCGAGCAGATCGAGCACTTTCCGGTCCGTCACACGTACGTCGAGTCTCTGGCGTTTCTAGCCGAGGCTCACGTGCTCGCCGATGATGCCGCCCGCGGACTGGAGCTGGCTCGACGCGCGGCCGATCTGGCGCAGATGGAGGGCAGCCCCTTCAACGCCGGCCTGGCCGAGCGCGCCGCGGGCCGCGCCGCTCGGGCCACCGGCGACTCTCCCGGCGGCGAGGCTCACCTGGGCCGTGCTCTCGAAGCGTTCGAGTCGACCGGCGCGACGTTCGAGGCGGCGATGACCCGGCTGGAGCTGGTCCGCGTGCTCTCCGCTCGGGGAGAGACGCCCGGAGCGCAGGCCCATCTCGCCGAGGCGATCGCTGCCCTTCAGGCTGCTCGCGTACCGCGACGGGTGGCGGAGGCGCGTGCGCTGGCCAGGGCCCTGGGTCTCGAGTTACCTGGCGCCGAGCCCGAGGTTCCGGACTCGGCCACGGTCTAGGGCTGCCGGGTGCGGCTGATCGTCATCTCGAGGTACGTGTACCACCAGCTGTCGGTCATACGCACTTCGAGCGGATTGCCGGCCTTCTCGTAGACCTGTGTGATGCCATGGTCTGAGTTGGCACTGCTGCTCACGTAGCGCCAGCCGTTCGCCTCCAGAGCGGTCCGCATCGCGGTCGCGAGACTGTCGACCTCGATCCGACCTCGATACACGAGGCGCGCGGCCTTGACCGTCGGCGACTCAATGACCGTGGATTTGCTGGGCATGTAGGTGAGCCCGTTTGCCACCGGGATGTCTTCGAACTCGCTTCGCGTCGGCTGGGACGATGAGGTCGCGCACCCGGCTGTAAGTGCGAGGAGGAGCAATAGAGCGACCGTGTGTTGAATGTTCATAATCTACGCCCCGCAAGGAATTCCAGTAAACCCCGGGCAAATCTCCGTGTCAACGACCGATGCAGGTCAGTGGCCGGCCGTTTACACGTCGCCGATATCGACCACAGGGTAGGAGAACACATCTCCCGCCGGCTTCGACCTCCGGCGACGAAGAAAATGCGCCAGCAATTCAGCCCGGCTGCTCACCGAGGAGCGTCGGTAGAGGGACTTGACGTACTGGTGCGTCGTGAAGCCGCTGATGCCGAGGCGAGCCGCCACTTGTTTTTCGCTGACGCCCTCGAGTAGACAGGCAAGGGTTTCCCGCTGTCGCCGAGACAGCCTGCGAAGATCGGGGTCGAAGACGCTGGCCAGAGTGTTGCCGATGAGACGGCCGAGCTCCGCGTGAAAGAATCTTAGAAGTCGTTGCTCGCGCTCCGAGAAATCAGGCTCGCCACAACCGCGAAGTAGTCTCACGACGGACACCGCGCCACCCGAGACTTCGCGGCCTGAGGTACTCGTTGTATGTTCGCGAGCGCTGCCACTCGGCGTCGCTCAACACCTGACCCCGCGTTCGCACGACCAACGCACCGGGGATGTGACGTAATGCCTGGAAGACCGGATCCTCCGCCAGACCATTCTGCCGCGTGTACGCCATCAAGCGCTCGATTCCTCGAGCGTCGAGTCCTACACTGAAGCCCGACACCGGAACCGGCGGTTCGGCCGGACGGCGCCATCGGCCCTCGCCTCCGGTGGCAACTGCGGCGCCAACCAGGTGTGAAAGCCCCTCCAGCATATGGCTCTGCCACAAGACTGGATCGGCGCCAAGGTCACGACAATCGCCGATGAGCCGATAGGCCTGGCGGATGTCACGCATTCGGAGTTGAGCCGACTTCGACATGGGCCCTCCATCCCCTGTTTCGGGGAATTGCTCGCATGGACGCCCGGGCCGTAGTTTTGCCGAGAGGCAGCACTATAGCGCCGACCGATGCGCCTCGTAAATCGCCGCGTTCGTTCGAAGCCGAGCCGGCTGAGATGGCTCTTGCTCTTGGTCTGGGCGATCGCGCTCGCCAGCTCTAAAGATCCTTCCGCGATGCCGATGGCTGGCTCAAGCAGCGGCCTACTCTTGGTTGCGACCGAGGACGACGACTCGGACGACAGGACTGACCGTATGCCGCCCGTCGCGCTAGACGGTGCTCGCCGCTCCCATGTTGGCGGCTTCGCTCGCGAATCCGTGGATGTCACCGAATCGGCCGATCTCAGCAATACCTCGTGGCGGCGACTTCCGCCGCGAGGCCCTCCTTGCAGTGAATGCTCGTCATCTGGCGGAGGCTGACATGAAGAGAGGCATTCTGCTTTCGATCGTCCTGATGATCGTTCTGCCCCCACCGGTCGGTGGAGCCCCGAAATTCTCGGAATGGGGTACGCCGCAGAATCTCGGCTGCGTCGTGAACTCGCCCTTCGATGACGCGGGCGCAGCGCTCTCAAAGAATGGGCTCAGTCTTTACTTCAGCTCCAACCGCCCCGACGGGTTCGGTGGCAACGACATCTGGGTGTCGCGCCGCGCGTCCGTCGACGCTGCCTGGGGACCGCCGGAGAATCTCGGCGGTATCGTCAATACGCCGGCGAACGAAGCCGTTCCCTCGTTCTCGCGCGACGGCCACTGGATGTTCTTCAACAGCAACCGTGATGGGAGCTCGGACATCTGGGCTTCGTCGCGCAGCTCATCGCCGAGCCCCTGGGCCGGCGCGGTCGCGGCCTGGCGGAACGCCGACGGAGTGAAGTGAACGTGGCTATTCCAGAAGCCCGCCATCACCGTGGCCCCGGCGCAGTCGACGATCGTCGCGCCGGACGGCACGTTGACATCCGCACGCCGGCCGACAGACGCGATCCGCCCGTCGGCGATCAGCACCACGCCGTCCGGGACAGCGGTCGCGTCGGGAGACGGCTGCACGCGCCCGCCGACCAGTGCGATGACGCTCAACGGCTTCGACTGGGCCGCGCCGCCGGCCGCCCCGCACCCGCCGACGACGAGCATCGCGACGACCCAGGCGATCGACCTCAGCATGTCAGAGGGTCTTCGCTCGACGGTCGGAGACGAGGCGGCCCTCTTTGAATACGAAACGTAGCCGGCGTAGGTTCGTGATGTCCTGGAGCGGATCCGCGTCGACGACGATGAGATCGGCGAGCTTGCCCGGCTGGATCGTCCCGAGCTCGGCGCCGACGCCGCAGAGCTCGGCGGCATCGCGCGTGGCGGCGAGCAGCGCCTGCCGCGGCGTGGCTCCGTCCTTGACCCACAGACCCAGCTCGAGCAGCGCCGCCTCCTTCAGCGGCCGGATGTCGGAGCCGAGTGCCATCCCCACACCGGCCGCGAGCGCTTGCCGGAACCACTCACGGTGCTCGCCCGAAGCCTCGTCGGCGCGCTCACACAGGTCGGGCGACAAGCTCCGCTGCTCGACCCATCGTTTCTCCCACGGATCGCTCGCCTGATCGGGCGTGAGGTGGCTGATCGCCAGCGTGGGCACATACCATGTGTTGCTGGCGCGGAGCTGCTCGACGCACTCGGAATCCATGATGTAGCCGTGCTCGACGCTGTGCGCGCCGAGCCGGACGGCCTTCTTCACCGACTCGGGGTTGGCCGCGTGCGCCATGACACGAAAACCACGGGCGCGACAGATCGCGAACGCCGCCTCGAGCTCCTCGTCGAGCAGGAACGACTGCCAGTGGCGGTCCCAGGACGGGCCCATGATCCCACCCGTGAGATTGAGCTTGATGTGATCGACGCCATTCTTGATCTGCTCTCGGATCGCGCGGACAAAGCCGAACGGGCCGTCGCATTCGAGCGCATGGCCGGACGTCAGAAAGTGGCCCCCCGTGGTCGTCAGGAAATGGCCGGCCGCGAACACGCGCGGACCCACGTACTGGCCCGTATCGAACGCGCGCTTCCAGGCCACGTCCATGAAGTGCGCCGCGCCGGCGCACCGCACGCCTACGACGCCCGCCTCCGTCAGTGCCTCCATCAAGCGTTGGCCAAACGCGATGGTTTGCTCGACGACGCTGGCGCCCGTCGCCGCGAGATAATCGGGATGGATGTGGACATCCCACAGCCCGGGCAGGAGATACGCGCCCTCCAGATCGATCACGTCGGCATTCCGGGTGTCGGGTGAGCGGCGGGCATCGAGGACCTCGGCGATCCGTCCGCGCTCGATCACGACGCTGCCACCGACGATCGGCAGCTCCGCTACACAGTCGATGACATTCGCGTTGCGCAGCACGAGTCGGCGGTGGGTCATGGACCTCATGTAGCATCGCGTGGGCGTGCGGGCAACCCCCACCGGACGAGGCGTTGCTCCCTTGGTGGAGATCCCTTATCGATTGGAGAGCGGATCAGAAGACGGTGGCGCGTGCCGGGTCGTACCGGAATACGTATTCGACGCATCCCGGAGTGCCGCCGCAGGTCACCAGGTTGACCAGCTCATACCCGCGTCGGCTGAGGGGAAGAATGATCTCTTCAGGCTTCGCGACTTCGAACGGATATCCGCCGAGCCAGTCGAACCAGTCGCGAATGGGTGACATGCCGCGTGCACGGCTGTATTCGCTGTAGCGCTTCCACGGATTGCGCTGCCATACAATGTCGGCCGCCAGATCGCGCGCAATGTGGTACGGAATGAACGTTGAACACACGACGAACCGCCCGAATGGTCCGGAGCAGTAGAAGCGCTTGATCTTGGTCCAGCGGCGCGACCACAGGCCCTGATCGTTGTAGATAGCGATAAAGAGCCAGCCGCCCGGAGCCACGCGTTCCCGCGCCGCATCAATGGCCTTCCACATGGCGCCCGTGTGATGCAGAACGCCCCACGAGTAGACGATGTCGAACTGTCCGAGCGCGTGCATGAAGTCGGCATCGAGTACCGAGCCTTGCCGAATAGCCCAATTCTCCGAATCCGCGGCGTAGCGCCGGCGCAATTCATTGGTGCAACCGACCGAATCACTGTCGTAGTCGAATGACGTGACTCTCGCGCCAAGACGATGGGCGGCGAGACTGAACAGGCCGCTGCCTGAACCGATGTCGAGAAACCGCAGGCCCGCCAGAGCATCGCGACCGAGCATCTTCCGCAGCGACACCATGGCCGTCTGGACGCGTTCCTCCGACATGCTTTCGAGGAACTTCCGCCAGTTCTCACCGAACTTGAAGCGCTCGCCACGCGCGACTTCGGCCGCGTGAGCAGCGGCGGCGTTACGGGGAAACGAGTCGGTTGTGTTGTCAAGCACGGGTGTGGTCATGACGGGGACGTCCTTGTCGAGCGCAGCCACTGCATGGCAATGAGCACCGGCCAGAGCCGCTCGGCGTGCTCTTCCCCACGCTGATGCGCTTTCCACAAGGCGCTCACCGCGGAGGGTTGAAACCAGGTTTGGAGCAAGTCGTCGGATTCGAGCATGGCGTCGCCCCATGGCTTCAGCGCGCTGCGAAGCCATCCGCTGAGCGGAATGGCGAATCCTCGCTTCGGACGATCGATGAGCGCGAGCGGCACGTAACGGGCCAGCAGGTTTCGTAGGAGGAACTTGCCTCTCCCGTCGCGAATCTTCCGATCGAGGGGTTGGCGCTGCGCGAATTCGACGACGCGATGGTCGAGCAGGGGAGCACGCGTCTCGAGTGAACAGGCCATGGCCGATCGGTCGACCTTGACGAGGATGTCATCGGGCAGGTAGTGCTCCATGTCGTACGTCATGCGTGCTTCGACATCGGTTCGGGCCTGGGGCCAACGCGCACTCTCGTGCCGCGCGGCCCTTCGAATCTGGGTCTCGGACAGGATGTCCGCGGGCTCGACCCACGTGGCCAACAGATTTTCGTACGACCAGGCCCGGGAGGGATTCTGAAGCTCACGAACCAGTCGGGCCCGCGTGTTCGGTGCCCACGTGGTGCCACGGGCCAGCAAGGGAGTGAGCAAGGCGCGTGGCGTTGCGCCGAGAGCGGCGCCGAGTGGACGACGCAGCAGGCGAGGAACGCGATTGACGAGCCGGTCGATTGAATCGCTTCCGAGGTACTGAGAATACCCGCCGAACAGCTCGTCGCCTCCGTCTCCGGAGAGCGCGACGGTCACGTAACGCCGGGTGACCGACGAGAGCAGCAATGTGGGAAGCTGCGACGAGTCTGCAAAGGGTTCATCGAACACGTCCGGAAGACGTTCCACGAACGCCAGCGCATCCTTGGCGGTCAGAATGTTCTCGGTGTGGTCAGTCCCCAGGTGATTGGCCACGTCGCGAGCGTACGGACTTTCGTCGTGGGTATTTTCGGCGAACCCGATGGTGAACGTCCGGACGGGTCGCGTGGCAACCTTTTGCATCAGCGCCACGATCAGGGAGCTGTCGACTCCGCCCGAAAGAAACGCGCCGACCGGGACATCGGCGACCATTTCGTCGCGCACGACCCCGGTGAGCAGGTCATCGAGCGCGTCGGTGGCGGCATCATCGGACGCGAAGCCGTCGCTCGCTTCGACATGCAGATGATCGTGCAGATTCCAGTATTGCCGAGTACGCAGGACCGGCACACCGTCGGTGAGAGTCACCTCGGCGAGCTCGCCCGGTCGCAGACGACTGACCGCGCGATGGATGGTGTGGCGACCGCCGATGAAGCCGTTACGCATGAGATCCGACATCGCCCTGGGGTCGATATCGGTGGGGATGCCCGGAAGCGTCCGAAGCGCCTTGAGCTCCGAGGCGAACGCCAGCTGTCGGCCGAACTGTGCGATGTAAAGCGGCTTTTCCCCCATGCGATCGCGCGCGAGCGAGAGCTCGCGGGTCTTGGCGTCCCACACGGCGAACGCGAACATGCCCGACATACGGGGAAGGCTTCGGGCGACGCCCCACGCCTCGAATGCCGCGAGTAGGACTTCGGTGTCGGAGGATCCCTTGAACGAGCCGCCCATCGCCATCAACTCCAGGCGCAAGCGACGGAAGTTGTAGACCTCGCCGTTGAACACGATGGTGAAACGTCCGGACGCCGAGTGCATCGGCTGCGCGCCGGTCGGCGACCGGTCGACGATCGAAAGCCGCGTATGGCCCAGGGCCATGCCGAGCGCAGGATCGATCCAGTGGCCCTCTGCGTCGGGCCCGCGGTGCGCGAGCGACTTCGTCATGCGCGTGAGCGCCGACAGCTGCGCGGCCGCCGAGCCGGCGTCAGGATGCCAGAAGCCCGCTATTCCGCACATGAGCGCCCGAGAATTCCCTTACGTGTATCGTAAACGCCCGCGTGATCCAATACATAGCCGACGCGTCGTCGCGGTCACATCGGCCGGATTGCAACAGACACGTCCGAGTATTCGGGCCTCGAGGGAGGGGATCAATGAGGGAAATACCCGAAGAATGCCTTAGCAAGCCCCGATGCGCCGGGTATCGGTGTCGGCGGGGGACCTCGTCTTAACTGGGCGCCAACACGGCGAGTGTTACGTCTTCGCCGCCAACATGTCGCGGATCCCCCGCAAGGTCACCGCATAGCCGGCGATTCCGAAGCCAGTCAGCCGGTGCCTCCGAGACTTTGGCGGTCAGCCGCGGCTGCGGCGAACGATTCCAGGAAAAGAGAATCGGGCGCCCGCGTCTAGTTGACCCGCTGGTGAGCCAGACTGGCGCTACCGATCTCGATCTAACGAATTGATTCTGTGGACCACGCACGGACGGCATCGGGATTGAACGTCGGGTCATCTCGTCGTCGCCGATTTCTTCGACGCCCGCACAGGAGGGACCCAGTGCCCACGGTGAGTCTGAGTTTCCTCAACAGAACCAGAGGCAAGGTGAGAGAGGTCTGCAGGATCTGCCGAGAGATCGCCGAGCTAAAATCGGATCACCTGTGTGCCCGTTGCGTGTGGATCAAATCGCAGATCAGCCTGCGCTTCGCCGAAGCAATCCGCGGGGCGATAGCGATTCCAGCCCAGCAGCACTGCAAGAGCCATGGCTGTTCGTGCGCCGCGTGTGACGGAAGAACTCTTGATCCTCACCCGCGCTACCTGTTCGATCTTGCGAAGGCCGACCGCAGGGAGATCCACTTCCATCCTCGATGCCATGACCTGTGGTTAGAGGCCGTGAAGGGACCGAACAACGGTCCGGAACAACCCGCCGACACCGCTCAGGCCGGATCGGCTTAGGCGGCACAATTCAGCAGAGTGAGCTCTTCCCAGCTTCGCCGACCGGCGCCGGTATGCCGTACAGCTGCCACGCCCGCGCCGGCCCGAGAGCACGCCAGAAAATCGATTGCCAGAGACTCGCCGTGTCGTTGACGGCCTGGTCCCACGCGATCTCCGTAATTCGTTGGATCTCGCGGTCGAAAAAGAGCGCCCGTGCATGCGGCGAGGACTTCTCGGCGATCGTATACGCGAAGCACGAGTAGTTCTTGACGACCAGAAAACCGCGGTACCGGTGCTCTTTCTGCCAGGATCGATAAAGCATCTGGTCCTCGACTTCGTGATGCTCCGCCCGAGTCTCACCCCATGCGCCATGGAGAGGCTGATTGAGGTCCTGCACGAAGTGAGTCGCCTGACCGAGCACGAATGACACCTCATCGAGCCCACGCCCGAGACGGATCATCTCTTCGGCGTCAGTCGCGAATCGCTGAAACGCGTCCGCGGCCTCGCTGCGGGGTGGTGGTGGCGTCCCGCGAAGGGACACGATCGGAATCTTATGACTCACCAGGCGGTTGAAATCGGGTTCGAGCAGACCTGCAAGCAGCGCCGATGCGTGGGATGTGAGCGCCTCCCTCATCGGTTCCGGCAACACCGTCAGCGCGTCCAGCGCGATCCAGCGATGTCCGGTGAGATTCCAAGCCCATGAGGTGCACGTCGAGCCGAGCTGGATGGCGACGACGATACCCAGAAACAACGCGACGGCACTAACGCGCCGCAACCCTAGCTCACGCTCGCCCGAGAAACACGTGTTCTTCCGTGGTGATCGCCAGCCCGATCGGCAGCGCAATCCCGAGGCGCGGCCCTACGCCAGCGACACCTCGACGCGCGCGTCGTACGCCGATTGCCCCACGCTGAACGGAAAAAGCCCGCACGCCTCGTCCGGAATGGCCGGCGTGCCGCTGGTGAGATCGTTGACGCCACGCCAGCCGTCGCGCATCCACACGGTGCCCGCGGGGACCTTGTCGGTCACTCGGGCCCGCGCCTCGAACGATCCGCGCTCGTTGTGGATGCGGATCGCCGCGCCGTCGGCGACGCCGCGCGCTGCCGCGTCGGCAGGCGAGATCCACAACGCGGGCTCGGCGTCCGCCCTGGCCAGCGACGGCAGCGCGCGCCCGTGGTCGTAGAAGCCGTGGAAGTGCGTGAGGGTGCGTCCCTGGCGGAACGTCAGCGGATAGGGCGACGTTGGCAGCGGCTCGTATACGGGCAGCGCCGGAAGCCCGTGACGTTTCGCGCGCTCGGAAACGAACTCGACCTTCCCTGACGGCGTGTCGAACGCGAGGGTGGGATAGGCGACGTGCGAGACGTTCAGCGGATGGATGCCTCCCGCGGCGTGGATCCCGGCGACGGTCGCGTGGCCGGTGGCGGGGTGGTCGAGGACGGCATCGATCATTTGCGCGTCTGAGGCCCACGGGAAGAATTCGGCGAGACCGAGCCGCCGCGCCAGCTCGCGCAGGACCCACGAGGCCGAGCGCGCCTCGCCGGGTGGCTCGAGAGCCTGCGGCATCAGGTAGAGGTGCGTGTTCGTGCTCTTCATGCCGAGCTCCTCCAGCCACGAGGTGGCGGGCAGGAGCACGTCCGCGCACTCGCGCGCGGTGTCGCTCATGAACAGGTCGTGCACCGCGACGAGGTCGCAGCGACGCAGGCCTTCCGCGACCTGATTCGCGTCGGCGAACGACGAGACCATGTTCGTGCCCCACAGGAGCATCACGCGGATACGGCCGTCGACGAGCGCCTCGGTGATGCGGGGCATCTGGTCGATGACGTAGTCGCCGGGCAGCCGCCGGTCGTTGGCCGCGATGCTGGCCAGCCCATGACCGTGCGATGTGGAGCCATGCCGAGGGCCGAAGCCGCCGCCGGGCACGCCGAGGTTGCCGGTGAGTGCGGGCAAACAGGCGATGGCGCGCCCCGCCTGCCAGCCGTTGGCGCCCTTGTACATCGAGCTGCCGCCGATCACGATCATGGCCGGGCGCGTGGTCGCGTAGCGGCGCGCGAGGGCTTCGATGCGCGCGGCGGAGATACCGGTGATCGCCTCCGCCCACGCCGGCGAGTGCGTTCGTACGTGGGCCGCCAGCTCGTCGAAGCCGAGCGTCTGCCCCGCGACGAACGCGCGATCGTGCAGGCCTTCGCGCACAATCACGTGCATCATCGCCAGGGCGAGCGCCGCGTCCGTTCCCGGGCGGAGCACGAAGACCTCGTCGGACTGGGCGGCGGCCTCGGTTTCGCGCACGTCCACGGTGACGACGTGGGCGCCGCGCCGACGGGCCGCGGCCACGTGGCGCGCGGTGTTCGGCTGGCTGGCCAGGTTGGCGCCCCAGAGGACGATGAGATTGGCGTGGGCTCCCATGTCCTCCTTGGTGCTCGTCTCGAGCAGGCCGGTGAGGCCGAGGCCGAAGCCGCCCAGGCCCCAGCAGATCATCTGCGCGCCCCACGTCTGGCAGCCGTAGAGATTGGCGAAGCGGCGCACGAGGTTGCCGGTGAGCCGCACGCCGTAGTTGTTCGCGGCAACGCCGTGGCCCGTCCACGTGGCCACCGAGAGCCGACCGGCCGCGCGCATCCGCTCGGCGATCCGGTCGAGCACTTCGTCCCAGCTGGCGCGCCGCCAGTCGCCGGCGCCGCGCCGGTCGCGCACCATGGGATGGAGCAGCCGCGCCGAGTTGCCGATGATTTCCTTCGACGCCTGGCCGCGGACGCAGAGGAACCCCTGGCTGTCGGGATTGTCGGGATCACCCTTGACGGACAGCACGCGGCCACCCTCGATCTCGACGAGCATCCCGCAGAGCGTGGGATGGCAGTTCATCGGGCACATCGTGCGGACCACGGTGCTCATCGGGTCCTCCGGCCGGCGTGGGTCAAGGGCGCAAGGATCATCATGGCACAACTACGATGTCGTTGGGTTGCACGTAGAAGTTCTCGGCGTCGGACCCGCTACGGCGTCGGCTCGCATCGGAACACTTCGGCGGCGGTCGTGACGGACTGATACCAGGGCGTCGTGGCCCTGGCCTCCTGAGAAGCGAGGGTGACGACCGCCAGGTTACCGCCGAGCCAGGCGGCCTTCCGTTGAAGATTGGTCTCGTTCGTGGCGCTGGCCGTCCCGACGAAGTCGCAGCCGCGCGCGAGCGCGGGGTCGGTGGTGATCCGCACGCGGGCCGCGTCGGCGAGCTGCTCGCCGGGCAGCGCCGTCGAGCAACCCCCGAGGATCGTGCCGATCAGAGAGGCCGCGGCCAGGCGACGCATCGCGGGGCCTCGTCAGGCGACGTGGGCGGTCGCGACGAGCGGCGGATCGCCGGCGAGCGTGGTCCGGCGCACGTCGCGCACTTCGCTGTGATCGAAGCGTCGCGCTCGATGCATCGTCGCGCGGTTGTCCCACATTACGAGATCTCCGGGCTTCCACACGTGCGAGTACACGAATTCCCGCTGCGTCGCGTGCTCGGTCAGGTCGCGCAGGAACATGCGCGCCTCGGGCACCGTCCAGCCGACGATCGCTCCGGCGTGGGCTGAGAGAAAGAGCGACGAGCGGCCCGTGACGGGGTGCCGACGTACCAGGGGGTGGCGCACCGGCGCGAAGGCGGCGATCTCCTCGGCGGTGAGATCGACGAAGCCGATCGCCTCACGCGAGTAGAGCAGCGAGTGCTCGCAGATCAGATTCGCGATCTCGGCCTTCGTGCGCGCGTCGAGCGCGTCGTAGGCGCCGCGCATGTCGGCGAACTCCGTGTTGGCGCCCCACGACGGGATGACGCGGCCCGAGAGCAGCGAGTACTTCGCCGGTGCCGGCCGGAACGAGCTGTCGGAATGCCAGAGCCGATCGCCCAGCTTGAAGAACCACACGCGGTCCTCGGCCGACATGATCTTGCCGTGGCGGTCCAGGTTGGAGAAGTCCGCGATGCCCGGGCCGAGTCGGTGGTCCTCGCGGCGGCGGATGTGACCGGGGCTCTGGTAGTTCTCGAGCTCGCCGAAGTTGACCGTGAAGGCGATCTGCTGCTCGTCGGTCAGCGGCTGATCGCGAAAGACGAGCACCGCGTGCGCGTTCATCCCCGCCTCGATCGCCGCCACGTCGGCGGCGCCGATCGGCTTCGTGATGTCGAGCCCCGAGACCTCCCCGGCGAACGCGCCGCGCATCGGGCGAATCGATACGGACATGATGGCTACTCCCTTCCGCTAGGAGACGCGATCAGAGGCTATCGAGACCATTCGACCACCGTCGGCAAATGTGATGCGCGATCGCGACGGGCGCCGGCAACGACACGCGGCTCGGATCGTCGACGCCGGCGGCGGCGCGCGCCACCATCTCGCGGATCTCCTCGCGCGGAAACCAGCGCGCTTCGGCGAGCTCCTCGGGATCGACGGTGATCTCCTCGGTCAGGGCCTCGGCCAGGAATCCGAGCATCAGGCTCGACGGAAACGGCCACGGCTGGGCCGCCAGGTACCGGACGCGTCCGCACCGGATACCCGACTCCTCGCGCACTTCGCGGCGGACCGCTTCCTCGAGCGTCTCGCCCGGCTCGACGAAGCCGGCCAGACACGAGAACCGCGCGCCCGCGCGCCGCTGGTTGCGGCCCAGGAGCGCGCGCTCGCCGTGGATCGCGAGCATGATCACGACCGGATCGGTGCGCGGGAAGTGCGAGGCGCGGCATCCCGGGCAACGGCGCACCCAGCCCGCCGATTCGACCCTCGTCGGGGATCCGCACTGCGCACAGAAGCGATGGCGCGCATGCCAGTCGAGCAGCGAGCGCGCTTCGGCGAGGATGGCGGCTTCCCCGGTGGCGATGGCCGGAGCGAGCGCGCGCACGTCGACCAGCTCGGTGTCGATGTCGGAAGCGACGCTCGTCCCCGTCGCGTCGATCGCGAAATGCGCGCGGCCGTCACCCAGGCCGAGAAACAGCAGGGTTGCGCCCGAATCGATCTGATCGCGCCACGGTGCGACGGGCTGCCAGTCGAGCGCCGGGGCCTCCGTGCCGCGCGTGAACGGCTTCAGATCGCGCAGTGCGAGAATGCGGGTGTCGCCGTCGCGGAGGAGCCCGGCGATCCACTCGCGATCGCCGCGGCGCTCGCTCGCCCGGTCGAGCGGATTGCCGCCGAAACAGTAGATGTCTTCCATGCCGGCGAAAGCGGTCAGCTGAGCTTCACCGACCGGCCGGTCGCGGAGGACCGCTCGATCGCCTCGATCAGCTTGTGGCGCTGCACGGCCAGGTTGAAGTCGGCGTCGAAGGACGATCCGGCGCCCCGCAGGGCGCCGGCGGCGCGCGCGTAGGCCTGGGCCACGTTGTACGGCTGCCCGGCCGGAGTGCTCTCGGGAACGAAGCGATATTTGGCCGGCACCGGCATCGCGGCCATCGGCTCTTTGCCCTGGCCCCCGTGCATCTGGTTCGGACCGAGGCTGAGCGCGCCGTTCGCGCGGATGAGCAGCGCGCCCTCGCGCCCGTAGATCTCGAGCCGGTTGCCGCTCGGGTTCGACGGCACCGCGGCCACGTTGATCGACACCTCGGCACCGCTCGTCATGCGGCCGGCGATGGTGATGCAGTCCGGTGAATCGACGGGGTACGGCTTGCCCTCGAGCGTGCGCCACTCCGGGACTCGCGTCGACACGCGCGCCGTGAGCTCGGCAAACTCGCCGAGCACGGCGCAGAGCGCGTCGATGGCGTGGCCGCCGGCGATCGTCAGCGTGTTGGCGCCGTTGGCGCGATTGCCCTGCCAGATACGGCCGGGTCCGCGCTGAAGCTGGGCCTGCGCGACCGTGTTCAGGCTCGCCGTCAGCACCTCGCCGACATAGCCCTGCTGGATCAGATCGCGCGCGTAGAGAATCGCCGGATCACTGCGGGCCTGCAGACCGACGATGGTCGGCAGCGAGCGCTGACGCGCGAGGCCGGCCATCTCTTCGGCCTCGGCCAGATTCGCGCCCAGCGGCCACTCGCAGAACACGGGCTTGCCGGCCTGCAGGCCGGCCATGACCAGCTCGCGATGGCCGGGGACCCGCACGCAGACGACGAGGAGGTCGACGTCCGGATGGGCGGCCATGTCGCTGAACCGGTGAAACCCGCGCTCGGCGCCGAATGCCGCGACGGAGGCCTTGGCCGTGTCCTCGTGCGCGGTGCAAACCGCCTTGAGCTCGTAGTTGGGCAGCGCCTTCAGGGCGGGGACGTGCGCATGCTGCCCCCAGCTGCTGCCACCCTGGGTGACGGTCGCGCCCACGATTCCTACTCGAATCTTGTCCGGCATTGGAGCCTCCGATTCTGTCCGTTCGGCGGACGCTGCGGGATCCTCGTGGAGACGGCGCGCATTGTAGCATCCGGCGCGCGGCGGGTCCGGAACGCTCGGCGTCGCGGACTGTTGACGAAAGCGTAGCGCAACCGCAATTTCTACCGCATAGTGTCGGCGAAATGCCCCTGCGCATCGGCCTCGTGACCGACATCCATCACGGGCCGGACGTCGACGTCCGGCTCGGTCAC
>Ga0075424_100003065_pt1 | contig 15534 bp, 14 predicted proteins | sample SoiMethybrSBSTD3_FD_75301 | JGI IMG/M metagenome (GOLD analysis project Ga0075424, IMG submission 75301) | Bulk soil microbial communities from a Populus tree surrounding site in Tennessee, USA - Soil MetaG P. TD hybrid SBSTD3 | ecosystem: Environmental > Terrestrial > Soil > Tree plantation... | reverse complement strand
TTGGCTGCCCCCCAGGGATTCGAACCCCGATATGCTGATCCAGAGTCAGCTGTCCTACCATTGAACGAGGGGGCAGCGGATGAATTTGGGTTGGAATGGCGGAAAACTCTTCGCCACGCTTTGATTCTATGGACTCTTCTGAGTTCGGTCAACAAGCGGAAGGATCGGTTCTTTACTCTTAGCCATCAGGTGTTGGGCTATCAGCTCTCAGCTCCTCGCCATCAGCTATCGGCACTCAGACTGGTCGGTTCGTCTTTTGTTACTCCGGCTGACAGCATGGCCGATGGTTTCGTGAAACGCCCTGTAATTCGAAAGCGGTTTCGACGCGATAGAATCAGGAGCAACGGATTAACCGGAGGACGACACGTCAGCCGGAAAAAATCGCATCCAGTGGAGAAGTCGCATGCCTTCGATCGGCACTATCGTTCCCGAAACCATCGCCTACGCCGATATTGCCCGCCGTCCACTCGAGCCTGAGCATTGCGCGCTGATCGTCATCGACATTCAGGAGAAACTGCTGCCACCGATCTTCGAGAAAGAGCGACTGGTGCGGAACGCGCAGTTGCTGATTCGGCTGGCCGGCGTCCTGAAAATGCCCACACTGCTCTCCACGCAATATTCCAAGGGCTTGGGAAACACGGTTCCAGAGGTGGCGTCGCTCCTGCCGGAGATTTCGCCCGTTGAGAAGCAAATGTTTTCCTGCTTTGGAAGCGACGTTTTCTGTTCCGCCCTGAAACGGCTGCCCGGAAATCGCAACACGGTCGTGCTTTGTGGGATGGAAAGTCACATCTGCGTGGCACAAACGGCGCTGGCGGCTCTGCGAGAGGGTTACCTGGTCCACGTGGCGTCCGATGCTGTCAGTTCGCGCACCGAATGGAACTGGAAAATTGGCCTGGAGAGGATGAGAGCGGCCGGGGCGGTGATCTCGTCTACCGAAATGGTCATCTACGAGGCGCTACGCTCATCCGGGACTTCCGATTTCAAGAGTATGTTGCAGTATTTAAAGTAGTTATCATGTGTTACTGAGGTGACCTCTGATGCCCTCGCGGGCAACCTGGCGATCACCTCCCGCATCGGCCCAACTCTCATTCCCACCGCAACTTAAGCGCGAAACCCGGGTTCATATGTTTGGTAGTAATGGGCCACCCGCGCCACCGTTTCTTTGACGTGAGTGCCCTGAGAGGGAGCAAGCTATGAAAAGTCTCAGGCGCGCAATTTACGCAATGTTTTTCGTGCTGTCGCTGACAGCCAGCCTGGCATGGGGCCAAGATGGGCCGGAAAAGGGCGATCCGCCGGGGCGCGCCATCCGCCTGCAATATATGTCGGGGTCGGTGTCGATTCAGCCAAGCGGCAATGGCGACTGGGTCGAGGGTGCACTGAACCGCCCGCTGACCAACGCCGACAACATCTGGAGCGACAAAGACTCGCGCGCGGAACTGAACGTCGGAACCGGAATTCTTCGCATGGGCGACGAGACGAGCATGACTCTGACGAACGTCGCCGACAACAGCGTTCAAGTGGAGCTTCATCAAGGAACTCTGAATCTTCACGTGCGCCATCTTTTCGAAGGCGAAATCTATGAAATTGACACACCGAATCTGGCCTTCACGATTCAGAAGTCTGGTGATTATCGCTTTGACGTGGATCCGAACGGGGACGCAACAGTGGTAACGGTCCGCAAGGGTGAAGGCGATGCCACTGGACAAGGCCCGGGAGTTCGCGTTCGCTCGGATGAGCAAGTGCGCTTTACTGATGAGACCTCGCTGAATCATGAAGTCGCCGAAGCGCCTCCCTACGACGGTTTTGACAGCTGGTGTGCAACTCGCGACAAGCGGCTGGATACTTCCCTTTCGGCGCGCTACGTGGCGGCTGGAACCGTGGGCTATGAGGACTTGGACGATAACGGTGTCTGGACGGAAGAGCCGCCTTACGGTTGGGTGTGGCGCCCGGCGCGAGTTGCGCCCGGATGGGCTCCTTATCAGTTTGGTCACTGGGTTTGGGTCTCGCCATGGGGCTGGACGTGGGTCGATGATGCGTCCTGGGGCTACGCTCCCTTCCACTATGGCCGCTGGGTATATGCGAGTGGATATTGGGGATGGGCGCCCGGACCGACTTATGTTCGGCCGTTCTATGCTCCCGCACTGGTCGCGTGGTTCGGTGGACCGGGATGGGGCGTCAGCCTCGGATTTGGAGGCGGCGGCGGATACGGCTGGTGCCCGCTGGGTTGGGGCGAACCTTTCTATCCGTGGTACGGCGGAAGCCGCTACTACTTCCGCAATGTGAATATCCGCAATACGCGGATCGTGAACATCAATAATTATTACGGCCATCCGCCCGACCGCTTTGGGCACGGATCCTTCCGCTATGCGAACATGCGAGCGCCCGGTGGATTCACCGCTGTTCCAAGCCGTACGCTTGCGAATGGAGTTCCGGTGCGCGGCACAGCGGTTCGCGTATCGCAACGTCAACTGGTTAACGCTCCCATGGGCCGTGTAAACGTCGCGCCAACGCGCACTGCAATGCTTGGAGCTGGCGCAGGACGCGCAGCGGCGGTTCCTCCAGCACGGTCCGGAATGCGGCCGACAGTTTCGCGAGCTTCGGTCTCCGGCTTCGGTCGCGGGAATCAGGCTGGCGGATTTAACAATCAGAAGCCATTTGCAGGTCGGACCGAGACTGGAGCACCTTCGCGGATGACTCCGAATGCTCCGGGACGTGGATCGAACCCGACGGTGGCGAACAACTCACGTAACGTGCCGAGTCCGACGGCGCGCAATCTGCCGAGGCCAACCGCGGGTGATGTTGGATCGGCTCGCAACGCTCCGTCGTCGGCAGTGCGCAAGGTTCCTCGTCCGCCGGCCAGTGGCGTGACAAGCCGTCCGATGGAAAACAACGTGGGTGGTCGCCAGCAGATTGGTGCTAACACGCAGGCCCGCGGCACGTTTTCTCCAGCCCCAGCCCAGCGGTCGGTGCCTCGCCCACCAACGAGCTTCGGTTCGCGAGAAAGCCAGCCGATGACACAGCGGTCGGTCTCGTCACCGATGCAATCACCGTCTGTGATGCAGGGGGCACGCAATCGTCCGACGACTGCGGTGCCCCGCCCAACCGGACCGGTACGCCCGGCAAGCGATTACAGTCGTACGAGCACTAATTCGTACGGAGGTTCGCGACCGAATTATTCGGCCTCGAATGGCGGCGGACACAGTTCGGCGTCACGGCAACCGAGTTATTCCGCGTCTAATCGCGGGTCGGGCACGGTGTCGCGGCAGCCCAGCTACTCGCCGGATCGAGGCGGATACAGCAGCTCGCCGAGGTACAGTGCGCCGCAGTATAGCGGCCCACGCTCTGGCAGCTCACCATCGTACGGTTCCTCGCCGTCGTATCGCAGCTCTGGACCGTCCTACTCTGCTCCCTCGTATGGAGGGGGACGCGCCAGCATGGGCGGCGGCGCCCCGTCCTATCGCAGCGCACCTTCTTATGGAGGTGGGGGCGCGTACCGTGGGGGCGGAGGTGGCGGTGGTTCGAATCATGGTGGTGGAGGCGGGGGAGGTGGCCGTGCATCGTCGGGTGGTGGTCACGGCGGCGGACGGCGGTAAGAGAGCCGCTAATCGTCAAGTCGGTGGGTGGTTAGCTCTAAGGAACCTATGCTCCTATGGTTTCACGTCGCCGGTTAGCGAGGGCAGAACACTGCTTATCGCGAAGCTGCCTACCCCACAGGCTGCCAAAGCTCGATCGGATTTCCCTCTGGATCATGCAACCGCGCAAACCGCCCGTGTGGGTACGCCTGCGGATCGATCTTCACCTCGATCCCCGCAGCCCGCAGTTGGGCCGCCATCTTTTCCAGGTCGCGCACGCGGAAATTGACCATCCACGCCTTCTGCATGTCCCCGAAGTACTTCGTCTTCTCCTCAAACGGGGCAAACACGGTCGGCCCAGCCTCCTGCTCCCAGACCGGGTCGCCCTCGCTTGAGGGCGTCATCGTCACGCCCAGGTGCTCCTGATACCACCGCGCCAGCTGCTTTGGGTCGTGCGCTCGAAAGAACAGCCCACCGATGCCTGTCACCTTCTCCATACTCACTCCTTCTTTCGATCGATTTGTCGCCTGCTCCGCCACAGCGAACACACTCCATCCGGGCAGGAACTTCGACCCGAGGCCAAGACACAAGAACCGCAGCAATCGCCTTCGTTGCGCTCGCATCGCCGCAAACAGTTTCGCGCTGATCGGTGTCACTATCGCTTTTCCTTGTGACTGAAGACTAGCCCCGTTTGGTTTTTTCTATGACCGGGGAATTGGAGAATAATCTCGCGACGTTGGTTGCAGAGTTGAGGCCCTGGGGGTCCCCTTCGACTGCGCTCGGGGCAGGCCTTCGACTCGCCGTCCTGTTCGCTCCGGCTTCGCTCAGGATGACACTCATAAGTTCAGTACCACAACAAAAAATAAACCCCTCTAGCTTGCGGCTTCATTGTCCTTCTTCTTCACTCGTACCACCGTGACCTTGGAAAATCCTTCCTCAAAGGTTGGGGGCTTGAGCTTGGCGGCCATCCTGCGCAGGATGTCCTCGTCCACGACTCGATCGCGCTTGCGGTTCCGTTCCATGCATACCTCAACCGGAACATCAAAGAAGACGGCTTGAACTTCATAGCCATAGTCCTTCGCCAGTTTGATCCAGCTATGACGTTCGTGAGGCGTGAGGTTGGTCGCGTCCACATAATTCAGGGGGCGGCGCGCGATGAGCCGAGCCTTCAGCATCGAGCGTAGGTTGGAAAACACGAGATCCTGGAAGCGCTGTTCTTGCGCGTCGTCGAACAGCAACATGCGAAGCATGTCGCTGGAAAGCGGCGTGATGTTGTGGCGCTTGAACCACGAACTTTTGCCCGAGCCGGGAAGCCCGATGGCGAGGATCACCGCCCCCTTGGGCGGACGCGCCGGTGCAGCAGGAACGGGTGGTGCAGCAACGGGCTCAGCCTCTACGCTTGGCGCGGAGGGTTCAGCTGGCTCCGCGGCCGGCGATGGTGACGGGGTAGATCTCGCTCCACCTCGTCCGCGGCCGCCACGACCTCGGCGACGTCGAGGCCGGGTAGAAGATTTACTGGGCGGCGTTTCCTGATTGCCAGGTTCTGCGACGGGAACTTCCGCGGGAGACTCCTTTACCGGAGCTGCCGGTTCTGCTTCCGGCCGAGGTTCCTTTCGTTCGACTGTCGGTGCGGCAGACGCATCACCCTCAAAGTATGCGGGCTGCAACGGAGCTTGTGCGGATTCGCTGCTCTTGGTTTCCTGGGATTTCTTGCGGCGCTGCAGGCGCTCGCGCATCCATTTGCGCATGTAGGGCATTTAACACGAAGCCGCGCGTCTGAGCAATCTGCCAGCCCATTCGCGGAACCATGACCGCCAGCCACGGGTGCTCAGCCGTCATACAATGGAGCATGCCTACAACCTTACCGGTCGAAATCCACGGGCAGAAATACATCAGCTTGACAACCTTCCGTAAGAACGGCGTGGCTGTGCCGACGCCCATCTGGTTTGCTGAAGACGGCGCCAAAATGTACTTCATGTCACGCGACGATTCCGGAAAGTGCAAACGAATTCGAAACAATCCAGAGGCCAAGGTTGCGCCGTGCACGATCCGGGGAAAGGTCACCGGCCCGGAGTTCCCGGCTCGCGTGCGTTTTCTGCCGAGCGCAGACTTTGGTCGCGCGCGCCAGGCCATCAATGCGAAATATTGGCTCGCTCGGGTTCCCTTTCTTTGGAGCAAAAACAACGTGTATATGGAAATCAGCCTTGAAGGTTGATCAAGAAGGTTTTGCGGTTGTGCGTCACAAACTGACTGTGCGGTCCATCATTTACGCTGACTCGCTTCGCCTGATACCATCAAAGGTTTACTGAAGGCAGCCCGTTCGTTCTCATAGGGAAGGCCTCATAACGTTACGGAGGAGAAATGGCAATTAAAGTCGGCATCAACGGCTTCGGACGCATCGGCCGCAATGTGTTACGCGCTTCGTTGCAGGATTCCAATCTGGACTTCGTCGCCGTCAACGACCTCACCGATCCCAAAACCCTCGCCCATTTGCTGAAGTATGACTCGGTTCTGGGCAATCTTCCCAACAAAGTGACCGCCGGCACAGACTGCATCATCGTCGATGGGAAGAACATCAAGGTCTTCGCCGAGAAGGATCCCGCGAAGCTGCCCTGGGAATCGGTGGGAGCGCAAGTAGTCATTGAATCGACCGGCCGTTTCACCAACGCTGAAGACGCCAAGAAGCACCTGCGCGGCCCTGTGAAGAAGGTAATCATTTCTGCTCCTGCAAAGAATGAGGACATCACGCTCGTTCTGGGTGTGAACCACGAGAAATACGATCCCGCGAAGCATCACATCATCTCGAACGCCTCCTGCACGACCAACTGTCTGGCACCGATCGCCAAGGTTGTGAATGACAGTTTCAAAGTCGTAAGCGGCACGATGACGACGATTCACTCCTACACCAACGACCAGGTGATTCTGGACTTCCCGCACAAGGACCTCCGCCGGGCGCGTGCGGCAGCGCTGTCGATGATTCCGACCTCAACGGGTGCGGCGAAGGCGTTGAAGCTGGTGATTCCGGAACTTGCCGGCAAGCTGGATGGTTTTGCCATGCGCGTACCGACGCCGAACGTCTCGGTGGTCGACCTGGTGGTGTTCGTCGAAAACAAGACTTCGAAAGAAGAAGTCAATGCAGCATTGAAGAAGGCGTCAGAGGCCGGCCCGTTGAAGGGATACCTCGGCTACGAGGAGAACGAACTCGTATCGGCGGACTACAAGGGTAATTCTTACTCGTCGATCGTAGACGCACCCATGACGCTGGTGGTCGGCGGCACCTGTGTGAAGGTAATCTCCTGGTACGACAACGAGTGGGGATATTCCTGCCGCGTTCGCGACCTGATCAACTACCTGGGCTCCAAGGGACTTTAAATCGTCGGATCGGGCAGCGCTGGCTTGCGGTTGGCAAAACTCTTATCCTCTATGGTGGCGGGTGAAACTCCCGCCACCGATTCCGCGAGCCATCCGTGCATGTTGCTCTGCCCCTGACTGAGGACCAGCCATGTCCAAGCTCTCGATTCGTGACCTATCTCTAAACGACCATCGCATTTTCATGCGGGTCGATTTCAACGTGCCGCTTGAGGACGGGCGGGTGATGGACGACACCCGCATCCGCGAGACCTTGCCCACTATTGAATATGCCCTCCGGCATGGTGCGCGCCTGATTCTCGCTTCTCACCTCGGACGTCCGAAGGGCAAGCCGAACCCGAAGATGAGCCTGAAACCGGTTGCGGAACGTCTCCGCATGCTGCTTGACCGGGAACTGGCGCGCGGCGAAAACGTCGGCTTCTGCCCCGAATGTGTAGGCCCGGAAGCTGAGGAAGTTGCCGGCAAGCTGGAGAAGGGCCAAACCCTCCTTCTCGAAAACTTGAGGTTTCATGCGCAGGAAGAGGCCAATGACGAAGCTTTCTCCCGGCAGTTGGCGAATCTTGCGGAGTATTACGTCAACGATGCGTTTGGCACCGCGCACCGGGCACACGCTTCCACCGTCGGCATGACCAAGTTCATGCACAAAGCCGCGGCGGGTCTGCTGATGGAGAAGGAACTCGAATATCTCGGACGGGCCTTGCACCATCCCGAGAAGCCGTTCGTTGCAATTCTGGGTGGGGCGAAGGTCAGCGACAAGATTCCCGTCATCAATAATCTCTTGGACAAGGTCGATTCGCTCATCATCGGCGGAGGCATGGCGTACACCTTCCTGAAAGCGCTCGGTGAGAACGTCGGCAGGTCTCTGGTTGAAGAGGACAAGCTCGACCTTGCCAAGCACCTGCTGCAGGAAGCCAAAACGCGGAAGCTGAAATTCCTGCTCCCGGTCGATCACCTCGCTGCCGAGAAGGTCGACGCCAATGCGCGTGTGACCAGGGTGGATCAGGGCCAGCCGATTCCCGCGAACCTTATGGCGTTGGACATCGGGCCTAAGACCATCGAAATCTTCACGGAGGAGATTTCGAGGGCGCGCACAATCCTGTGGAACGGTCCGATGGGGGTGTTTGAAGTGCAGCCTTTCTCCCGAGGCACTTTCAAAGTGGCTCAGGCAGTGGCGGACAATCCGGGGGCTACGTCGATTGTGGGCGGCGGCGATTCCGTTTCGGCGGTGCGTTCTGCTGGCGTCGCCGACAAGATGACGCACATTTCTACCGGCGGGGGCGCCTCTCTGGAATTCCTGGAAGGCAAGAAGCTGCCGGGCGTTGACGCGCTCACGGACAAGCATTAAGCCGAAGGACACGCTCGTGAAAGACTTCACTGTCCGGCTCTCCTTTGAGGGTGGCAAACTGCTGGATCTTCACGGCCCTGCCGACATCACCAAGGAGACGACCGAGGCCATCGTGAACGCAGCCAATTCGTCGCTACTCGGTGGAGGCGGTGTGGATGGCGCGATCCATCGCGCAGGCGGGCCGGCAATTCTCGCCGAGTGTAAGAAAATCGTCGCGGAGATCAGACACCTTCCTGCTGGTAAAGCTGTTCTGACTACCGGCGGAAAATTATCGGCGAAGTATGTCATTCACACGGTGGGGCCGATTTACGGGGGCGGAGGCGAAGCTAAGAAACTGGCGAGCTGTTACAGCGAGTCAATTCGAATTGCCGATGATCATGGGATTCGCTCTGTAGCATTTCCGTCGATCTCAACCGGGGCATTCGGCTATCCGGTTCACGAGGCTGCGGCCGTAGCAGTTCGGGCGGCCGTCGAAGGGCTAACGTCGGCTTCGCAAGTCGTCCATGTGCGCTTCGCTCTCTTCGATGACCACACCTTGAAGGCCTACGTACAAGCAATTGACAAATTGCATAAAACAAACGTCATCTCTCCGTTAAAAATTGAAAGAGGATCGGAATGAGAAAAAAGGTCATTGCCGCCAACTGGAAGATGTACAAGACACCCGACCAGACCCGCGACTTCTTCCGTGATTTTCTGCCGCTGGTTGCCGGACATGACCGGGACGAGATCGTGGTTTGTCCGCCTTTTATCGACATTCCCACGGCGGTCGAGGCTGCAAAGGGTTCGAATGTCGCGGTTGGAGCTCAGGATCTTCACTGGGAAAAGGAAGGCGCTTACACGGGCGAAATCTCGACTGGCATGTTGCTTTCCGTTGGAGTCACGCATGTGATCATTGGACACTCCGAACGTCGACAATATTTTGGAGAGACCGATGACGTCGTTAACTTGAAGCTGAAGGCCGCATTGGAAGCGGGTTTGACGCCGATTACGTGTGTGGGTGAGGTGCTCGAGGAGCGCGAGGCGAACTTAACCGAGGATGTGCTGCGCCGCCAGTGCCTGCGGGCGTTTCATGCGATCTCTGCCAAGAAGGCGGCGAAGCTAGTGATCGCCTACGAGCCTGTTTGGGCGATTGGAACGGGGAAAACGGCCACTCCCCAGCTGGCTGCCGATGCCCATGTTCTTATCCGCGCCGAAGCGGCGAAGGCCTTTGGACAGGAGCACGCGGACAATCTGCGAATTCTCTATGGTGGATCCGTGAAGCCGGAGAACGCGAAGGCTCTGATGGCGGAAGCGGAAATCGATGGCGCCCTAGTTGGTGGGGCGAGCCTTGATCCTAAGTCGTTTGCCGCGATTGTGAAGTATTGATAGACAGGTAGCGCTGGCATCTTGCCGGCCGTCCCGAGGGCCCCTTGCGGCCTCCGGGACACTTTATTGCGCCCCTTCCATGGCCACGGTAAGCGGCTTGCCATCGAAGTGTCCGGGCAATGGCAATCCGAACAAATTCAGAATCGTTGGTGCGATATCGACAATGCCCGGCTTCTCGTCCACGATCTTTCGATTAGAAAAAAGCACGCCCGGAACAAGCCGCGGATCGATGCAATGATCGCCACTCCAAGCCTTCAAGTTATCCTCGAAGATCTGACTTGTGACCTTTCCCATTACCGAATCCCAGGAAGCCCGGAATCCATCCCCGTAACCAACAATCAGATCAGGTGCATTGTCGACATATGGCCCGGCGTAGATCGCATCGCAGTCAAACACACCGGTGATTCCGACTCGGCCTGAGGCGGGGTCGATCAGGCCATGGAGTTTGCTTCGCAACTCTTCCTTTAATGTGGCGGCTTCATCAGGCTGGACAATGCCCTCCCTCTCGCGCCCTTTCAAGTTCAGATAGAGTCCATTCAGGCCCATGGTGTAGGCGCGGGTTCGCGACCAATCGACGTCCTCGAACCAGTCGCCGCTCTCCGTTTTTCCTTCCTTCAATGCCAGGAATCCGTTCTGATGGAGCCAGGCATTCAAATTCACGCAGCGCGCGAAGGATTTGAACCCATGGTCGGAGACCACCATTAACAGAGTTTCTTTGTCGATCTGTGTCATCACGCGCCCGATCAAGACGTCCATTCGGGAATAAAGACTCTCGATCACTTTCGGACGCTGGTCAGGAGGCACGGCCCGCGCTGCCGGGTGGTCTTCTTCCAGATACCGCCAGAACATGTGCTGCACGCGGTCGGTCGTGTCAAAAACGCATGCACACAGGCCTTGACGAGTCTTGTCGAGCGCATCGAATAGCATGCGCTCGCGATCCTCGTGGTTGGCATAGCACTGGGCGAGGAATGCGTTGTCGTCGAGCACGTGCTCGTTCAGGGCCCACGTATCCTCGGCTAAGCCTAGCGTGGCATAGGGTCCGAAGAGCTTAGCCAGGTAGATGGAATACGTGACAGGATGCGAGATGGGAAGATCGGGCCTTCCCGGGTCGATATTGACGGGCGTGACGTAGACTTCGACCTCGGGTGACAGTTCTTTCAAATAAAAGCGGCATATGCCACGCGCGCTGAAGCCCAATGCGGCTTTGAACTTGACCGGAATCCACGAGGAGTACTCGCCGAGTTTGAGAGTGAATTTCTCAGAGTCGACCGTCATGCGCGCCAGCTTCTTTCCGAGATCCGGACGAATTTCAAAGTTTACGCGCAGTTCGCCACCTGAACTGCCTGAGAGGGGATCCTCCGGGCCGGGAACGTAAGAGTGTAACGCTGTACCGTTCGGCGTGATCGGCACGCGCACGCCGCCTTCGCGGAACTTCTCACCGCCGTGCCGGGTGGTGCACAAACAGAACGTTCCCTGGCTACCCTTCAAGTCGGGAACGCACATGCCGGAGAGCAGAACACCCGGAAACTTTTCTGGCGGAAAGGTCACAGGAACTCGGATCACCGAACAAAAGATGCCCGATTTCCCGAGCCAGTGCCAAAAGGGCGTTCCGCGCCGCATCCCCTTGATGACCGGCTTGCCGAGCGGAATCGTGAACTTCCCCAACTTCCAGGTTCGCTTCGGCCCGCGAATTTCTGCGGACGAGAGAAACGGCAGATAGTTCTTTAGATCACGGGCCAGAAAATCGTAGATGTTGTGTTTGCCGGGATTCACCCCCGTCATGAACGTCGACCATGCGACGGGAGAGATCGCTGGGTACGTCGTACGCAGCTTGCGAAAACTTCCCTGCTCCTGCAGCTTCGCCAGGTTTGGCAGCTTTCCCTCTGCGATGAACCTTGCCGTCAATTCAGGGTCCATGCCATCGAACCCTAGAATCACCGCGCGTTTGATTTGCGCCTTTCCGTACGCTTTACGGCGACGGATCGAACGCAGGAGATGGCGAACAGGCCAAGTAAGGAATGCATAGGCGGAATACAGGAAGGCTACAAAGATGGTCCAGAAAGAAGAGAGCACCGCGAAGCCTGCACCCGGGCCAGCATAGGCTTCACTCCGCGCGGGGCAGAGCAGAACAAGTCCGAGCACCGCCAGACCTATCGCCAAGCGATTGGTCGCGCGTTCCGTCGGATACTTCATATCTCAATCCCCAGAATGCTTTTGAACAGAAATCCGGACACCAGCGAAAGCACGAAGAACAGCCAGATCCAATTCCACTCTAAGCCTAGAAAGGAAATGCTGCGAGCAGGATAGCCTACTTCAATCGAGCGGATCCGGCTTTCACTCGACAAAGCGGGCTCGGTGGAAACGAGCATTCGCTCCCAAAACTGTCCCTGCAATCGAGCCAGGGAAATGCGCTCCAGTGCCTTAGAAATGGTTACGCTCTTCGCGAATGTCTTGTCGGAAGAACCAACATGAATTTCGTACTTCCCTGGGTTCGTGGCGACGACTCTCCATACGATTTCGTTGTCATCGGGAATATGGACTGGGGGAGCTGTCGTTTTCAACCCCACCGGCAGTTGCAAATCAGCCGTGTTGAGACCATCGGGACCGTTCACATGCGCCTTGATCAGAAAAGGCTCTTCGGTGGGCAATCCAGTCCAGCCCAGATAGTGGTCCAGCTGAATGATCAGGATGGTGAGCGGCACGATCACGAACAATAAAGGACGAAACGCCAACCGCAAGTAAGGCCCCGTGCCACGCAGGATGCGCGCGTACGAACTCAAGACAACGGGCAGTTGATCTTGAAACAGACGCACTGCCAACAAATGGGCCTTCAACTGGTCCTTCGCGATGCGGATTGCTTTCTGGTCTGATGTGTAGCGGAAAACGACCACCATCAGAAGGCCCACAACAACGGACAACACGACGACGAGTCCCGTCGGGAGATCCAATCGAAAGGCGTGGATGAAGGAGTTGGGAAGACCAACGGGGTTAAATGACGCCATCGTCAGTGAGGAATCGAGTTTACTCGATATAGCCCAAGCCCTGTAGCCGCTTCTTTACAAGTTCCCTGCTGGGCGGGCTGCCTTCATCGGGTGGAAGCACTTTGTTGATTTCCTTTTCCAGCATGTGAATCACGAATTCATCCACCGACTCGTAGCCGCACACTTCCGCGCATTGCTTTGCCTTTTCCAGCAACTCTCCTTCAATCTTTACTTTGTGCGATCCAAACATGTGCTCTCCCCGGGTCAAGACCTTGGTCTAGTAAACCGTTGTGCCAGCGCGAAAACACGGGCTGTCCCATCATATCCTTGGGCGGGGCAATTCCAAACTCCGACAGAATCGTGGGAGCGATATCCGTCAGAGCCGGTGAGGCAGCCTCGATCTTCCGGTTGCTCAACAACACTCCTGGAACCAATCTGAAATCCATGCAGTGATCTCCGCTCCACGGATTCAGGTTATCTTCCAGAACGTCTGGAGGAAACGCTCCAAGAATCGTCTTCCAGCCGGCACGGTAACCTCGGTTGTATCCGACGAGGATATCCGGACCGGACTGCGCGTATGGTCCCCGATACACCTCGCGTGCCACATCGATGCGGGTGACTACGGCAAGGCCAGTTTTTGGGTCTTTCTCGTTGAGTAGTTTGTTTTTAATCTCATGAATGAGGCCATCCGCCTCGGAGCCGGGCGCCACGACGCCGTAATGTTCCCGCCCCCGCAGGTTGATGTACAAGCCATTCAGGCCAAGGCCGTACGCCCGAGTGCCGCTCCAGTTGACATTCGCAAGTGGATCCGTCGAATTTGGCTCCGACTGGTTCTTAAGTTTGATGTAGCCATTGTTCAGCAACCAGGTATTTAGGTTGAAGGATCGGTAGTAGGGGGCGAATCCGTGATCGGAGAGAACCAGCAGAGTCGTGTGATCGTCGATCTTCGGCAGCACTTCCCCGAGTACCTGATCGATCTGCTCATAGAACTCCGCAATGGCCGCGCCATTTTGCGTAGCGAGAGACGCGTCGTAACCAGGATGCTTGTTGTCCATCAGCCGCCACATCATGTGCGAGTTTAGATCCAGGCTCGAGAAATAGAAAAAGAAAACCCCCTTCTGGAATTTCGGGAACTCAGCATCGAAGATGCGGCGATGCTCGGTCAGCACAGTTCGCGCCTGTTCCAGATATTCCTTGTCGTCGAGCACGCCACCTGAGAGCGCTTTTGTGTCTTCGGCGATGCCCTGCGTATAAAACTCCCCGACTTCTTCTGCAAGGGTGCTTGAGTACTTCGCGGGAGTAGACAGAGGCAATGCCGGGTCCGCCGGGTCAATGTTGATCGGCGAGACGTACAGTTGAAACCGCGGATGTGCCTGCTTCAGATAAAAGCGGCACATGCCCTTTACGTTGCCGAAGAAAGGAATCAGCTGAAACTCGACCTGTACCCAGTTGCTCCACTCGCCTTCCCGCAGGACGAACTCCTTCCCCTGAATCGCAAATCTCGCCACTGCCTCAAGCGGATCAATGGCCACTGTGAACTCCTCGAGTGCCGGCGGAGCACCTTTCCGAAATGTATTGTCGGGACCGATCAGGCTAGCGCTCACCTTCGAGTTCTCGACCTGCACAGCTATCACTTGTCCACCTTCTAACGGCCCGGCGGTTGCCGTCGGATCATCGGTATAAAACGTAAACGTTCCGTAGGTCCCCCTCAGGTCAGGGGTTCCCATGCCCGACAGAGTATTGCCCTTGGCTGGAATCGGAGGAAAGTTTGCTGGGATCCGGAAAATTGTGTTGGGCACGCCATGCTCGTCGAGAATCTCCCAGAAGGCCTTGCCCTTGCGCAGTTGTTCGGCGCTGCCTCCGCCGAGGGGAATGACCCATTTGCCGAGATGGAAACTGTGTTTCGGGCCTTCGACGCGCGAAGTAGAGAAATAAAGCTGCAATGTCTTGGGGTCACGGTGAATGAAATCGAAGATGCCATGCCCGCCGGCGTCCATCCCCGTGATCAGGTTCGCCCACGCGACGGGACTTTGGGGAGGAATACTCGTTGTCAGTTCCTGGAAGGACCCCTCGGCCGCCAGCTTTGCGAAGTTCGGCATCTTGCCGTCGCGCATGAACTCGCGCAGGAGTTGAGGATCCATTCCATCAATGCCGAGGATGATGAGCCTTTGCTGGCCACGCCAGTGGCTGCCGTAGCGATTGCAGCCGAGCAATACGGCGAGGCCTGCGATCAGCAATCCGGCAGTTAGCCAGGCGAATCTGTTCAGAAACTTCGGACCTCCCGACGATCTCATGTACGCTGGCATTGTATCCAAAGCGCAGACCCTTACTGCAGGCACTCCTAGAAAGCGCACGTACCATGCGCTCGGTTCCCGAGAGCCACCAGGCATTACACTGATTGCCATGCTTCGTCGTCCGCTAGGTTTGTGGCTTCTGATTATCGGGACTGCGATCTTGACATGCAGGTGCACCTCGGCAGGCGCGGTCACGCAACCGAATATCGTTCTTGTTACGCTCGAATCGACCCGTGCGGACCGCATGGGGTTTCTTGGTTCAAACCGCGGGTTGACACCGAATCTCGATGGACTTGCGCGCCAGAGCATCGTTTTCGAGCGCGCCTACGCGCAGGCACCCCTGACGGTGGTATCGCACGCGACGATCCTCACAGGAACCTATCCCCAGACGCATCAAGTTAATGAATTCGCGTCTTCCCTTAATACCTCCCTTCCCTATCTCCCGGACTTACTGCACGCCCGGGGATACCGCACCGCCGCGTTTGTGGGCTCAATTCTGCTCGACCCGAAGAACGGATGGTCGCCGGGGTTCGATCGTGGATTTGACGTGTATGACGCTGGCTTCGAGCCGGCCCAACCCATCGCGGAAAGAACGGGTGACCAGATTG
>Ga0075424_100003064_pt1 | contig 15535 bp, 12 predicted proteins | sample SoiMethybrSBSTD3_FD_75301 | JGI IMG/M metagenome (GOLD analysis project Ga0075424, IMG submission 75301) | Bulk soil microbial communities from a Populus tree surrounding site in Tennessee, USA - Soil MetaG P. TD hybrid SBSTD3 | ecosystem: Environmental > Terrestrial > Soil > Tree plantation... | reverse complement strand
CCCTCGTTGAACAGCGCCTGGTAGAACAGCGCCGTCTCGGCGCCCTCGCGATACACCGCCAGGAACGCGACGAACGCCAGCGCCGTCCCGCCGCCATGCTCCAGCGCTGCGTTCACCTTGCCGCGAATGAATTGCTGCCACTTCGCGGCCTCGACCTTCGAGATGAGCCAGTAGCTCACCGAGAACAGGACCGCCACCGCGACGAGCATCGTCGCGCCCTCGATTACCTCGCGCGTCGCCGGCACCGCGCTGAGAACTGTCGCGAGGATCACCGCGGTCGCGGCGCTGGCCACGAGCGCACCGGCCACTCCGAACCAGATCGACCGCAACCGTTCCCGGTGCCCGGTCTTGAGCAGGAAGGCGACTACCGCGCCGACGACGAGGATCGCCTCGAAGCCTTCGCGCAGGATGATGAGGAACGACTGAAGAAACGCGCTGAACTTGCCCGTCGTCGGCCGAGTGAGGTCGAGGATCGTCGGCATGCCGGTGCTGATGGCGTCACGCGCCTGCTCGGCGCGCCGGATGTCGCTCGACTTTACCGCACCTTTGAAGTCGGCGAACTGCCGCTCCATGTTCGCGACGAGGCCCGGGCTCTTGGCTCGAGCTGGCGTCTCCAGCGGCTCGAACGCGATGTAGGAATCGAACGCACGATCACTCGCTTCCGCGGTACGGCCGGCTCGCGCCGCGGCGAGCGACTCGTCGAGCAGCCGCATCACCTCTCGCGATGTCTCGACGCCATCCCTTCCCGTCCGACTCGCCAGCGAGGGCCGCGGTGGTTGCTTGGTCGCAAGCGACCGAACGTACGCCACCATCGTCGTCAGCTCGCCTTCGGTCAGATCCCGCGATGCCGGCATGGCAGTGCCAGCCAGCCCTGCGCGTATCGCTTGCGCGATGTCCGCGTCGCTGCGCTCTGCCTGCCACACGAACGACCCGAGCTCCGGGGGAAGCTTCGACAGCATGGACGCGGACGGACCATCATCGGCGCCTGTCGCGCCATGGCAGGCCACGCACCGCTGTGTGTAGAGTCCTTCCCCTTCAGCAACCTCGGTCGGCGTCGACCGCATCCCGTTCACGTAGGCGACGACATTCCAGCGCTCGTCGGCGCTCAAGCGGTCCGCCCAACCAGCCATCGGCGTGCCTGCCACGCCGACCGAGACGATTCGGTACATGAGCGCGGGCGTCACGCCGTTCATTGCGTCCGCCGTTCCGATCGCCGGCGGTGCTGGGCTCATGCCGCGAGACGCGGGGCCGTCACCGCGTCCGAGCAATCCGTGACACGACGCGCAGTTCTTTTCGTAGATCGCCCGCCCCTCCGCGATGTCGAGCATCCTCGACGGAAGGTCGAGAGCGCCTTCGCTGCCCAAAGCGGCGGTGAAGCGCTTGTGCAGCGGCTCGAGATCCTGCGGGGGCCGTTTTGCGATGACAGCGGCGATGAGCGAATCGAGCGCCGCCTGTGTTGCTGCCGTGCGTGCGCCGCTCAGCCGAGCGGCAACGTCCTTCGCGTCGCGAAGAAAGGAAGCGGCCTCGTCGTACTCATCCTGAGAGATGAGCCGACCGCTGCGGTCGATTCCCTTGCCGTACTCCTCGACGGCAACGCCGACAATGCTCGAGAGTCGCTTCGCCGGCCCTTCCTGGGCCCCAAGCGACGGCGTTGCGCCAAAGCCTGTCAACGCCGTCAACGCGGCGATCACGACTCGCAATCTCATTCCGAACGAAATTATCGGAGATTCCAGGCGGACGCTAGTCGTTCGCCTGCACAGAGTTGGAGGGCCCAGCCGCCTCGAGAACGACCACCGCGCCGGCGGTCGTCGCACTGTGCGTCAGCGACACCCAGATCGACGACACGCCGAGCTCCGCTGCCCGATCGGCCGCTCGACCGTGCAAAGAAAGGGTTGGCCCGTGGTCACCTCGCACGACTTCGATCTCCCGCCACCCAATGCTGCGAGCCAACGAGTTCCCGGCGAGCGCCTTGAACGCCGCCTCCTTCGCAGCGAGCCGGGCAGCGAGATGCTGCGCCGGTAATGCGCGCGCGAGCGCATAGTCCACTTCATCTGCCGTGAATAGCCGCCGAAGCGCGTGCTCGCCTTTGGCATCGATGAGCCGCTGCACTCGGGCGATGTCGACGAGGTCGATACCGAGGCCGGCGATCACGCGCGTCGCCAGAAGCGCCGGCGTGGCACAGCAACCGGAGCCTCCAGGAGGGCTGGCAGCATCGCGAGCCAGCACCGATCGGCTTCCTCGAACAGGCGTTGCGCAGCCCGCGTCCAGGTCCGCCAGCGCGCGAGCCGTGACGCGGCCGGGCTCGCGCGCACCTCATTGGCCGCCTCGCCTAACGCCTCGATTGCTGCGTACATTCGGTCGGCGTGCTCGAGCAGCTCCGCCTCGAGCGCTCGTCGGTCCGGACCGCTCTCGGGGAAGCGCTCGGCGGCCAACTCGCCAAGCAGCGTCGTGAGCGCCTGCGTGAGGCGTCGCCCATCGAACGCCGCCAGCCGCGACTCCACCTCCACGAAACCCTCGGCGGCGCGACGGGCCGCGAGCAGTCCGGCGAAGAATCGATCGTGGTCGGTTCCAACGGCACCGCGCCGAGAGCCGAGGCTGCGCATCGTTCGAGTGAGCTCGGGCAGCGCGAGGGCCATGCCGAGGACCCGGGCGCCCAGCGGCTGAAGGCCGGGATGACCGGTGAGCTCGACGACGTCACGTCCGACGTGGAGCGTGAGCATCGGTGTTTCCCACACCACGCCGTCGATGCGGTCGATGCGCGTCGAGTAATCGTGCTCCTGGATCAGGATGGACACGACGTCATCGATGAGCCGAACGGCACCATCCACATCGATGGCGGCTCCGCGAAGCGTGCCGCGAACGCGAACCGGGATCCGGTGCGTGTCAGCCATCGGTCGTCTCGTCTGAAGCGTCGTTGGCGACCTGGCCCCGGTTGAGGGCAGCGCGCTCGCCGGTGCGTGCCTCGAACCGGGCGACGAAGGCGAGAAGCCGCTCGGCGCTGAACCCGTCGCGCGGCAGGCCTAACGCGCCGATCGCGCGCTCGATGTCGTCGGGCAGCCCCTCGACCTCGACGAGCGCGTCCATGCGCGGATATCGCTCGAAGCGGACCATGGCGCGCTCGAACGCGTACTGTACCACGTCGCGGTCGATCTCGCCGATCACCGTGTACCCGAGACGCTCGAGGATGCCGGCGAGCGCCGCGGGGTCGGTGGTGTTCGCGATGATCTCATCACGAACCTTGTACCCGCCCTCCACACGACTTGGTCCCTTCCACTCGAGCGTCGCGCGCACGTCGGCGTCGCCGGCGTAGGTCCGCACGCGAAGCATCTCGTCGGACGCGGTGAGGCGGCGGTCCTTCGTGTCGTATCGTCGATCTTCGAGCCTTCCCTGAAAAACGACGTGCGCGCCAGCGTTCTCGACGCGACGCCGGCAGCCGGCCTCGTCGTGAACGACGCTCTTGAGCTCGACCTCACGCGGCATCGATCGCCCGCATGACCAGGTCCGTGTCGGCGAGATTCGGGAACACCGCGAACGGGCCGTGCTCCGCGAGCTCCTCCACGGAGTACCGGCCGGTGGCCACGGCGATCGCCCTCGCGCCGATCGCTCTCCCGCAATCGATATCGGCCGGCGTATCGCCGATGATGACGATCGCGTCGCCTTCCACGTGCAGGCCAAGCTCCTCGCGTGCGCGACGCTGGGCAATTGCCGGCAGCTCGCCTCGCACTTCGTGGTCGGACCCGAACGCGTTGACCGTGAACCGGGCCGGGTCGAGCCCGACGGCCCGAAGCTTCGCGCCCGCACCGACCTCGATGTTTCCGGTAAGTAGCCCCACCCGCCGATCCGGTCGCGCCTCGAGCGCCTCGATGAGCTCGACCACGCCGTTGAAGCGTTCGACCCGCGTATCCCGCGACCGCAGCTCCTCGTGCAATGCCTCCACGTATTCGTCGAGCAGCGCGTTCATTCGCGCGGTGATCAGTGTGTCGGCGATGCCTTCCATGCGCATGAGGTCACGCACGATCTGCATGTCCGTCTTGCCGTCGTAGCGATAGTCGGCGTTGCCCGATGTACCGAACGCGTTAGTGAGCGCGCGCTGCATGGCGCGACGACCCGCGCCATCGCTCCACAGGATGGTGCCGTCGATGTCGAAGAGGACGAGCTTCACGAGTGCATGCGATGAAACGGGAGTTGGTCAGGCTCGCGTGACGACAAGCCCGGTCATGATGCTTGCCGCACCAAGGCCTTGCCACACGGTGGGCACCTCACCGAGCACGACCCAGGCAACCGCGAGGGCGACGAGCGGTTGAAGGTTGCTGAACATCGAGACGCGTGTTGGTCCCAATCTGGAGACTCCGTAATACCAGATCAGATTCCCGACGACGAGAGCGCCGATTCCGCTGTACACGATCGCAGCCCACACCGGCGCGGGCACGGCGGTCCAGTTCGTCGCGACGATGCCCGGAACGCCGACCGCCGTGACGAATAATGCACCGCCGGCCTGGCTGTAGGCGCCGACGTTGATTCCGGACATGCGTTCCGTGTACGGCTTGATCAGCGTCGCAAACAACGCCCAGAAGAGCGACCCGGCAACGAGGAGCGAGCTGCCGAGCAGGGAGTCGCCGCTCGTGGAGTGTGCGACGGAGCCAAACACCACCAGCGATATCCCGATCAGCTGGAGCGCGATTCCGGTCCATCCGCGCGGGCCGACGCGCTCGATGCGAAAAATCCGGCCGACGATCGCAATGAACGCCGGCGACGCCGCCAACATGAGCGCAACCGTACCCGCTCGGCTCCGGGCGAGGCCTTCGATGAAGCACACCTGGTATAGCCCGTGGCCGAGGACGCCGATGGCGAGCAAGGGGCCGAGGTCCCGTCGCGTCGGTCGTTCGTGCGACCCGAGCCACGCGATGACGAGGAGCGCGATCACCGCCATGACAATTCGCACGGCGTTGTATGCGAGCGGCGGGACGGTGCGCGTGCCGAACTTGGCGACCGTGTAGTTCACTGCCCAGATGACGGCCATGAGCACGAGCAGCGCTTCGGTTACAAAATCGCCCGAACGCGTATGGCTGCGTCCGGGCGTACCAACGCGGTTCGTGGTCGCCGTCATGGGCGGAAAGCTAAGCGAGCCTCGCGGTCCCCGCCTCTTGATTCCCCCCGATTCCCGATTCCCGATTCGCGACTAGTTTGTCCGCATGCACGTCTCCTTTGCGCTCTTCGCCGATGCGGCAAACCTGTCGCAGGAAGGCAAGTTGAACATCCTTGGCGTCTTCGACGCTGTGCAGGTGGCCACCATGCCCACCGTGCATCCTCGAGCCACGTTGGTGCTGCGGCTCAAGGGATCCGGGTCGGACATCGGGCGGCATACGGTCTCATTGCGATGGCTCAACCCGACTGGCACCGAGCTCTGGTCGTCGCTCGGGGAGCTTGACGTCGGCGCCGCCGCGCCCGCGCAACAGATGCCCGTCGAGATGGATCTCCCGCTGATCGCTGCCATCGACCTGCCCCTCGACGAGGTCGGCGGCTACACCATGCAGATCGCGCTCGACGACAAGGTCCACGCGAGCGTGAAGCTGCAGGTCCGCATGGGCGCTCCTGTGATGCCCGTGAGCGGGATGGTGAGCTGAGTCGTCTGAGCCGACTCTCGACTCCCGACTAAAGACTCATGCGGCGCGCTATGACGAATCGCGCCATGAGCGTGACGACGTAGGGGTCGTCCGTCGCGTCGAGTCGCTCTACGGCGTAACCACCTCGACCGAGCGCGAGGTGGACCATGCGCGAGCCGCCCAGCGAAATACCCACGTGCGTTATGCGCCTGTCGGCGCGGTCGCTGAAGAACAGGAGGTCGGCGGGCGACCAGTTCGCCATCGTGGTGCCGGCATCGTCTCCGATCTCGGCCTGCTGCCATGCATCCCGCGGCAGCGAGACTCCGTGGAGCCAGAACGCGGTCTGCGTTAGGCCGGAGCAATCGGCGCCCCAGGGAGAAATGCCGCCCCACTGATACGGGGTTCCCGCGAAACGATCCACGGCTGTGCCGGCGATGGCGGCCGCGCTCCGAGGAAACGCGGCGGCGCAATCCCCGCCATCGATCGTGCTCCCCGTCACGACGTCGTCGCGGGACGCGAGCCACGCCCCGAGCGGAAGCGCGCGCGAGAACCCGGTGACCGCGTCACGCACGAGGCAACCTAACGACAGGCGTCGTGTTCGGAGCTCGCGTTGGGCCTCGCCTTCCCCTTCGACGACGTACCCGCGATGCATCCAGCCTTCGTAGCCATCCTCACCCCGCACGCGAAGCCAGTCGCCGACCCGCTCGAGCACCTCCACCGCGTGGCCCGCGAGTCGCTGTGAGACTTGCGGGCTCGACACCCGCGACTCGGCTTGCATGGGCGCGATCGACGCGCGCACCACGGCGCTTCCGGTCATGGCGATGCAGTCTCGCCGGCGAGTCCGGGAATCCTGTCACGACCGACCGCGAGGCGGACAGCGCGTTCGACGGCATTTTCGAGCGCCGCGACCGCCAGCCCCTCGACCTGCGGCGGTGGCGCCGACGGTCCGTCGAGAGGACACACGGCGAAGATGACGTCGCCGTCGAAGCTCGTTCCGGTCGGCGTTATGCGGCGGAAAAGCGCCGCGGAGCTGGCCTGCGCGAGCTGAGCCAGCTCAATGCGCGTGAGGCACGCGGAAGTCGCGACGACCGCGATCGTCGTGTTCTGCAACGCGGTCTCGGTGAACTTGCGACGCACGGCGCCCTGCGCGATCAGGCTTGCTCCGTCGAGGAACCGGCCATCGCTTCCACGCGCGCCGGCGATGATGCTCCCGTGTTCATCGCGCACGTCGCCGAGCGCGTTCACCACGACCACCGCGCCGGCAGTCACGTCGCCGGCCCGCACGAGCGCGATACCCACACCGCCCTTCATCGCGCCGGAGATTCCGCCCGCCTTCCCGACCGTCGCACCCGTGCCCGCACCGACGCTGCCCTCCACGATCCCGGCCGACGTGGCCGTATCGCAGGCTTCGTATGCCATGGCAGGCGTCGGCCTTGCGGTGAAGCTGCCTAACGGCACGAGATCGAAGATCACCGCGGCAGGAATGATGGGTACGACGCCGCCGTTCACCGGGTGGCCGCGTCCGCGCTCCTCCATCCACCGCATCGCCCCGGCCGTGGCGTCGAGGCCGTAGGCAGACCCGCCGGTGAGCAGCACGGCGTCGGCTCGATCGACCAGGTGGAATGGAGACGCCGCATGGAGCTCGCGCGTCCCCGTGGCACGACCGATCACTGCCGCGGAGCATCGGAACGCGCGGTCCGCTCCGCGCACGATCGTTAGGCCGGTCGCGCCCGCGTGGTCGGTCGCGTGACCGACGGCGAGGCCGAGCGGCGAAAGATCGGCGCTCACACGCCCGGCACTTGCGCCCCGGCCGCGGTCTTCCCTGCGCGGCGCGCACATTCGGCGCATAGCACCACGCCCCGCATGTTGCACATGTTGCACACGAAGCGACTGCAGTCGGCGCAGGGGTATCCCTCCGACGCCCGCTCTTCGTTGCCGCAGGCGCGGCAGGTCATCGCATCTCGTTCCCGCAGCTCGCCCATATCTCTTCTCCCGGCTTTTCTAGCTCGGCGCCCGCCTCAGCGGGCGCGGGGGTTGAGCCCGTATTCCTTGATCTTCTTGATCAGTGTCGCGCGCGAGATGCCCATCTCGCGCGCGGCATGCGTCCGGTTGCCGCTGTGCGCCGCGAGCGACCGCTCGATGTGCGCCCGCTCGACTTCGTCCAGCGTCATCGGAACGTGATGCTCGGCGCCGGACAGCGACGAGCTCCGCACATCGGGCGGAAGGTGTCTTACCTCGACCTGCTCCTCGCCGCGTCCAACGATCATCGCGCGCTCGAGCACGTTCCGCAGCTCGCGAATGTTCCCCAGCCATGGGTGACGCAACAGAAGGTCGAGTGCCTCGGCGCCGATCGAGTGCGGCGCCGAGGGGAGTTGCGGACGCAAGTCGTCCACGATGTGCCCTATGAGCTCCACCAGATCCTCGCGCGACCTCGCTCGTAGCGGAGGAAGGTACAGGGGCATGACGCTCAGGCGGTAGTACAAATCCTCGCGAAAGCGACCTTCGTTCACCTCGGTCACGAGGTCGCGACTGGTCGCGGCGACGATACGAACGTTCGCCGCGATGTCGCGGGTGCCTCCCACGCGCCGAAATGTTTCGTCCTCGAACACGCGAAGCAGTCGCGCCTGAAGATGCGCGCCGAGCTCGCCGATCTCGTCGAGGAACAGTGTTCCGCGTTCTGCGACCTCGAACACTCCAGCGCGTGGCTCGCCCCCGTTCTCGCTCGCGCCCGCCTCCAGCCCGAACAGCGCGACCTCGAGCGCGTCAGCAGTCATGGACGAGCAATTCACCTCGAGGAAGGGCTCGATCTTTCGCGGACTGCGAGCGTGAATCAGCTCCGCGATGCGGCCCTTTCCCGAGCCGGCCTCGCCCAGCAGGAGTACCGTAGTCCGCTCGCTGGCCGCGAGCACGTCCACCTGAGCAGCGAGGTCGCGCATCACCGTCGAGCTGCCCAGCGCGAACGGTGGCGCCACGCCGCTCCGGCGCTCGCTGAGATAATGATTGACCTGACGAAGCCGAACCTTCTCGAGCGCGCGCTCGGCCGCAACCGCGAGATGCGCGGGCGCAACGGGCTTCGTCAGCAGGTTCTCCGCCCCGCTCTCGAGCGCCTGAATGGCGAGCGGGCTGTCGCCCTGACCCCCGATCATGATCACAACCGGCGAGTGCTCGCGAATTCGAGCGTACACGTCGACGCCGCTCATGTCGGGCAACTGGAGATCGAGCAGCACTAGATCCGGCCGCGACGTCTCGAACGCCGCGATGGCATCCTGGCCGGTATGTGCGCGTGTCACGGTGTGATTGCCCTGCTGCTCGAATACGGCGGCGAACGAGTCAGTTATCGATTGCTCGTCGTCGACGATGAGCACCGACGCCATCAGCGCGTCCCCTGGGCGAACACGGCGCGCGTGAGCTCGTCGAGCGTAAACGGCTTCGTCACGCGCGGCCGGCCCGTCGCCTCGACGACCTGGCTGGAATCACCCTGCACGTCGCCGGTCAGGAAGATCACGCGCTCGGCATGCGATGGATCGCGCTCGGCGAGCTCGCGGTAGATCGCATCGCCGCTTGTATCCGGCATGCGGAGATCGAGCAGGACCGTGTCGTACCGGCGACTCTCGAGCAGTGCGTAAGCCTCCGCGCCATTGGCGGCGGCGTCGATCGTGTGGCCAAGGCCGGCGAAGTACCTAACGATTGCGGAGCGGATCGCGGGCTCGTCGTCGACGACGAGGATGCTGAGCGGCCGATCGCCCGACGGCGTCACCACTGCGTCGGCGACAGCACCGATCGGGTCGGCGCCGGGAGGCACGGTCACCGGGAGCTCGACGATGAACGACGCGCCGCTGCCCGTGGACTCCACGCGAATGGATCCGCCATGTTCACGGACGATGCCATCGGAGACGGAGAGGCCGAGCCCCGTTCCCTTGCCGATGCCCTTGGTCGTGTAGAACGGGTTGAATACGCGATCGATCTCGCCGGCGGGAATGCCCGGACCCGAATCGCTGACCGTGACCACGATCCGCCCGGCCCGAGGCTCGCTCGTCACGACGATTCGCTTGTCGCCCTGCCAGCCCACGAGCGCCTGTTCCGCGTTCCCGACGAGATTGAGCATGACCTGTTGAAGCTGGAACGGGTCCGCCCAGATCGTCGGGAGCGACGCATCGAGACGTACCTCCAGCTCCACGCCATGAACGGCGAGCGCATAACGACGCATCTCGAGCACGCTCGCGATCACGTCGTTGACGAGCGTCGACGTCCGCTGCGGCGGGTGCTGGCGCGCGAACGTCAGGAGGTTGGAGACGATCTTCGCCGCACGCTTGGCCTCGGAATGGATGGTGCGGAGCGATTCGTCTCTCGACGCGTCGTCTTCCGGGCTCGTGAGCACGAGCTGCGAGAATGCCATCACGCTGGCGAGCGGGTTATTCAGCTCGTGGGCCACGCCGCTCACGAGCTGGCCGATCGCCGCGAGCTTCTCCTGCTGCACGAGCTGCTCGACGAGCAGCTTTTCCTCGCTCACATCGCGGACGACCCCGAGCAGCCCCACCGCGTCCGCGCCCTCGACCACCGGCGATGTGAGCATGGCCCCGGTCCGGGGGACGCCGTTGCGATCGAGATAGCGAAGCTCCTGACGCTGGCGCCGGCCGCGTAGTGTCTCGGCGAGCACGCGCTGCATCGCCTCGCGGTCCCGCGGGTCGATCACGAATGAGAAGTGCTCGCCCAGCAGCTTTTCCCGCGGTCGGCCCGTTGCACTCTCGAGCGCGCGGTTCACCGACGTGAACCGGCCTTCGGCGTCGACGGTGAAGATCGCGTCCGATGCCGACTCCACGAGGTCCACGTATCGCGCCTCGGATTGCGCGAGCGCGGCCTCACGCACGCGGTCTTCCTCGGCCTGCGCGCGCACCGCTGTCACGTCATCGAACGTGACCACCGCGCCGCCGTTCGGGTGCGGCGACGCCAGGACGTCAAACAACAGCCCGCGCGTCTCGGACCGCATGGTGGCGCGTCCGAGCACGCAGTCGTGCAGCGCCTTCGACAACGGGCACCCATCGCCGATGGCGCGCGTGTCACCTAACACGGCCTCGTAGAACTGGCGCCCGACAAGCTCACGATGCGTCTCGAAATGGCCGAGCTGCAGCGCTCGCGCGTTGTACCGTACGATGCGCCCATCGTCGTCGATGACGGCCATGCCGGTGGGAATCGCGTTGAACGCGACCGTCCACTCGCGGCTCGATTCAGCCAGCTCCTCGTACAGCCGCGCGTTCACGATCGCCACCGCAACGTGGTCCGCGAGTCGCTGAAGGACCTTGGCGTCATCCTCCGCGAACTCCGCCGTCCGGTTGAACACGCACAGCGTGCCGATCACTCCCCGCGCCGTCGACAGCGGCACGACGATCGTGTTGCGGATGCGCACCAGACGCTGCGCCTGCCGACTCACATCCGGGTCGTTAGGCACGTCGTTCGAGATCACGGGCGAATGCGTCAGAACCGCCCGTCCGCTGATGCTCGACCGGACCGGGAGCACGAGGCCAGCGAGCAGATCGCCGCTTCCGCCGGCTGCCACCACGTGGAGGTAGTCGTCGCGCCGCAGCGCGACGCACGCACCTTCCGCCCCGAGCAGCGACATCGTGTGGCGCATGATGAGGCGCAGCACCTCGCCCATGCGGAGCGACTCGCTCACCGCCCTCGCGACGTCGGCCAATGCCTCCGTCTGACGCCGCTCGTGCTGGCTCTCCGCGTAGAGCCGGGCGTTGCTCAGCGCGCTGGCCGCCTGCGCGCCCATCGTGAGCAGGAGATCGGCGTCGTCGTCTCCAAACGCGTCGCGGCGAACGCTCGCCACCGCGAGGACCGCCACGAGATGCAGCCCGACCCGCAGCGGAACCGCGAGCAGCGAGCCCACCGGTGTGCCGGCCGCAACGACGAGCGCATCCGCCCCAATGAGCTCCGACGCCGCCGGGTGCGGCTCCGCCACGAGCACCGGCTGGCCCGTCCGAGCGACACGCGCGATGACTCCCTCACCGAGCGGAGCCTCGGGCAGTGGCAGCTCGACGCCGCCGATCAGCCTCACGAGTGGCGCCACCGTCGCGCGCTCGAGATCGGGATGCACGACGACGACGCTGTCGCAGGCGATGAGCTGCGATACGCCCCGCGCGACCTCGAGCGAGATTTCTCGCGCGTCCAGCGAACGGGCCATCGCGTTGCCCACGACCTGAAGCCGCTGCAACCGTTCCGCCTGACGAGCCGTGAGCTCCGAGAGCCGAATCTGCTCGACGTGATGCACCACCTGCTGCGCGAACAGCTCGATCGTGCGCAATCGCGAGAGCGCGGCCGGACCCTCCTCGCCCGGGTCTCCGAGCACCAGCGTGGCGACGAGATGGCCCGCGGGGGTCGTGAGCGGCAGCACATGCGTCCCGCCCACTCCCCACTCGGCGCCGCCGTGTCGAAGGTCGCTCAGGGCCAGCACCTCGCGCGGCTCCATGCCAACGGCGATGCATCGAGGGCCTTCGTGGTCGCCTTCGCGAATCGCGATCCCCACTCGGCCGTAGCCGATCGAGTGGATGGCGTGCACGAAGATGCGAAGCCGCTCGTCCAGCGACGTCGCACGTTCGACGTCGATCAGCGCGGCATGAAGCGCGAGATAGTGATCCCGGTCACGAAGAAGCGTGCGAATCCTGCTGCCGACGGAAGGCGGCAGAGCTTCGATCAGCGCAAGCTCGTCGGGCGACCACCGCTCGTCGGCGGTGATCGGTGCAGATTCGATGGACATGCTGCCTAGTGTCCGCTGGCGCAGTGTGCGCGCGGCGCCGCGAGCGTCACCGCTGGCGCGGCACGAGAACGTGCGCGGCCAGTGGCTCCACTACGACGTCGAATGGCGTCATTCCCACGAGATCTCCGTCTGCCTGCACCGGCCTCGGCGGATCCGTCTCGATTCGGAGGCTCCGGCCGGCTGTGTACAGCATGCAGGGATCGGTGCGGAAGTCCTTGCGCAACAACCGCCAGGTCACGCGAACCGAGTCCCTGAAGCCCTTCGGAGAGAAGACGCACAAGTCCAGCAATCCGTCATCTTGTCGGATACCGGGGCCCAGAGTGATCAGATCCTGGAACACCGCACCGAAATTGGCGATCATCACCATGGTGGCGACCCGCTCGTGCCGGATCCCGTCCACCGTGGCGGCGACGGTGAAACGCTCCTGTCTCAGGGCCGCCCGTGCCCCGGTCCAGAAATACGCGAGCACGCCGAATCGGCCTTTCAGGATCGGGGTGGTCGTCTCCACCATCGTCGCGTCTACTCCGATGCCCGCGGCGAACGCGAACCGATGCCCGCCGATCGATCCGAGATCGATCCTCGCCTCGTCACCCTCGAGAAGCGTCTCCACGGCCTTCCCGACGCGCAGCGGAATTCCGAGAACCCGAGCAATGAGGTTTCCGGTTCCGCCGGGAAGCACACCGATTGGTACGTCACTGTGGGCGAGGGTCCCTATGACCTCCATCACGGTACCGTCGCCGCCGAGCGTGAAGACGGCCTCGTAGTCGCGCCCGCGCTGGAGCGCTATTTCCGCGGCGTGGCCCGGCCGTTCCGTGCGCACGATGTCGCACGTTACGCCACGATGGGCGAACGCCGACTCGGCCTGCGCCTGGCGACGCATGCCTCGTCGGGACCCCGGATTGACAATGAGTAGGACGCGCTGCCTCAGAACCGCCACGTGCGGAAGATATCGAACCCCAATTGCGGCGGAGTTGGCGCCCAGCCGCGTGTCGATACAACGCCGGTGCACAGGAGCGCGCTGGTAGAGGGCTCGTAACCAGCGGACACGCCGAGGTTCTCGTTCAGCCTGTAGTCCACTTTTACGCCGAGCGACTGCACCAGGTTGCCGGATGTGCTCGAGCCGCTCCCTCCGAGCAGTGATCCGAGCTGGCAGAGCCCTGCGGTCGCACTGACGAAGGCTCGATCTCCGAGCTGCCGTCCGACCCCGAGCCGAGCGCCGTTGAACAACCCGCCTGCCAACGTCGAGTTCTGAGACTCTGCCCGACGGCCGACTTCGATATCGACCTCGTCGAATAGGCCGAAGCCTCGAAGCTGATCGCCGAGGTAGCCGCCGAACCCGCGCAGCAGGCTCGCCGCCGCGGTCTGACTGTTGACGGCGAAGCTTGGCCCGCCGGTGAGCAGGTAGCTGATCAGGTCCGTCTGCGAGATGTTGAGCAGACTGTCGGCACTCGACAGCGAAAGCTGCGGCCGTACGAGCGTGCCACCGATATGGACCCGGATACGAAGGTCTTGCTCGGTCGATGTCGAGGAGGTCGACATTCGGTGCACGGTGTTCGTCGCATTGATGTTCAGCAGCGCATTGAAATCGGGATCGCCGAGAAACTGCACCGTTCCCGTTTCGACGACGAACTTTGGCTGCGCCAGGCCCAGATTGAGTCGGTACGTGCCGCGATTCGTCGTCAACGTTCCCTCGAGGGCGAGCTGGTCGAACGCGCGCTCGCCCAATGCGCCTTGCGGGTTACGCACGGCGACCGATCCGCCCAGGTTGATGTTCGCTTCGGCCGATCGCAGCCAGACATCGTTGCCCATCCGAATCTGAACATCCTCCACCGACAGATTCCGTACGAGTGCCGGGGGCGCCTTCGGCAGCAGTGTGCGGTTCGCCGTGAGCGTCGTGTCGATGATGTTGTAGAGATCCGGGCTGTCGAGGCTGATCACCTGCTTTTCGATGAGGTCGGGGATGAAGATCGTTCCGCGGTCGACCACCACGAGCCCGGTAAGTGTCGACCGGTCGTAGGATCCGGCCAGTCGGAGATTCGACACCGAGACATCCAGGTGCGCGACACGCGGCTTGTCGATGAGGTGGAAATTGCGGGCGTTCACCGTGACGTCGAACCGCGGGTTCTCGCGGTCGGTGAGGCTCGCGAACCCGCTGAGCGAGAGGTTCCCGACGCGCTCTTCGCGAGTGACCACGGTGAATCGTTCGACCTGGAGACTGTCGCCCAGGAACTCGAGGTTCGCGTTGAGCTCCGACAGCTTCACGCCCCCGAGTGGGGCCAGGCCGAGCGCTCCATTGGAAATCGTTAGGTTGCCCGCGAGCTGTGGTCGCGGCCACACGCCGCCGATATCCAGGTTTGCCGCGAACGTGCCCGAGGCGTTCACGACCGAAGGGGAGACGGTCTCGAGGATCGCCAGCTCCACGCTGTCCGAGCGGATGTTGCCGTGGAGCGAATCCGGAAGCATCCGCGTCGGCACCGACGCCAGCTGCAGGTCGATGGGAATGGATGCGTTCATGGACAGCACGGACTTCCCGTCGCGGAACAGCTGCCCTCGCGTTTCCATGCGCTTCGTTTGATACGTCCCGCCGAACGTCGCGCGATCGAGATGAACGTCGCCGAAGCGCGGCTGATCGAGCTGTCCCTGAATCGTCATGTGCGGGTCGCGGCGGACGCCGCTCACATCGACGGCCACTGTCGCGAGCCCGTTGAACGGAACGTTGGCCTGAATGAGCTCTCCAATATCACCGAGCTCCACGCTGTCCGCACGAATCGAGAGGGATACGGGCTCCGCCACGGGAACGGAACCGGCGAGCGTCAACAGGCCGGAGTGCATATCCCTGACGCGAATCGTATCGAACACGAACCCGTCGCTGCGGGCGACGATAGTGGTCGGTCGCTCGAGCGCGAGGCGATGGTCGCGGACGGAGAGCGTGAGGCTGTCGAGCCGAACCGTGGTCGTATCGCCGTACATCGACCCGTCTCCGTGCACGAGAACCGACGGGCCATTCGTGCTCGATGCCTCGACCCTGAACTGCCCGTTGTGAACATCGCTCGCACGAAATGCCAGCGTAGCGTTCGAGATGCCGACGTTCGCAACGACGGCGCTATCCATGCGAATGCTGAGCGCCCCGCTGATCGCGCCTCTGACGTTGTTGTATTCGAAGCCACCGACAACG
>Ga0075424_100003063_pt1 | contig 15536 bp, 19 predicted proteins | sample SoiMethybrSBSTD3_FD_75301 | JGI IMG/M metagenome (GOLD analysis project Ga0075424, IMG submission 75301) | Bulk soil microbial communities from a Populus tree surrounding site in Tennessee, USA - Soil MetaG P. TD hybrid SBSTD3 | ecosystem: Environmental > Terrestrial > Soil > Tree plantation... | reverse complement strand
TCTCGGGCTGAAGGTGTTGTCGTTCGGCCTCGCGCTGTTCCTGTGGATGGTCGTGGCGGGCGAGGAGACGGTGGAGCGGGGGCTGCGCGTGCCGCTCGAGCTGCAACAGATGCCGGGCGGGCTCGAGGTGCTGGGCGACATTCCCGCGACCGTCGACGTGCGCGTGCGCGGCGCGTCGGGAACGTTGAGCCGCGTCGGCCCCGGCGACGTCGTCGCGGTGCTCGATCTGCGCGGCGCCCGCGTCGGCCGCCGTCTCTTCCCGCTCACGACCGATCAGGTGCGCGGCCCGTTCGGCGTCGAGGTCGTGCAGGTGACGCCGTCGGCCGTCGCGATGGCGTTCGAGCTGTCGGCGACGCGCGAGCTGCCGATCGTGCCCGAGGTGGACGGACGGCCGGCGCCCGGCTACGCCGTCGGCGAGCGGACGGCCGACCCCGCGTCGGTCGAGGTGATCGGGCCGGAGAGCGCCGTGCGGCGCGCCACAGAAGTGCTCACCGAGCCGGTGCCGGTGACGGGCGCGCGATCGTCGGTGAAGCAGGCGGTCACGCTCGGCCTCGTCGATTCGTCGCTGCGACTGAAGACGGCGCGCACGGCGACGGTGACGGTCCAGATCGTGCCGTCGCCGGTCGAGCGGACGCTGCGCGGCCGGCCGATTCACCTGCGCAACGTCGCGGCCGGGCTCCAGGCCGAAGCGCAGCCGTCGACGGTCGACGTCACGCTGCGCGGCAGCCGCGACGCGATGACCCACATCGATCTCGACGCCGTCGCCGCGTATCTCGATCTATCCGGCCTCGGCCCCGGACAGTACAATTCGCTGGATGTGCACGCGACCGCGGGCGGCGACCTGGGCGTGACGCGCATCGAGCCCGCGTCGGTACAGGTGCGAATCAGCAGTGGCAGACAACCCTAAGACGCAGACCGTCGCGCGCCTGTTCGGCACCGACGGCGTCCGCGGCACCGCCGGCCGCTATCCGCTGGATCATTCGACGGTGCGGCGTCTCGGCGCCGCGCTCGTACGCTCCGTCGTGGGCGCCGCGCGGCCGGGCGCGAGCGGACCGATGCGGATTCTCGTCGGCCGCGACACGCGCGAGTCGGGCGCGTGGATCGAAGCGGAGCTCGCGCACGGCGCGTCGGGCGAGGGCGCCGTCGTGACGAGCGCGGGCGTCGTGCCGACGCCGGCCATCGCGTACCTCACGCGCACGAGCGGGTACGACGCGGGCGTCGTCATCTCCGCGTCGCACAATCCGTTCGAGGACAACGGCATCAAGGTGTTCTCGGGCCGCGGCGAGAAGTTCACCGAGCGGGTGGAGCGCGAGGTCGAGGCGATCATCGCCGACGACTCGTGGACGGCGAAGGCCGGCGAGCCGGCGCACGTGCCGCACGCCGATCTGGTCGGCGCGTATCTCGATCACCTGCGCGCGGTCCTGCACGGGTCGCCGCTGCCCGCCGGCTTCAAGCTCGCGATCGACTGCGCCAACGGCGCGACGACGACGGTCGCGCCGGTGCTGTTCAGCAGCCTGGGCCTCGACATCGAGGTGATCGGCGATCAGCCGGACGGCCGCAACATCAACCTGCGGTGCGGCTCGACGCACCCGGAGCAGCTGGCGCGCGCGGTCGTCGAGCGCGGCTGCCGCATGGGGGTCGCGTTCGACGGCGACGGCGATCGCGCGATCTTCGTCGACGGGCGCGGCCAGATCGTGGACGGCGATGCCGTGCTCCTGATGTGCGGCCGTCAGCTGCAGCGCGAAGGGCGCCTGAAGGGCGACGCGATTGTCGCGACCGTGATGAGCAACATCGGCCTCGAGCTCGCGCTGCGTCCGCTCGGAATCGACCTCGTTCGCTGCGCCGTCGGCGACAAGTACGTGATGGAGGAGATGCTGAACCGCGGCCTGTCGCTCGGCGGCGAGCAGTCCGGCCACATCATCTTCTCGGATTATCTCTTCACCGGCGACGGCTTGTGCACGGCGCTCAACGTGCTGCGCACGGTCGCAATCACAGGCCGCGCGCTCGCCGATCTCGCGTCGGATCTCACGACCTATCCGCAGGTGCTGATGAACGTCCGCGTGCGCGAGAAGGCGGAGCTCAAGAGCGTGCCGGCGATCGCCGACGCGATCGCGCGCGTCGAGGCGCGCGTCGCCGGGCAGGGACGGCTGCTCGTGCGCTACTCGGGCACCGAGCCGCTGCTTCGCGTGATGCTCGAGGGGCGGCATCAGGAGGAGATCCGCGGCTGGGCGCAGGAGATCGTCGACGTCGTGAAGCAGCATCTCGGATAAGGGTTCGGGGCTGGCTGAATCGCCCGCGGCTCGCGACCCAGCTCGCCCCTGGGCCCAGCCCCGACACGCGCACCAAATGGTCCGACTGTCCGTAAACGTGAACAAGGTGGCGACGCTGCGCAACGCGCGAGGCGGGCGCTACCCGAGCGTCACCGAAGCGGTGCAGACGTGCATCGACGCCGGCACGCCGGGCATCACGGTCCACCCGCGCGCGGACCAGCGCCACATCACAGCCGCCGACGTGCGCGACATCGCGAAGCTGCTGCGCGCGCAGCCGGCGCGGATTGAATACAACATCGAAGGCGATCCGCGTCCCGATCTCCTCGATCTCGTCGACGACGTCCGTCCCGATCAGTGCACGCTCGTGCCGGTCGTTCCCGGCGAGGTGACGAGCCAGGCGGGCTGGCAGCCCGGACCCGCGACCGAGGCGCTGCCGAGGACGATCGAGCGGCTGCACGCGCGCGGCATCCGCGTCAGCCTGTTCGTCGACGCGGTTCCCGATCCGATCCAGTGGGCTGCGTCGGTCGGCGCCGATCGCATCGAGCTCTACACCGAGCCGTTCGCGCGCCAGTTCGAGCTCGGCCCCGACCTCGGCCTGCGATCGTTCGCGCGCTACGCGGAGGCCGCGCGCTACGCGCACGCGCTCGGCCTCGGCGTGAACGCCGGCCACGATCTCGATCTCGCAAACCTCGCGATCTTCCGCGACCTGCCGTTTCTCGACGAGGTGTCGATCGGCCACGCCATCGTCTCGCGCGCGCTGTTCGTCGGCCTGGCGACGGTGGTCCGCGAGTACCTCGACGTGCTCGCCGGCCGCAGCGCCGCGGTATGATGCCCCCGAGCGATGAAGTCTGACGCGATCGCGTTCGGAATCGCCGGGATGCTCTTCGGCCTGATCGCCGGCTGGATCATCGGCTCGCAGCAGACGACGACCCGCGCGCCCGCGGCGGCGCCGCCGAGCTCGTCCGCCGCGACGACCGGCGGGGGCGCGACGACCCGCGCGGCGGTCCTCGACGAGACGAAGGTGAGCGCGCTCAAGAACGTCGCCGGGCGCGAGGCGTCGAACGCGGCGCCGCGCATCGAGCTCGGCAACCTGTACTTCGACGCCGAGCGCTACGACGATGCGATCAAGTGGTACGCGGAGGCGCTGAAGCTCTCGCCGAACGACGTCAACGTGAGCACCGATCTCGGCGTCTGCTACTACTACTCCAACCAGCCGGACAAGGCGCTCGAGCAGTTCGATCGCTCCCTCAAGATCGATCCGAAGCACGCCAAGACGCTGTTGAACGTCGGCATCGTGCGCGCGTTCGGCAAGCAGGATCTCGACGGAGCGGTCAAGGCGTGGCAGCAGGTGCTCGACGTCGCGCCCAACTCGCCGGAGGCGCAGGCGGCCAAGCGCGCGCTCGACAGCGTGCAGTCGGCGCATCCCGCGACGGCCGGCGGCAAAAAGCCGGGGCAGTGATGCTGCTGCGCCTTGCGCTGTTCATCATCCTCGCCTTCGTCGTCGCGCGCGCCTTCTGGCGGCTGCTCGACGGCATCGTCGACGGCGCGTCGGGCGGCGCGCGCCGCGGCGGCGTGCCGCAGCGCGGCGTGCAGATGGTGCGCGATCCGGTGTGCGGCGTGTTCGTCGTCCCCGAGCGGGCCGTCGTGCTCGCCGACGGGCGCGAGCGCCTCTACTTCTGCTCCGAAGCCTGCCGCGACAAGCACCGCGCCAGGACCGCATGAACGAGCCGCAGCTGCGCGCCGACATCGTCGAGGTCGGCCGGCGCATGTACGCGCGCGGCTACACGGCGTCGAACGACGGCAACATCAGCGTGCGGCTCGGCGGCGATCGGCTGCTCATGACCCCGAAGGGCGTCTGCAAGGGGTTCATGACCGCGGACATGATGTGCATCACCGATCTCGACGGCCGCAAGCTGCAGGGCGATCGCGATCCGTCGTCGGAGATGCTGATGCACCTCGAGGTGTACCGGCAGCGGCCGGACGTCCGCGCCGTCGTGCACGCGCACCCGCCGACCGCGACGGGCTTCGCCGTCGCCGGCATCCCGCTCGATCGCGCCGTCCTCGCCGAGGTGCTGACGACGCTCGGGAGCATTCCGATCGCGGAGTACGCGACGCCGTCGACGAAGGAGCTGCCCGACGCGGTCCGCAAGTACATCAAGGCGCACGACGGCATGCTGCTCGCCAACCACGGCGCGCTCACCGTCGGCGGCGATCTGTTCGCCGCGTACTTCAAGATGGAGACGATCGAGCACTTCGCGAAGATCAGCCTCGTCGCGCGGCTGCTCGGGCGCGAGAACCTGATCGCGCGCGAGGAAGTCGATCGGCTGCAGGGGCTTCGCGGCACGTACGGCATCGCGGCGCCGGCGCCGATCTGCGCCGATCCGGCCGACGCGCGCGCCGCGCTCGACGCGGGCGATCCCGCGCTGTGTCAGGTGGTGCAGGCGCCCGAAGGCGCCGGCCAGCGCCTCGTGCCCGGCGTTCTGCCGGCCGGGAACGTGACGGGAGGCGACCCGCCTTCGCTCGCATCGCGCGTGCGCGCGAGCTTCGGCGAGGTCACGCCCGCGATCGAGGATGGGCGTGAAATTCGGTTAACATACCGCGAGCTTTCCGCGCTGATCGAAGACGCCATACGGAACTTACGCTGACATGGCTGCCGGCGCGTGCGCGGCCATGACAAGGAGCGAGTAATGGGAGAGGCGCTCGGCATGATCGAGACCAAGGGTCTCGTTGCGATGATCGAAGCGGCGGACGCCATGGTGAAGGCGGCCAAGGTCACGCTCGTCGGCTGGGAGAAGATCGGCGCCGGCTACGTGACGGCGATCGTGCGCGGCGACGTCGCGGCGGTCAAGGCGGCGACGGATGCCGGCGCCGCGGCCGCGCGCCGCGTCGGCGAGCTCGTGTCGGTGCACGTCATCCCGCGCCCGCACGCGAACCTCGAGGACGCGCTGCCGATCGGCAAGGCCGCCGCGGTGAAAGCCTGACGGGCTCCGCGTTCAGGGTTCGGCGTTCTGGTTTTCGTTCAGGGGCTCTCGTTTCGCCGTACGACAACCCGACCGAACCATGACCATGACCGGAACGAGAACGCGGACCGGAACGAGAACGGTGACGCGAACGAGAACCAATACCAGAACCCGAACGAGAACCCTGAACCGTGAACCCTGAACGCTGAACCCGACGATGCTTCTGGCACGAATCGTCGGTACCGTCGTCGCCACGCGCAAGGATCCGCGCCTCGTCAGCAGCAAGCTGCTCGTCGTGCGCGCGATCGATCCGCGCGGCAAGGCCGACGGCGGCTACCTCGTCGCGCTCGATACGGTGGATGCCGGCGTCGGCGAGACCGTGCTCGTCGTCAGCGGCAGCTCGGCGCGCATGGCGTCGGGGATGAAGGACGTGCCGGTCGACGCCGCGATCGTCGGCATCGTCGACACGATCGACGTGGCCGACTGATGCAGCTCGCACGCGTCGTCGGCGACGTCGTCGTCACACGGAAGGACGAGAGCCTCACGGGTATCAAGCTGCTGCTCGTGCAGCCGCTCACGCCCGACCGCCAGCCGGCGGGGCGGCCGCTCGTGGCCGCCGATGCGGCGGGCGCCGGCGTCGGCGAGGAAGTGTTCTTCGTCCGCGGCAAGGAAGCGAGCTTTCCGTTCTATCCGGCCGAGCCGCCGGTCGACGCGGGGATCGTAGGCATAGTCGATCACTGGGACCTCGAGTAATCAATGCAGATCGGGAAGGTGATCGGAACAGTGGTCGCGACGCAGAAGCACCGGAAGTTCGACGGCGCGAAGCTGCTGCTCGTGCAGCCGCTGAACGCCGACGACACGCCGCGCGGAACTGCCGTGCTCGCGGTCGACGGCGCCGGCGCGGGCGTCGGCGAGAAGGTGCTGGTCGTGAACGAAGGGCGCGCCGCCGGCGAGACGCTCGGCCGCAAGGCCGCGCCGGTCGACGCGGCGGTTATCGGGATCATCGACACGGTGGCCATTCATGAATGAAGAGGAGGTGCGCGCGATGATTCGCGACTCGATCGCGCGACGCCTCGCGCCGGGAGCGCCGAGCGCCGGCGAGGCGCCGGGCGGATCGTCGTTCGCGGGGCACGCGAGCTTCGTGCGGCTGCCGCTCGCCAGCGGCGGCGACGGCGACGGCATGTGCATCATCGAGCCGGGCGTCCGGTGCACGCACTGCGGCTACTGCCAGTCGTTCGGACACTGAGGCTGAGTACCGGTAGGGGACGGCCTGCGGGCCGTCCCGAACAGCGCACGTGGACAAGCCTGCCGTTCTCGTCACGCGAAAGCTTCCGTCTTCAGTCCTCGACAAACTTCGACGCGCCGCCGATGTCGACGTCTACATGGGGAACGCCGCGATTCCGCGCGCCGACCTGCGCGCGCGCGTGGCCGACAAGGCCGCGCTCGTCTGCCTGCTGACCGACGCCGTCGATCGCGAGGTGATCGACGGCGCGCCGCGGCTGAAGGTGATCGCGAACGTCGCCGTCGGGTTCGACAACATCGACGTCGCCTACGCCATGTCGCGCGGCATCGTCGTCACCAACACGCCGGACGTGCTCACCGAGTCGGTCGCCGATTTCACGTGGGCGCTGATCCTGGCGATCACGCGGCGGCTGTCGGAGGGCGAGCGCCTCCTGCGCCGCGGCGAGTGGAAAGGGTGGGCGCTGAATCTGCTGCTCGGCAGCGAGCTGCGCGGCAAGCAGCTCGGCCTGGTCGGCGTCGGCCGCATCGGCCGCGCCGTGGCTGCGCGTGCGGCGGCGTTCGGAATGACCGTCGCATACACGGCGAGGCGCGACGCCGACCTGCCGGGCGCGCACCCGATGTCGCTCGATCGGCTGCTCCTGACCTCGGACGTCGTCTCGCTCCATGTTCCGCTGACGCCCGACACGCGCCACCTGATCGACAAGCGCGCGCTGACGCGCATGAAGCGGTCGGCGTATCTCGTCAACACGGCGCGCGGTCCGGTGGTCGACGAGGAGGCGCTGGCGTGGGCGCTGCAGCAGCATCTGCTGGCGGGCGCGGCGCTCGACGTCTACGAACACGAGCCGGCGGTGCATCCGGATCTGCTGACGCTCGAAAACGTGCTGCTCGTGCCGCACCTGGCCAGCGCCACGACCGAGACGCGCACGGCAATGGCCGACCTCGCGATCGAGAACGTGATCGCCGTGCTCGCCGGGCGGCCGCCGATCACGCCGTTCGTCGCGCCGGGCGCGTAGAACCGGGAACCAGAACCGAGAACCAGAACCGCGAACCAGAACCGCGAACCAGAACCACGAACCAGAACCATCCGAGAACCTCGAACCGTGAACCCGAGAACCGCAGGCGCGCCGCCGGCGCGCTCCATCAAGCCCGCAGCCGCGCCGTCCGCGCGCTCGGTCCACGCCGTCATGCGCGCCCTGGCGCGCGCGATCGACAACCTGGATTTGCCGGCCGTCGAGAAGATCGCCGAGGAGAATCAGGAAGATCCCTTCGACGTGCTGATCGCGACGATGCTGTCGGCGCAGACGCGGGATCCGGTGACGGCGGCGGCGACCGAGCGCCTGTTCCGCGTCGCGCGGACGCCGCGCACGATCGCGAAGCTGACGGTGAAGCGAATCGAGCGCCTGATCTATCCGGTCAGCTTCTACCGCCACAAGGCGGCGCACGTGAAGGCGACGTGCCGGCTGCTGGTCGAGCGCTTCAACGGCCGCGTGCCCGGCACGATGGAGGAGCTGCTCTCCCTTCCCGGCGTCGGCCGCAAGACGGCGAACCTCGTCCTGATCCTGTCGTTCAGGAGCCTGAAGAACATCTGCGTCGACACGCACGTGCACCGCATCTCGAATCGCCTCGGATGGGTGCGCACGAAGACGCCGAACGAGACGGAGCAGGCGCTCTACGCCGCCACCGACTCGCGCTGGTGGCCGTACATCAACCTGTATCTGGTCACCTGGGGGCAGAACGTGTGCAAGCCGCTCTATCCGCGCTGCGGCGCGTGCGTGATCCGCGGGCACTGCGCGCGCGTCGGCGTGACGCGCGTCGGGAAGTGAGGGGATTGGGGATTGAGGAAATCCCGAATCCCGACGCTCGTCGCGCTCGCCGCGCTGCTCGCGCGCGTCATCGCGCAGTCTGCGGGGCCGGTCATCGTCGTCGAAACGTCGAAAGGCACGTTCGCGTTCGAGACGTATCCGGAGGACGCGCCGAAGAGCGTCGCGCACATCGTCGATCTCGTGCGGCGCGGTTTCTACGACGGCCAGCGCATCCACCGCGCGATTCCGGGGTTCGTCGTCCAGTGGGGCGATCCGCGGTCGCGCGACGCCGCGCAGGAAGCCGACTGGGGGCGCGGCGCAGAGGCGTCCAGCGGGCAGCCGATCGGCGCGTCTGAAATCGTGAAGAAGCGGACGCACGGGCGCGGCGCGGTGGCGCTCGCGCATCCCGGCACGCCGGCGGAGGCCGACAGCCAGATCTACGTCACGCTCGCCGATCGGCCCGAGCTCAACGGCCGCTACGCCGTCATCGGCCGCGTCATCGAGGGCGGCGACGTGCCGGCCCGGCTCGAGCGAGGAGATCAGATTCTGCGGATGCGCGTACGCGAATGAGATCCGCCACCTCGGGATAGCGTTCGGCGAACTCCGGCGGATAGTCGCCGTCGATCGGCTCGCCCAGCTGCTCCTTGATCATCACCGCGTTGGCGACCGCCTTCGCCGAGAAGTGGTTGTTCGTGTAGAGATACAGCTTCTTCACGATCCGCCGCGCGGCGTCCGCCGTCCCGGTGAACTCCTTCAGCTCGTCGGCCGAGTAGAGGTAGTCGTATCGGTCCTCGGACTTCTCCTGGCGCCACCACTGCTGCGCGTTCCGCCCGTGCAGCCGCATGTAGTAGAAGCCCTGGACGTTCGGCAGGTAGTTCTGGCGGATCGAGAACTTGAACTTCGGCTCGTCGATCTGCACCCACGCCGCGCCGAACGCGTTCAGCATCTGGAGGGTCTCGCCGATACGATCGCTCCAGCTCCTGTGGCGCAGTTCCACCGCGACCGGGTACTCGGCGAACGCCCGCAGCAGCCGCTCGAGCCGCTCCCGCGATGCGGGCGCGTCCTTGAAGCTCGGAGGAAACTGCGCGAGCAGCGCGCCGAGCCGCCCGCGCGCGGCCAGCGGCTCGATCCCGCGGCGGAACTCGTCGAGGTCGGCGGCGTTCGACTGCGACAGCGCCCCGATCGCCCCGGCGTCGCCGCGCGCATCTTCCGGCAGGCCGCGCGCCACGCGCTCGCCGAACATGCGGGGGTGCGTGAACTTCTGAAACAGCTTGACGGAGAAGGCGAAGCCGGTCGGCGTACGCTCGGCCCACGCGCGCGTCACCTCCGCGCGCGGCTGGCCGTAGAACGTGCTGTTCACCTCGACGGTGTCGAAGTGCTCGGCGTAGAAGGCGAGCTCGTCGAAGCCCTTCGGCCGGCGCCGCGGCGGCGGATAGAAGACGCCGTTCCACGTCCCCTTTCCCGACGGGTAGCTCCAGCCCGACGTCCCGATGCGCAGATCAGAGCCCGTCGTACTTCTCCTTGTCGAACCCGAAGATCACCTGCGATCCCTTGATGAGAATCGGACGGCGAATCAGGTTCGGGTTCTCCATCATCAGGTCGATCGCTTCCTTCTTGCTCTTCGGCAGCGGCCGCTCTTTCCACACCGGGCTGCGCGTGCTCACGAAATCGAGGAAGCGATCCTTGTCGACGTGCTTCTCGAGGAACGCGCGGGTCGGCGGCTCCTTGTTGATGTCCACGTCGCTCACGTCCACGCCGGCCGTATCCAGAAAACTTCTGGCGTTCTTGCACGTGGTTCAGGTGGGCTTCCAGTAGAAGGTCGGCTTCGCCATACCAGTAGAATAGTAAAAGTGCTCACGGTAAACGAGATCTTCCATTCGATTCAGGGCGAGTCGACCCACGCCGGGCGGCCCTGCGTCTTCGTGCGGCTGACCGCATGCGATCTCCGGTGCTCGTGGTGCGACACGCCGTATGCCTTTTACGAGGGCCGGAAGATGACGGTGGACGAGGTCGTCGCCGCTGTCGATCGCCACGGCTGCCCGCTCGTCGAGATCACCGGCGGCGAGCCGCTCCTGCAGGACGACGTGTATCCGCTGATGGAGCGGCTGCTGGAGCAGGGACGCACGGTGATGCTCGAGACCGGCGGCCATCGCCCCATCACGCGCGTGCCGCGCGACGTCGTCAAGATCGTCGACGTCAAGTGCCCCGGCAGCGGGGAGGCCGGCAGGAACGAGTGGAGCAACCTCGACGCGCTCGCGCCGCACGACGAGGTGAAGTTCGTGATCAAGGATCGCACCGACTACGAGTTCGCGCGGGACGTCATCGCGCGGCACGGCCTCGCGTCGCGCGCCGCCGCCGTCCTCCTCTCGCCCGTCCACGGCGTCATGGATCCGCGCACGCTCTCGGAATGGATGCTCGCCGACGGCGTGCCGGCGCGGCTGCAGCTGCAGATCCACAAATTCATCTGGCACCCGAGCACGCGGGGCGTCTGACGGGTCCCGCATGCGCGCCGTCGTCCTGCTGAGCGGAGGGCTCGACTCCTACACCGCCGCCGCCATCGCCAAGCGCCAGCGCTTCACGCTCTTCGCGCTCACGATCCACTACGGGCAGCGGCACGCGCGCGAGATCGAGTCGGCGCGGGCCGTCGCGCGCGCGCTCGGCATCCAGCGCCACCTCGAGATGGATCTCGACCTGCGCGCGATCGGCGGATCGTCGCTGACGTCGAACCAGGACGTCCCGCGCGGCCGCGATCTCGAGGCGGCCGCGATTCCGTCCACGTACGTGCCGGCGCGCAACACGATCTTCCTGTCGCTCGCGCTCGGCTGGGCCGAGACGCTCGGCGCGCACGACATCGTCATCGGCGTCAACGCGCTCGATTATTCCGGCTACCCCGACTGCCGCCCGGAGTTCATCGCGGCGTTCGAGCGCGTCGCGAACCTCGGCACGCGCGACGGCGTGGAGGGCGCTCGCTTCCGCATCCACACGCCGCTCGTCTCGCTCGGCAAGGCCGACATCATCCGCCGCGGCGTCGAGCTCGGCCTCGACTACGGCCTCACGCACAGCTGCTACGATCCGCGCGCGGACGGCAGTCCGTGCGGCGCGTGCGACAGTTGTCGCTTGCGCGCCAAGGGGTTCAGGGAGGCGGGCATGCCCGACCCGCTGCTCCTGCGCTAGAATCGCGCGAGCTCGTGCGAGTTCTTCTCCGGGAACGACCCATCCGGCGGCAGGTCGCGGTGATGACCGTGTCGCTGCTCGTCCCATTCGTTCTCGCCGCGCTGTGGTCGGCGTATGTGACGCGCCTCGAGCGCGATTCCGAAGTGCGCGAGCAGGCGGCGACGGTCGCCGCGACGGCGGCCGCATACCTCAACCAGTATCTGACCGGTCTCGACTCGATGGCCTCCGCGCTCGTGCGCCATCAGGCCGTCGTTGCGTTCGACTCGCCTGCCTGCGATCGACTGTTCGCCGACGTCCTGCGCGATCAGCCGCTCGTGCTGAACATCGTGTTGAGCGATTCGGAGGGCGCGATCAAGGGCACCGCGCTGCCGCTGCGGCCCGGCTCGGCGCCCACGGCGGCGCTGCCGCGCGTGCGCGAGGCCGTGATCAGCTCGGGCCGGCCGGTCGTCACCGAGCTCACCAACGGCGTCGTCACGGGCAAGCCGACGGTGATCCTCGCGTATCCGGTGCGCCGCGAGGGCATCGACGCGGTGGCCGGGGTGCTCGGCATCGGGCTGGATCTCGCGAAGCTGCAGACGCTGTTCCTCGACATCCCGCTCCCCGAGAACTCCGTCGTGACGATGACGGACGCGCGCGGGCGCGTGCTCGCGCGGAGCCGCGACGCCGAGCGCTTCATCGGCCAGCCGACCGACGCGAACGCGCTGCCGCCGGGCGAGGTGCCGCGGACGCAGACGCTCATGGGCCTCGACGGCATCGAGCGCTTCTACGGCAACGCGGTCGTCATGCGCGGCCCGTGGCTCCTGAGCGTCGGCATCCCGACGAGCGTCGCGGTCGCGCGCGCGGCGCCGATGTACCGCCGCGATTTCCTGATCGCGTCCGCGATGACGCTCACGCTGCTCTTCGTCGCGCTGTTCGCCGGCAGCATCGTCGGCCGTGGCATCAACCGCGTGCGCGACGCCGTCCGCCGCATCGCGAACGGCGACCTCTCGCCGCCGGTGCGCAGCAAGGTGCCGAACCGCGAGCTCGCCGAGCTGCAGGAAGCCTTCATCACGATGGCGAAGAACCTGCGCGAGACGCACCAGGCGCTCGACGTGCAGATCGAGCAGGAGCGCAAGATGCGCGAGACGCTGCAGTCATTGCAGCGCCAGGTCGTGCGACAGGAGCGCCTCGCCGCGGTCGGCATTCTCGTGTCGGGCGTCGCGCACGAGCTGAACAACCCGCTGCAGGCGATTCTCGGCACGGCGGAGCTCCTCGAGCGGCACCGCGGTCTCTCGGCGGAGGCGCTCGACGAAGTCGCGTTCGTGAAGACGCAGAGCGGCCGCGCGCGCGAAATCATCCGCAACCTCTCGCGCTTCAGCAGCCAGCAGTCGGGCCCGCCCGCGCTCGTCGATCTGCGCGACGTCATCAACGAGGTCGTGCAGCTGCGGCGGCGCGATCTCGACAACTCCTCCATCGCGCTCGACATCGAGATCTCGACGCTGCGCAAGGTGTACGCGAACTTCACCGAGGTGGAGCAGGTGACGCTGAACTTCGTCATCAACGCGCAGCAGTCGATCGAGTCGGTGGGCCGATCGCACGGCCGCATCCTGATTCGCGTGTTCGACGCCGGCAAGCGCGTCCGCCTCGAGGTGCAGGACGATGGGCCCGGCGTGGCGCCGGAAGACGAGCCGAAGCTGTTCCAGCCGTTCTTCACGACCAAGCCGGTCGGCAAGGGCACCGGTCTGGGGCTGTCGGTGAGCTACGGGATCATCGAGTCGTACGGCGGGTCGATCGGCCACTTCGCGAACGAGTGGGGCGGCGCGACCTTCTTCTTCGAGCTGCCGGTGAGCGAGCCGGCCGCGCGACCGACGCCGCAGGCCGCCGCCCTGTCGAAGCCAGATGACCGACCGCCTGTACTACACCGATCCGTATCGCGTAGAGTTTGACGCGACGGTCGAGCGCGTCGAGACGCGCGGCGGCCGCACCGTGGTCACGCTCGATCGGACGGCGTTCTATCCCACGTCGGGCGGCCAGCCCTTCGACACCGGCACGCTCGGCCCCTTTCGCGTCGTCGACGTCGTCGACGAAGAGGACGGAACGATCGCGCACGTCGTAGAACCGGGAACCGGGAACCCTCCGGGAACCGGGAACCCTCCGGGAACCGGGAACCCTCCGGGAACCGAGAACCCTCCGGGAACCAAGAACCCTCCGGGAACCGAGAACCTGGAACCGGGAACCTCGCGCGCCGGTGTCGTCGTTCACGGTACGATCGACTGGCGCCGGCGCTTCGATCACATGCAGCAGCACACCGGCCAGCACGTCCTGTCGGCGGCGTTCGAGCGGCTCTTCCACGTGCGGACGGTGAGCTTCCATCTGGGCGCCGACGTGTCGACGATCGATCTCGCGCGTGAAGCGTCGCCGCAGGAGATCGCGGCCGCAGAGGACGAAGCGAACCGCGTGGTCTGGGAGGATCGGCCCGTCGCGATCCGCTTTGCGGACGCCGAGGAAGCGGCGCGGCTGCCGCTGCGCAAGGAGCCGGCGCGCGGCGGAACGCTGCGCCTGATCGACGTCGAGGGGTTCGATCTCTCGGCGTGCGGCGGCACGCACGTGGCGCGCACCGGCGCGATCGGTGTCATCGCGGTCTCGCGCTGGGAGCGATTCAAGGGCGGGCAGCGCCTCGAGTTCGTCTGCGGCGGCCGCGCGCTGCGCGCGTATCGCCTGCTGCGCGACGCCGCGGCGTCGAGCGTCAAGCTGCTTTCGGTGCTGCCCGCCGAGCTGCCCGCGGCAATCGAGCGGCTGCTCGCCGATGCGAAGGAGCAGACGCGCGCGCGGACCGCGCTGCAGCAGGAACTCGCGCGCTACCGCGCCGATGAGCTCGCCGAAACGGCAGAGGCCGTCGGCGGCGTGCGGCTTGTCGCCGCGGCAACTGACGCCGACGCCAACGGGCTGAAGAGCATGGCGGCGGCGATCGCCGCGAAGGCGGGTCACATGGCGGCCATCGTCTCGCGGTCGTCGCCGGCGCTGGTCGTGGTCGCACGCGCGAGCGATCTCGATGTGTCAGCTCAACAGATCGTCGCGGCCGTCGTGGCGAAGTTCGGGGGCCGCGGCGGCGGCCGCCCCGAGCTCGCGCAAGGCGGCGGGCTTGGCGGCTCGCCGGAAGACATCCTCGCGCTGGTTAGACAACTCCTTCAATCGACGCGCGACTTTCAGTCTTGAGTGCTCATCCATAAGCCGCGCACACCTCATCCATAAGCGCGAGACCTCATCAATAACAAATGTGTTCTTTAGCACCTCTGCAATTTCAATTCTGATCGGTCGTGTTACATAAACGTACTCGCTCCTGAACCGCCAATGCGCTTTGGTGCCGGAATTTCCTGCTTAAGCGCAGTGGCACCTCCCTTGCGCTAGAGCTTCGCGCGAGCCCGCGGGGCGCGGGCCTCGTCCAAGCTTTTCCGACCACAACAGGAGCTCAGCAATGCGGTTTCGAACCCCGTACGGGGTAGTCGTGTCGGCGTGTGCGTTGATTCTGGCGTCGGCCTCTCTCGCCGCCGCGGCCACCATCTCGGTTCCCGCGGGCGGCGACCTGCAGGCGGCGCTCAACGCCGCGCAGCCGGGCGACGTGATCACGCTCGCCCCCGGCGCGACCTACACCGGCAATTTCATGCTGCCGAACAAGGGCCCGGTCACCGACTTCATCACCATTCGATCGGCGGCGCCCGACAGCCAGCTGCCGGGGCCGGGCGTCCGCATGACGCCGGCGTACGCGGCGCTGCTCCCGAAGATCAAGTCGGCCAACAGCGTCTCTGCGCTGCGCACGGCGACGGCCGCGAACCACTACAAGCTCCTGTTCCTCGAGTTCCAGTCGAACCTGAAAGGGTACGGCGACATCATCTCGCTCGGCGCCGGCGACAGCTCGCAGACGCAGCTCTCGCAGGTGCCGTACGCGTTCGTGATCGACCGCGTGTACGTCCACGGCGATCCGATGCTCGGACAGAAGCGCGGCATCGCGCTGCACAGCGCCGACACGACGGTGATCAACTCCTACGTGTCCGACTGCAAGGCGATCGGCCAGGACTCGCAGGCCATCAGCGGCTTCAACGGGCCCGGCC
>Ga0075424_100003062_pt1 | contig 15537 bp, 8 predicted proteins | sample SoiMethybrSBSTD3_FD_75301 | JGI IMG/M metagenome (GOLD analysis project Ga0075424, IMG submission 75301) | Bulk soil microbial communities from a Populus tree surrounding site in Tennessee, USA - Soil MetaG P. TD hybrid SBSTD3 | ecosystem: Environmental > Terrestrial > Soil > Tree plantation... | reverse complement strand
TGTGATCACCGGATGTGAATCAACGCAGATCTTGCAGCAGGCGCTCGACGCCGCGCGCAGCTTCAAGTCAATGAGCAAAGACGAAGTCGCGACCTTGCTTGCTAAAACTTCGTCGGCCTCTGCCAAGGGAGAGTTCGAACTCTACAAAACAAGCCACCATTTCGATGGCACGTACCACAACCCGGAGTGGCTCGGATAGATCAGTGGAGTGTGGCTTGTCTGGGTTGGGATTGTTGAATCCAGCCGCGCACTTCTGCGTCGAGTACATCCAGCGGCAGCGCGCCATTGCCGAGCACTTCGTCGTGAAACGCGCGCAGGTCGAAGTTGTTTCCGAGCTTCTGGCGGGCCTCATCGCGGAGCTTCAAGATTTCCAGTTGGCCTAGTTTGTAGGCAAGCGCTTGTCCCGGCCAGGAGATGTAGCGATCCACCTCGGTCTGGATGTTTGGCTCGTCCATGGCCGTGTATTTGTGAAAGTACTCGACCATCTGATCGCGCGACCAGTGCTTGGAGTGGACGCCGGTATCGATCACCAATCGTATGTCGCGCCACATTTCGTTCTCGAGACGACCGTACTCGCTGTATGGATCCTGATATTTGCCGACTTCCTTGCCTAGCCGCTCCGAATACAGCGCCCAGCCCTCTACGAAAGCGGTGTACCCGCCGTGTTTGCGGAAGTTAGGCAATTCGGGCAATTCTTGCGCGATTGAAAGCTGCAAGTGATGTCCGGGAATGCCTTCGTGGTAAGCGATCGCTTCGACGTTCAGCAGTAACCGATGCTCGGGGTCCCACTCATTGACATTGATGTGCCCGGGGCGTGCACCGTCCGCAGTTCCGGTGGTGTAATCAGCGGGAACCGCGTTCTTGGCACGGGCTGTGTCCATGGGAATTGCCACCAGCTTTGCTTTGGGCAAGCGGCCAAACAGCTTTGGCAGCTCTGGCTCCATTTCGCGGACATACTTTGCGTAGAGATCGAGTAACTGCGGGCCCGAAGTCGCGTATAGCTTGCGATCGTTCTTGATGTGTTCGTTAAAACTGCCGAGATCGTTGAAGCCGAATTGTTTTGCGACGGCGAGCATTTCGCCTTCAGTCTCATGCAGTTCCTTTAATCCAATCGCGTGGATCTGCTCGGGAGTGAGATCGGTCGTCGTCATGCGTTGGATTTCGTATTGGTAACGCGCTGATCCGTCGGGGAGAGCCCAAACCCCCGGTTCGACACGGCCCTTCGGTGCGTATTCCTCGCGCACGAATTTGCTAAAACGTTCGTAGGCCGGAAGGATCTGATCGGAAATCGTCTTGAGAACCGCATCGCGGAGTCGCTTCTGGTCAGACTCAGAGACGCCCGACGGAAACTGCTTTAGAGGTTTATAGAAAACGCTATCTTGGCCAGTTTGCTTGCTCACATCATCCGCTTCAGGTGGGACTTTCTCCAGCAGATACCGCGGAGGCATCAACCCATCGCGCATTCCCTGGCGCATGTTTGCAATCACCTGATCGAAGGCGCGAGGCATTTGCTGCAGGCGCGCCAGATAGTTCTCGTAGTCCTTGACCGTGTTGAACGGAATGATGGTGACCAAGTCGGGAAAATCGAGATGAGGGCCACCACGTTGATTGACCGGCATCTCCCAGCTTTTGAATTTCGCGCCATCAAGATCGAGCCGGAGCTCACGAATCATGAGCTGCCGACTGAGGCGGTCTTGCGGTGAGAGGTCAGAAGTGTTGATGGCTTCGAATCGCGCCAGAAATTTACGCGTCTGCTGGAATTCCGCTTGGACCGCCTCCGCAGATTCGTCTTCGAGCCGGTCGTTGTAGCGGTTGTCGCCGATCGCGGTCGCAAACTCGGGATGCGTGAGCATCTCGTATTCCCATTGCTCGTCGAAAAGAGAGTGGAGCGGGCGAGTTGACTCGGCGGATGGCTTTCCCTGCGCAGACAAAGAGAACTGCGCATGCATGAAGATCAAGGGAATCAGGATGGTTCCTAAAATACGTAGCCTTGTATTCATCTCTAGGCAGACTTCGACTTCACCTTCCAGTACACCGCATAACGATCATTGATGACCTGATACAGCGGAACCAGTGTCACGTCTTGAGACTGTCCGACGGCACGAAACGTTAGCGGCTGCTTGTTGTCCGCTTCGACCCATGCGGTCGGTTTGTTTGCGTCGGCTACGATGTCCGGCACTTTGTGCTGATCTGTCGGCTTCGGCTCATAGTCACCATAAAGCATTTCCTTCGAAACCGCATCGAAGCGGCCGGCGAGCACGAGTGGGCCGTACATCATCGCCTGCACAGATTGATCGTCCGGCATGGCGTCGATGTGCAATTTCATCGGCAAGTTGATTTCGATTTTGTCGCCGGTCTTCCAAGCCCGTTCGAGCGTCAGATAGCTGCTCGGACTCGAGAACACCGGCAGCGTCGCTCCATTTACTTTCACGCTTCCGCCTTCGGCCCAGTAAGGAACTCGCAGATTGATCGCAATCTGCTGAGGATTCTTTGCGGTAATCGCAAGAGTAGCTCCTTGCTGCTCGGGGAAGCGTGTCTCCTGCTTCACCTGCAAACCTTTCTCTGGCCATTCGAGGCTGGAGTCAACGTAGAGGTTTAGGTAGAGCGAATCGTCGTCGTGGAAGTAGATTGTATCGGTCAGTTTGGCATACTCTTCTGACCCCGTTCCGGTGCAGCACCAGAGCGAATCGTAAGGCTTGCCGAAAACTTTCCAATATCCTGACGCCAGAGGCAAGTAGTACATCATGGTGCCGTCGTCAGGATTGATTGTGCCGAGGCGGTGATTGAAGAGGAGCCGCTCGTAGTAATCCATGTACCGCGCCTCTGGATTCCAGCCGAACAGATGCCGCGTGAGCTTCATCATGTTGTAGGCGCAGCAATCTTCGGTGGTGTTGGTGCTGAGCTCGTTTGCCAGCTTGCCGGGGTCAGTGTTCCAGGATTCGTGATTGCTTGTGCCGCCAGTGCAATATGAACGCTCGCTCACAACTTCATTCCAGAAGTACTCGGCGATGTCGCGATAGTAGCGATCGCCGGTGAGTTCGTAATATCGAGCCGCGGCAATCACCTGCGGGATATGAGTGTTCACGTGCAAGCCCTTGAGTTCGTCGCGATGTGCTGCAAGCGGATCGAAGAACCACTTCTTATCGAATCGCTGCGCAACATGCAGGTAGTATGGCTTGCCGGTTACTGCGTACAAGTTCGACAGGGTTTCTCCCATGCCGCCGTACTCAGTCCCGAGAATGCGCTGCATGTGGTCATAGCTGAACGAGCCCGTGTAACCCGCCGTCCATCCCGCCATTTTCTCGACGGTTTCAAGTGCCTGTTCATTGCCGGTGTAGAGATACATATCAAGCAATCCGGCCATGATTTTATGAATGGTGTAGAAAGGCGCCCAGACACGTTCGCGATTGCGGAGGCGATCGAAGAACTCGACCGGAAACGCGCTGAGGTACCCTCGGTCACTCATGCCCTTCTGACATTTTGCCAGCTCGGCGACGACCACGTCGCCATTCTTCTTGAGATCGTCATCGCCAGTGCTCGCATACATCAAAGCTACAGCGGAAAGATAATGGCCTCCAGCGTAGTGGCCGCGAAGTTCGCAGTCGGGAGCCTCCCATCCACCCAGCGGTTGGGCTGAGCTGGCGATCTTCGCATTGATGCGGAAGGTATGCAGCAAGCGATCGGGAGGAAGCGAGTGCAGATATTTTCGATCGGCTTCCGTTGCAGCAGTACAAGGACCTTGCCCGAGGCGTACCTGCTTCATTGGAAACGGCCGAACTTTCCACGGCACTTTCTCGCGGCTGACGAGTTTGCCATCTTTCACAACGGCGTCTACAACCGAATCCTGTGCAAATAGGCTTCTTGGAAGGAGGGCCGAACCGGCGACGCTGACGGCTGTTGTGGCAAGAAAATTTCTACGAGTAACTCTGCTGAATGAAGGCATGGGCAGCTCCGAACGGCTTATTGTTTCATGCTGGATATTGTATACATTACACTTGTGCTGCCCGGAAATGCAAAGTGGAGAAGAATTTTAGTGGTGCGGTCAGAGCTATACTGCGCGTGGACTTACGCACCTATGGCTCGCCGACTTTGTCTCATTTCGCTCCTCTTTATATGCATGCACTTCTCGTTCGGCCAAAATTCTGCCGCAAGTGATCCTGCAACCAGCGCCAAGCGGGCCGTTGCCCTGGCACAGAAGGGCAGATGCAGAGAAGCGCTGCCCCTGCTGAAAAAGTCGACTTCACATTTGACGGAAAGGCAGCTGAAATACGAATCGGCAATGGCGACAGCGCGTTGCGCCATGAGCCTTGAACAAATCGACACTGCGGTTGAATCTCTGCTGCTCCTCAATCGTGAGTTCCCTCACGACCCGCAGGTGCTCTATACCACAACTCACTTTTACGGCGAGTTGGCGGCGCGTGCGTCACAGGAGCTCGCGGCTAGCGCGCCGAATTCCGCCGAAGCTCAGCAACTGGAAGCGGAAGCGTTCGAGTCGCAGGGCAACTGGGAGAAGGCGACTGCGCAATATCAGAAAATCCTGGAGCAGAATCAGAAAACCCCGGAAATTCATTATCGCCTGGGGCGCATTCTTCTCTCGAAGACACCCTCGGATGCCGAGGGCGCGAAGAAAGAATTTGAGCAGGAGCTTGCTATTGATCCGAACAATGCTTCTGCAGAATTCATGCTGGGCGAGACAGCGCGGCAGGCAGGTCAATGGAACGATGCGGCCGAACATTTCTCGAGGGCTTCTAAACTGGACGAAGGCTTCGTTGAGGCGTACTTGGCGTTGGGCATGTCGTTGAACTCGAGTGGCAAGTTTGCTGACGCCATCGCGGCGCTGCAGAAATACGTCAAGATGCAGCCCGGCGATCCTGCGGGCCATTACCAACTCGCTACTGCATATGCTCGCACCGGCCGCAAACCTGATGCGGACCGCGAAATGGGACTACAGCGGGAAGCGGAAGCCAAAAATCCGCAGCAGGCGCACTGAGTCCATGTTAAAAACGCCGAGTCGAACCTTTGACATTGCGCGGGGTTGGTCTCGGCGAAGTTTTTGGCAGGCGTGTGCTTCGATCATGGCTACGTGTGGACAGCCGTCCTCGGCCGTCCGGTTGAGCGCAGTTTCACGGTATCTCGCGAGCGTTTTGCCTTCGCTGGCTTCTGGCCAGGAGGACAGCCAAGGGCGACTGTCCCCCCATCCGAATAGCTCTACTCCGGCCTTCGAAGAAATTCCTGCATCGAAGAGCGGCATCACTTGCACCCACACAAATGGCCGCTCACCCATGGCACATCTTCCCGAGACCGTTGGCGCAGGCTGCGCCTTTCTCGATTACGACAATGACGGATGGATGGATATCTACCTGGTGAATAGCGGGCCGTGCGATTTCTACAGTCCACCGCAGCCGCTACGAAATGCTCTCTATCACAACAATCGCGATGGAACATTTACCGATGTGACTTTGAAAGCGGGCGTGGTCGGGAATGCTTATGGGATGGGAATTGCCGTCGGCGACTACAACGGCGATGGCTTTCCTGATTTGTATGTGACACAGTATCCGCGCAGCATTCTCTATCACAACAATGGGGATGGCACGTTCACAGATGTCACCACCCAAGCCGGTGTTTCGGCTCCCGGGTGGGCAACCAGCGCGGTCTGGTTTGACTACGACAACGACGGACGGCTGGACCTCTTCGTCTGCCATTTCGTGGACTACAGCAAAGACAAGCTCAAGTTCTGTGGCAACAAACTCACCGGCGAACGCGTGTATTGCATCCCGACGATCTACGATCCGATGCCATGCTGGCTGTTTCACAATAACGGTGATGGCACGTTTACCGATGTGAGCCGTGAATCGGGAATTGGGCACTCACTCGCAAAAGCCTGGGGCGTGGTCGCGGCAGACATCAACAACGATGGCTGGATGGATCTTTATGTGACCAATGACACGGCTCCGAATTTTCTTTTTGCAAATCGCGGCAGGGGCAAGTTCGAGGAAATAGGAACGCTCGGGGGAGTTGGCGTAAACGCGTTTGGCAAGCCCCGCTCTGGCATGGGAGTTGATGCAGCCGACTACGACCAGGACGAGTGGCTCGATCTGTTCGAAGCCAATGTGGACCACGAACTTTTCTCGCTCTATCACAACGACAAAGACGAGGCATTCAGCGATGTGACGCTGCCGGCCGGCATCGGTGATGCCACCCGCATGCTCAGCGGCTGGGGGCTGAAGTTCTTTGACTACGATAACGACGGCAATCTCGACTTGCTACTCTGCAATGGCCATCCCGACGACACGGTGGATAAGCGCGTCCCGGGCGTAACTTTCCTTGAGCCGATGCTATTGTTTCGGAATATTGGAAAGAGATTTCAGAATGTCAGCGCCGAGAGCGGTCCGGTTTTTTCACGGCCGCTTGCCGGTCGCGGCCTTGCGCTCGGCGACTTCGACAACGACGGATCGGTTGATGTTCTCGTAACCCAGAACAACGGCGCACCGATCCTGCTGCGCAATAACGCCGCAAGGCAGAATCACTGGCTCGGCGTGAAGCTGGTCGGCCGCAAAGCCAACATCAATGCGGTCGGGGCGAAGGTGACCTGGCGCTCGGGCGATTTCGAGCGGCACATGTTCAAAGTTGGAGGCGGAAGCTATCTTTCCTCACACGATCCGCGTCTCGTGTTAGGAATTGGGCAGAGAACCAAGATTGATTGGCTCGAAGTGAAATGGCCACAGCCAAGCGGTAAGACGGAACGATTTACCGATATACCAATTGATCAGTACATCACGATCGTCGAAGGAGAAGGTAAGTGGAAGTAGGGCGACTTGCGACTTTGGGCCTGGTAACCCTCATCTTCTGCGCTGTCGCTAACGCTCAAGTTGCCGTTGATGCCGAATCCGAACTGCGAACGGGAACGTCGTTCACGAGCCAAGGACATTTTTCCGAAGCCATTCCCCATTTACTCGCCGCACGGGGTAATGTTGCCAACGAATACGCTGCCGGTTTCAACCTCGCACTCTGTTACGTGGCCACCGGACAAGCATCGCAAGCCATTCCCATCTTGAACGAACTTCGCGCGAGCAATCACGACAACGCAGATGTCAACAATCTGCTGGCGCAGGCTTACGTTGGTACGGCTCAGGATGGTGAAGCCTTTCAGGCGCTTCAGCGTGCGGTATCGTTTACGCCGGGCAATGAAAAGCTGTACATGTTCATCGTCGACGCATGCATGGACAAACAGAATTATGCACTCGGCATGAAGGTCGTCGAACTCGGGCTAAAGAATGTGCCCAACTCTTCGCAGCTGCACTTTGAGCGCGGTATGTTCCTCAGCTTGCTCGATCGCTTCGATGACGCACGGCAGGATTTTGAATTGGCGCGGAAACTGTCTCCCGATTTGGAGATTGCTTACATCGCCGGCGCGCAAGAGGCGATGTTCGAAGGGAAGGTAGCCGAGGCAGTTCGAATCTCCCGCGAAGGAATCGGCAAAGGGCACCACAATTTTCTGCTGCTTACGCTTTTCGGCGAAGCGCTGCTGCGCTCGGGCATCACACCAGATCAGAAGCAGTTCGACGAAGCTCGCCAGGCGCTGGAAACAGCAGTTGCCGAGCGTCCGAATTACGTGAGTTCGCAGCTTGCCTTGGGAAAGTTGTATTTGCTCGACGGCCGCAGTGCGGATGCGATCACCCGTCTTGAGACAGCCCGCAACCTCAGCCCAAATAATCCGACCGTGTATTCCCAACTCGCAGCCGCGTATCGTAAGCAGGGCGAATTGCAAAAAGCTCAGGATGCGCTTGCGACGTTAGCGACGCTCAACGAAGCACAAGCGGAGAAAATCAGGTCGGCGCCGGGGGAAAGAAAAGCAGGCTACGGCGACGCAGCGCCGCGGACACAATAGCTCACGTAAACTTTGTGAAGGTAAAACGAGAGCTCGGCTCTTGAGCTATCAAAACGTGACCCGCGGGAACTTCCGTTCAACCATTCCCTGCCCTTCTTTGATCGCGATAATCTGGTCCACTTTGAGGTTCGAGAGTTTGGTGGTCGTCCCGCTCGGCCAGATGACCTCAAGCAAATCAATTTTCGTTTGTGCGGCCAACCCAAAATGCAGCCGCGGATCCTGCGCCGATTGATAACTCATGCCGCCTTTGCGCTGATCGTACAAAACCAGATCTCCTGCTCTGAGCTTCACGCGCGCGCCGACTCCGTCGCGATTGGATTTGGTCCCGATCAGCAGAATCTCCAGCCAGTGGTTCGCATTGCCGCCATTGTTGCGCAAAAGCTGCGGAGGCTGGCCATTATTGCTGACCAGAATGTCGAGCTTGCCATCGTTGTCGAAATCGCCGACCGCAGCCCCTCGGCTCACGCGCGGCAACGCAAAGTCCGTCCCGAGTTGATAGCTTATATTTTCGAAAATGCCGTGTCCGCGGTTGCGGAACATGAGCTTCGACTCAGCGTACTTGGTGTCGGCGTGGTAGCGCTCGATATTGTCGAGCACGTGGCCATTGGCCATGAAAAGGTCAATGCGGCCATCGTTGTCGTAGTCGAAAAAGCGCGTGCCGAAGCCGCTCATATGGAACGTTGCGTAACCCAGCTTCGAGCGAAAGGTCGCGTCGTCGAATGAGCCGTCCCCAAGGTTCTGGTAGAAACGCGCCAGTTGCATATCGAGATGGGTGACGACAAGATCCATACGTCCGCTGCCACTCGTATCCGCTGCGTCGCAGCCCATACCCGCTTCGAACTGGCCATCGCCGCTGACGGCGACGCTCGCGAGATAGCCAACTTCGCTGAACGTCCCGTTTCGATTGTTGTGAAAGAGAAAGTTGGGCATGTGATCGTTGGCGATAAATATGTCCTGCCAGCCGTCGTCGTCATAGTCGAATGTTACGATGCCGAGTCCGTTGCCAGCTTTCAAGCCGATGCCTGATGACTTGCTAACGTCTGCGAATGTTCCGTCGCCGTTGTTGTGGTACAGCGTGGGCGGTTGCGGATTGAAATCGTCAGGATGGCAATAGCTGCGCATCCCGGGCCTGCGGTCCCCACAATAGAAGTTGCGGTCGGGGGACCAGTCCACATAATTCGCGATCATGAGATCGAGCCGACCGTCGTTGTCGTAGTCGAACCACGCCGCGCTCGAGGCCCAGCGGCCAGAATTTGCCACTCCCGCGCGCGCGGTCACGTCCCTGAAGGTTCCGTCACCGTTGTTGTGATAAAGGATGCAGCGACCATATCCACAGACGAACAAATCAGGAAATCCGTCGTTGTCATAGTCGCCGACTGCTATGCCCATGCCGAACAAGCCTTCGGCACCGACTCCAGCTTTGAGCGTCACGTCGGTAAAACTGCCGTCGCCGTTGTTCCGGTAAAGCGCGCTCCGCAGAGGATGAGCCGGTTTGTACGCGAGGGTGTTGGCGCTGTTCACCAGATATAGATCCAGCAGGCCGTCCTGGTTGTAGTCAATCCACCCGCAACCGGATCCCATAGTCTCGATCAGGAACTTCTCTGGCGACGCGGCGTTGTCGTGGGTGAAGGTGAGGCCAGCGGCGCGCGCAACGTCTTCAAATGCCAGGCGGCTTTGCGCGGGGAGTGCCGATCGGCCGGTGCCCGCAATCACTCCCAACGAACCCAGGTATTTCAACAATTCGCGACGGGAGACTCTTTTCACGGGAATTCGTCTAACCCCGGTGATCTTAATTCCTGCGATGTCCTATTGGCAGCTTCTCGCCAGGCTCATCTTCCAACTGTCGCTGCAGAAAGCCGGTCGACAAGTCCAGTGGTCGTACGTAAAAACATCCGCCCGAGCTCAGATTTGGCTTGACAACTATTCCGAATAAAGTATACAAAATCCAACCAGCGAGAAAACGTTTCCTCGGTTTGTGCTGGGCGTGTCCTCAGCTCCGACGGTTTCTCCTCGTGGATCTTGACTGAACGACTCTTTGTCGCAGGAGGCACTATGTCTCGCAGACGCGTTTCCGCCTATCTCTTTCTCGCCGCAGCAATATCAGCCTTGGTTTGGCTTCTTCCCAGCGCAATCGCGCAGCATGGATCGGAAGGTACCGTCTCAGTCACGGTTTTAGATCCGAGCGGTAGTGTCGTGGACGGCGCGCAATTGGAGTTGCGTGACTTGGCTACGAACACGGTACGAACGGCGCAGACTGAGGGAAACGGGGGCTACACTTTCGTGAATTTGCCCCTCGGCAACTACAAGCTGACGGTTTCCAAGCAGGGCTTCAAGTCTCACGTGGTTGACACCGTGATTGTGCAGGCCACAAAGACGACAGATGTTAAAGCAACTTTGGAGGTCGGCGCCCTCACCGAGATGGTTGAAGTCACCGCGGCGGCATCACCACTCATTGAGACCTCATCTTCGGCCATCGGCAACGTTATCGATCTGAAGCAGATTGAAGATCTCCCGCTTCAGGGACGCAATCTCACGACGCTGACGCAACTTGTCCCGGGATACACAGGAACCCTAGACGACGGCGGCGGTACTTGGAATGGCCTGCCCTCAATCGCGCAAGGCAACAATATTGACGGTGTACAGGGTAGCGCGGGTCGTATGAAGTTCGGCGGAGCCGCGGCACCTGCTGTTGAGCCGCGGATTGAGAACATTCAAGAAATGACAGTGCAAACAGATCAGCTGGACTTAAACCAGGGCTATGGCACTTCTAGCATGCAGATCAACTTTGTGACCAGGAGAGGTTCCAACGCTTTCCACGGCCGCTTATACGAAGATTTTCAAAACGCGGCTCTAAACGCGACGGATTGGCAGAGCGATTTTCTGAACGCACAAACCCCCGGATCAGTGCCGCCGCCACATCTTATCTTGAACGAGTTCGGGGGCAGCGTGGGCGGACCCATCCTCAAAAACAAGCTTTTCTTTTTTGGCGGTCTCTCTTTTTACCGAAGGCCCTCGCAGGCGTTAGCTTTCGCCCAGGTAATCGCTCCCGCAGCGCAGACCGGAATGTTCAGCTATATAGACAAAAACGGTGCGCTGCAGACAGTTGACCTACTTGCCTTAGCCGCCAATTGCAACACATGCGGCCCTACGCCTTTGCCGACAACCGTCAGCTCGGTGACCACCGGCCAGCTGAATAACCTTAATGACGCACTAAAACTGGGCGCCGTTAGCCCCGATACTGATCCGAGTTTCGTTGATCTGCGCTGGCATGCACCAACTCCCGATAACCATTACTACCCAACCGTTCGTGTGGACTACAACATGAGCGAACGCATGCGGTTCAACGTGGCATGGAACTACACGCACACCGATCAGCCCGGCGGCGTCCTCCAGGCCCTTCCTGGGAGCGCATTCTCAAATACCGGGGCTGCAAGCAAATTCAAGAGCTATACTGCGGCTTTTGGCTTTGACTGGACGCTTTCTCCAACGATGGTCAACGAGTTCCGTGGAGGCTTTCTCTACAACGGCAACTTTTTCGGCTATAACGCAAAGTCGCCTAAACCTGGGGACTTCGTAATTGCATGGAACCCAATTGTCCCTGTGAATGCTGTCAATCAAGGCGGTACTGCCTTTGTCACTCCTGTCGGTTCCTACTACCCACTTTTTAATGCCTCGGATACCATGACTTGGCAGAAGCAATCGCATACCGTGAATTTTGGGTTTTCCTGGTGGCGGGAGCAGAACCACTACTACAACGGGGTGCAGGGTTTTCCAACTGTGACTCTGGGTTTAGCGGCTACGGATCCAGCCGTGAACGCCTTTACCACAAGCACACTGCCAAACTCGGCAGGCACCAATGCCGTTTCTGAGGCGCAGTCAATCTATGCAAGCTTGGTTGGGCGAGTCAATGGCGCCAACGGCACGTATGTCTACGAGCAGAAAACAAACTCTTACTGCAATGACGGTACTAACGCGGCCTGTATTACTGCTTACAATCTGGACGAACTACAAAAGAGTTTTGGACTGTTCGTGCAGGATTCTTACCGCTTTAAACCTACCCTGACGTTGAACTACGGTCTGCGATGGGACTTTGTATGGCCTGATCGTGATTTGACCAATGCTTATCACTCAGCGACTCCTGAGGCAATTTGGGGGCCGTCTGGAATAAACAATCTCTTCAACCCTGGCGTGCTCAACGGTACGAACAGTCCAACGCTTACCCAAAACAGCGCACCGGCAAAACCTTGGTATGTCGCGCCGCAACCCGCTGTAGGTGTCGCGTGGAATCCGCATGCGTTGGGTGGCAACACGGTCATCCGCGCAGGATTCGCGCTACGCAGGTTCACCGAACCGCAGCAATACTTCTGGAATCAGGCGTCAGATTACGGTTCCTTCTACTTTCAAGGTTTCTCCTTTAACCCGCTGGCGGTCGGTGGCGGTACACAACCACCCGGGACGTTTGCCCCTGGCACGCTTTCGCTCGACAACGACTTAGGTACAATCGTTGGACTTGGCTGCAGTTCTTCACCGCTTCAGTACGCCTGCAATCCACCTCAGTATCACGTCGACGAGCCGGAATCGGATTTCACGTTCATTGGCAACACGCCGGGTGTGAATGGCGTTGATAGCCATATCAAGCAGCCTTATACCGAATCGTGGAACCTTGGCATTCAGCACCAGCTGGGTAACTCTCGTGCCATAGAAGTCCGCTACATCGGGAACCGCAGTCTGCGACAGTGGATCACGATCAATCCAAACGAAGTCAATATCTTCGAGAACGGATTCCTGCAGGAGTTCAAGAATGCGCAATCGAATCTGGCACTGAATGGCGGGACGAGTTTTGCAGACAGCAGTAACGGCGGCGTGGCAGGCACCACTCCTCTGCCGATCATGAATGCTGCCTTCTCCAGCGATACAAGTCAGTTTACGAACGGCGGCTTTATCAACCTACTGCAAATCGGACAAGCAGGAGCTTTTGCCAATTCTCTGGCAACCACCCCTCTGTGGTTCTGCGACATGGTCGGAAGTGCGGCGTTCGCTCCTTGCGCCAACAACGCGGGAATCAATGTTGCTGGCGCTGGGTATCCAATCAACTTCTTCCAAGTGAACCCTTACGCTATCGGAACTGGGTTCGTATTTAGTCAACTGGTTTCTGAAGGGTCCTCGAACTATAACGGATTGCAGTTTGACTTCCGTCAGCGGGCCTGGCATGGCTTGCAGTTCGACGCGAACTATACTTGGTCACATACGCTCGGCATCACAACTCAGAACAACTGGCAAGGACAGGTGAGCTCATATACGTTGCGCAACATGCGCTTGAGTTATGGTCCGGCCCTTTTCGACATACGGCACTCCATTCACGTTAGTGGGACGTATGACTTGCCTTTCGGCAGAGGCAAGACTTTTGTGACCAATAAAGTGCTGGACCGCATTGTGGGCGGGTGGACGATCGGCACCATCTTCACATTGCAGACCGGAAATCCGTTCCCAATCGCCGGTGGAAACGGTAGTGCCAATGCTACTTTCAACGATTACGGCGATGGAGGAGTGCTTCTAAACGGCGTTAGCGTTTCACAGCTTCAGAGTTCAGTGGATGTCTATCACATTGTTGGACAGCCGCAGGTAGACTTCATTAATCCCAAATATCTCGCCAATAACGGGACAGGCGGTGGGGCGAACCAATCATTCATTGCGCCTAACATGACGCCGGGTACCATCGTGCGACCGATCTGGCTCTACGGTCCGCGTTTCGTCAACACCGATCTCTCGTTATCAAAACATGTTCCAATCACCGAGAGAGTCAGTTTCAGCTTGCAAGCAGAGGCGTTGAATGCGTTCAACCATCCGAGCTTCCAGGTTGGTGCGGGATCTGGCTGTTCCTATTATTGCTATGCCAACGGCAACTGGCAGTTTCCGTGGGCCCAGCTTTCCGGGTTCGGGATTGGTGGACTCTCTCCCAGCTATCATCCCAGAGTGCTGGAGCTGAGGGCTAACATCGAGTTCTAGGTCCGCATCGACTCAGGGGCGGCGCTGCTCAAAGCCGCCCCGGGATCAGCTTCGGCGAAGCGAGCCACTACCCCGACGCCCTTCGCTCCTGCAGCGCTTGCTTGAGAGATTGTCCGGCATATTGGATGTGCTGCTTTAGCAGTTTGCAGGCGTCGCCAACGTTCCGCTGACGGCAGAGGTCCAGGATTTGATGGTGCTCTTGGTTGGCGCGCTGGATGCCGTGAGTGAGATATAGCTGCAGCCGGGTGTAGCGCTCTCCGCTGTTGTTTACATTGCGAATGACAGCCATGGTGTAGGGACGCTCGGCGCGCGAATAAAGAATCGAGTGGAACTGCCAGTTCAGGCGTCCCCAGGAGAAGAGATGGTCTTCATGCTGCAGTTCGCTTTCGTAGCGACGCAGCACAACATCGGCGTCGCCGAAGTCGCTGTCGGTCAGGCGCGGAATGGAATGCTTCAGTATCTCCGGCTCGAGTAACGCGCGAATGGTGAACAACTCTTCGATGTCGGTGGGAGAAAGCGCCGGGACGATCGCGCCGCGGTTCGGAACGATCGTGATCAGTCCCTCAGCATCGAGCTGGCGCAGGGCTTCGCGCACCGGTATGCGGCTGACCTGATACTGCATGGCGATTGCGTCCTGGCGAAGCTGAGCACCTTCGGGGATGGTGCCTCGGATGATTTCTTCACGCAGTTTATCGGCGACTGCTGAGGTCAACGACTGGCGCGGAATTGCAGTTTCTGACGTAGCCACGACGTTCATATTAGCCCAACACCTTAATAAAGAGGAGTTAGCCGCATTTCAGGCAGCGCAACAGGTTAAATGTCTTGACTGCTGGATATTGTATACATAATACTGGGTTTCTGGGCTTACGCTACATTCCAAGCAGGAATGAAGTTCGTGGCGTAAACTCTTGGCAATCTTGTAGTTCGTTGTACTGTCGGCTCGAATAAATGGAAGCGCGATACCAAGTCGAGGACAGTGAGCCTGCCACTTCGACACGACGGCCAACTCCCGAAGGGACTCGCCGCGTGCACGTAGTCGACTCGCACACTGGCGGAGAACCCACGCGATTGGTAGTTGCGGGAGGGCCGGATTTGGGACGCGGCTCCATGGCGGATCGACTCAAATGCTTCCGCTCAGAAAACGATCTCTTCCGGACTGCGGTTGTGAATGAACCTCGCGGATCTGATGTAGTCGTTGGCGCACTGCTCTGCGAACCAGAAGACCCGACCTGTTCCGCCGGAGTTATTTTTTTCAATAACGTTGGCTATTTGGGAATGTGCGGACATGGAACCATTGGGTTGGTTGCTTCCTTGGCACACATGGGGCGAATAGACGCGGGCGAGCATCGCATTGAAACTCCCGTCGGGATTGTGACCGCGACCCTTCACCAATCCGGTGAAGTTGCCGTCGAGAACGTCGCAAGTTATCGCAAGGCCGCGAGTGTTGCTATTGACGTGCCGGGCTTCGGAACCGTGTGTGGCGATGTAGCGTGGGGCGGAAACTGGTTTTACTTGATTGAAAATCATGCCGCCGATCTCTCGCTGAAAAATGTCGAGGCTCTCACCGAGTTCACCTGGGCGGTTCGGCAGGCATTGAACGCCGCCAAAGTTGCAGGCGACGGCGGGCACGAAATTGATCACGT
>Ga0075424_100003061_pt1 | contig 15540 bp, 17 predicted proteins | sample SoiMethybrSBSTD3_FD_75301 | JGI IMG/M metagenome (GOLD analysis project Ga0075424, IMG submission 75301) | Bulk soil microbial communities from a Populus tree surrounding site in Tennessee, USA - Soil MetaG P. TD hybrid SBSTD3 | ecosystem: Environmental > Terrestrial > Soil > Tree plantation... | reverse complement strand
GCAGCGGTGGTAGATTCGCGGCAAGCCATCCTCGCATCTAGATGGGGAGTCCCAACTATGGCCAAGGCGATCAAGCCCCCTCGTACGGGAGGCCCGATCGTTGCGACGTGCCACCCGGTGACGGGGCGCGGTCGCCTGTTACTCCTGGTCTGCGTCGGAGTTGCCCTGCTCGTCTCGGCGTGCCAGACCGCGGCACCGTTTCGACCGGAGGACCCCCAGTCGCTCATCGGCGAGTGGAGCGGGGAGAGCACCGATCCCGGAGGGGGGATCGAGAGGTGGTCTGGCGAAAACGTGCTGACGATCACGCGGGTGGAAGGCAACCGCGTCTTTGGCACCTTGGAAAGCTGGTGCGGCGGCGGAGTTTCCTGCTCGGGCGCCCACACCTATCGCACGCGAACCGTCCAAGGGACGCTGCGTGGAAACGAACTCAAGATCGGCCCCTTCGATGTCGTGGTAGACGGCGTGTACATGACCGGCCGTCGCGCGAGTCCGATGTGGCTTGGCTATGTGAGGTTGACGAAACGACCCACCGGAACTCCGCGAACGGCAGGAGTGCCACAACCGGCGAGCGAGGTTCCGGCGCCACCGAGCGCGACGGGCAGCCTCGATGGGGTCTACGCTGGGCAAGTCTGCTACGGGCCGGGTCCCAACAACGAGACGGCCCGCTGCTACCGCGCGGAGGCGACCGTTCATGACGGTAAGATCGTCGGCGAATGGCACGGCCGGGACGACATCACCGTGAAGCTGGCCGGCGAGGTGTCGACGGCCGGAGCAGTGAAGGTCGAGATGCACGCCGAGCGCGCGGACGGCATTCAGTTTGCCCGAGCGAATCTGTCGGGCACCATCCAGGATGGTCGTCTCGACGCGAACGGTGCCTTCCTCAACGGACGCACCCTATCATTCAATTGGACATTGAACGCCCCCGGAGGCGGCGCTCCCCGAAAGCGAGCTGGAAAGCCGTGATGTTGCTCTCCATGCGTCGGGCGGACTCACGCGATCCACGGATTCATGCGGGCACGCCCACCACCAGCTCGTCGCCGCGCCGGACCACCGGCAGCCGCTCGAGCCGGGTGCCGGGGCAGGGGCCGTCCAGGCAGACCCCGGTGTCCGGCGCGAACACCGCGCCGTGGGTGGCGCAGATGAGGTGGCGGCCGTCCTCGGTGAAGAACTCGTTGGGCCACGCGTCGAGCGTGGTGCCCGCGTGGGGGCAGCGGTTGACGTAGGCGTGGTGCCCGCCCTCGTGGTTGAGGAGGAACCCGCGCACGGTGCGCCCGCGCACCCGCAGGGCGAAGGTGGCGGTCTCGCCCGGTCCGAGCGCGTCCGCGGCGCACCGCCAGGTGGCCTGGCTCTCCGTCGGCTCCACGCAGAGGTTCTATCAGATCGATCCGATGTGGGCAAACGCGCCCGCCGTCGCGGGACCGCGGTGACCCGCGTGGTACCATGAGCGGGTTATGCCCGCTTCGCTCCTCGCCGTGGAAGCCCACGACCTCGCCAAGACGTTCCGCAGCGGATGGCTCCGTCGGCGCGAGACGCCCGCCCTGCGCGGAGCGAGCCTGCGGGTCGAGCGCGGCGCCATCTTCGGCCTGCTCGGACCCAACGGAGCGGGCAAGACCACGCTGCTGTCGATCCTCGCCACCCTGCTCCTGCCCGACGGCGGCTCGGCGCGGATCCTCGGCCACGACGTGGTGCGCGAGGCGTTCGCGATCCGCCGGCGGCTCAACATGGCGAGCGGCAACGCCTCCTTCGTCTGGAGCCTGCGCCCGGCCGAGGTGCTCTCATTCTACGGCCGGCTCTACGGGCTCCACGGGCGAACGCTCCGGACCCGGGTGGGGGAGCTGCTCGAGCGCTTCGAGCTCACCCCGCACCTCAAGACCGAATACAACGAGCTCTCCACCGGGCTCAAGCAGCGCCTCGCCCTCGCCAAGGCATTGCTCAACCGGCCGGAGGTGCTGTTCCTCGACGAGCCCACCCTCGGCCTCGACCCCGACGTGTCGATCCGCATCCGCGCGCAGATCGCGGAGCTGCGGCGACGCGAGTCCACCACGATCATCCTGACCACCCACTACATGCGGGAGGCCGACGAGCTCTGCGATCGGATCGCGTTCATCAAGGGCGGCCGCATCCTCGCCGAGGGCTCGCCGGACGAGCTGAAGCGCCAGATCCGCATCGGCGACGTGGTCGCCCTGCGCCTGGATCCGGCCGCGCCCGCCGGGCTCGCCGACCTCGCGGGGGTGCTCCAGGTGCAGGCGCGCGGGGATCGCCTCGACTGCACGGTGGACTCGGCCGAGAAGCGGCTCTCCGAGATCCTGCGCTGGCTCGTCGAGCAGAACGTGGTGATCCGCGACTGCCAGGTGCACGAGCCGGAGCTCGAGGAGGTCTTCGTTGAGCTGGCGCGCTGAGCCGATCGCCGCGGGCGCGGGCGCGGCCGAGTGGTGGATGGAGGAGTGGGTCCGCCTCTCCGCGTTTGCCTACCGCAACCTGATCATGGCCCGCCGCAACGTGTTCTTCCTCTTCGAGCTCACGTTCTGGCCGGGGGTGGCCATGGTCTCGCACGGCCTCCTCACCCGGTTCCTCGACCTGACCCCGCAGATGACCGCGTTCATCCTGGTCGGCACCATCGCGCTCTCCGCGGTCCAGGTGTGCCAGCTCGACGTGGCCTACGCGGTGCTCTTCGACATCTGGTCCAAGTCGATGAAGCACCAGTTCCTCACCCCGGTGCGCATCCACCACCTGGCCCTGGGCTCCTGGCTGGTCGGAGTGGGACGCGGCGTGACGGTGTGGGCCCTGATGGCGGTCATCGGCGGCCGCGCGTTCGGCTTCGACTTCCTGGGGGCGGGCGCGGCGCGGGTCGCGCTCTTCCTGCTCGGCTGCTTCCTCACCGCGCTGGTCATCGGCCTCCTGGTCTGCGCCCTGGTCCTCCTCTGGGGCACCCGCGCCGAGACCTCGGCGTGGGCGGCGGTCAACTTCTTCGTGATGCTCTCCGGCATCTACTATCCGGTCTCGGTGCTGCCGGAGTGGGTGCAGACCGTCTCGGCCGGCATCCCGCTCACCTACTTCCTCGACGGGATCCGCGCCGGCTACGGCTTTCCGCCGCGCTTCGCCCATCCGTTCGCGATGGGCCTGGCCCTCGTCGGGCTCTACGTGGTGCTCGCCCACTGGGCGCTCGCCGCCGCGGTCACGCGCGCCCGCCGCACCGGGCTGCTGCTCAAGCTCTCCGAGTGAGCGCCCCCGACGCCTCGCTCTGGTCCGTCATGCTGCTGGGCCTGCTCTTCGGGATCCAGCACGCGACCGACGCCGACCACGTGGTGGCGGTGGCCACCATCGTGTCCCGCACCCGCCGTTTCGGCGCGGGCGCGCTGGTGGGGGCCTTCTGGGGCGTGGGGCACACCGTGACCGTCACCGCGGTGGGCATCGCGGTCATCGTCTTCAACCTGGCGCTCACCCCGCGGATCGCCCTGTCTCTCGAGATGCTGGTGGCCGTCATGCTGATCGGCCTCGGTGCCGCGCGCATCGCCTGGGTCTTCCATGACTCCGACCCGGTGCCGGTCGCCCACCTGGGCGAGCCTCACACCCACGACGACAGCCCCGCGCTGCACAGCCACGCCCACGCCCATCCGGAGGGCGTGCACCGGCACCCGCACGCCCACCCGCCGCGCCGCCTCCTGCGCGCGCTCCAGACGGTGGGCCCGGCGCAGGCGGTGCGCTCGGGGCTGGTGGGTCTCGTGCACGGCCTCGCCGGGAGCGCGGCGGTGGCGCTGCTCGTGCTCTCGAGCATCCGGGGGGTCGGCGCGGCGATCGCCTACCTGCTGGTGTTCGGAGCGGGCGTCATCCTCGGCATGACCGCGATCACCGGCGTGCTCTCGCTGCCGTTCACGGTGCGCGCGCCCCGCCTGGAGCGCGCCCGGCGGGGGCTCGGCCTGGCCACCGGCGCCCTCTCGCTCGGCTTCGGCCTCTACCTGATCGTGCAGCTCGGGCTCGGGGTACTTCCCCTCGGCCACCCGTAGGAGCTAGTAGCCGACGCCGCGGGCCATGAGGCTGGCCACGAACACCATCACCACCACGATGGCGAGCTCGATGTGGTTGTGCGTGTAGAGCGCGGGCGCCACGCTGGTGTCGACGGTCGCGCCGCGGCCCAGCTGTCTGCGCCAGCGGATGAAGGTGATCATCGGGCGGATCTCGAGCAGGAGCACGAGGACGAAGAGCGCCATCTTGACCCAGAAGAGGGGCGAGTGCATGTAGAACTCGGTGCCCTTCTCGAGGCCGCCGAAGGCGCGGAGGAGACCGGTGACGACCCAGAGCCCCGCCGCGATCCCCCAGACGTTGTCGGCGGCCAGCACGCGACGCAGGCCGTCCGCGTCGAGCCGGCCCTTCAGCGCGCGCCCGCGCAGGAACACCGCGGGCAGCCCGATGGCGAGGGCCAGCAGGTGCAGGGACGAAACAACCGCGGAGAGCATGCGTGAAGCCTAGCACGGCCGTCGCCCTCGTCGTTCTCCTCCTCGGCGCGGCCGGCTGCGCCTCGTACCCGGGCGCGGACGTGCCCTTCCTGGTGACGCCCCACGAGATCGTCGACCAGATGCTCCGCCTGGCCCGGGTGGGCCCGGCCGACACGGTCTACGATCTCGGATCGGGCGACGGGCGCCTCGTGATCGCGGCGGTGCGCGACTTCGGGGCCCGGGCCGCCATCGGCGTCGAGATCGACCCGGCCCTCGTGGCCCGCAGCCGGGAGTACGCGCGGCGGGCCGGGGTCGCCGACCGGGTGACGTTCCTGCAGCAGGACTTCTTCCGGGCCGACGTTGCGCCGGCCAGCGTGGTGACGCTCTACCTCACCCGCGAGATGAACATCCGCCTCGCCCCCAAGCTCCGGACCGAGCTGCGGCCGGGTACCCGGGTGGTCTCGTTCGACTTCGACATGGGCGATTGGGAGCCCCGCGCGATGATCCGGGTGGACGTCAACGGCCGCACCACCCCGGTCTACCTGTGGGTGGTGCCGGAGCGCTGAGGGCGACGCCTAGCGGGCGAGGAACTTGCGGACCGCGCCGGCGATGCCGGCCGCGTCGAGCCCGTGCTTGGCGTAGAGGCCCTTCATGTCGCCGGACTCGCCGAAAGTGGTGACCCCCACGCGCTTGAGCGGGGTCGGCATCACCTCGGAGAGCATCTCGGCCACCGCGCCGCCGAGCCCGCCGTTGACGCTGTGGTCCTCGACGGTGAGCACGTGGCCGGTCCGACCGGCCGAGCGCAGGATGGTCTCCTCGTCGAGGGGCTTGATGGTGGCCACGTTGATGACCTCGGCCTGGATGCCCTCGGAGGCGAGCGCCTTGGCCGCCTCGAGCGCGTACCACACCGGCCCGCCGGTGGCCAGCACCGTGACGTCGTGGCCGGGACGCAGCACGTCGGCCTTGCCGAAGCGGAAGCGGTAGGCGGGGTCGTGCACCGGCTCGAGACTTTGACGGGTGAGGCGCAGGTAGATCGGGCCGGGATGCTCGATCGCGTAGGCCACCGCCTGCCGCGTCTCGATCTCGTCGGCGGGCTGTACGATCGGGATGTTCGGCAGCGCCCGCAGGCAGGCGACGTCCTCGAGGCCCATCTGGGTGTAGCCGTCCTCTCCGATCGCGACGCCCACGTGGGTGCCGACGAGCTTGACCGGCGCGTCGCTGTAGGCCACCGACACCCGGATCGTCTCGAAGCGGCCCACCAGGAAGCAGGCGAACGAGCACGCGAACGGGATCTGGCCGGTCAGGGCCAGTCCCGCGGCGACTCCGATCATGCCCGACTCCGCGATGCCCAGGTCGAAGGCGCGCTCCGGATACTTCTTGGCGAAGGCGCCGGTCATGGTCGACTTCGAGAGGTCGGCGTCGAGCGTGACGATCCGCTCGTTGACCGCCCCCAGCTCGATGAGCGCTTCCCCGAACGCGGCGCGCGAGGCCTTGGCCGCCATCACTTCTTCCCCATGGCCGAGAGCTCGGCGACGATCGGCGCGGCCCACGCGGGCACCGGGTCGCCTACGATCTCGCGGATCGCCCGCACCGCCTCGTCGGGCTTCGGGGCCTTGCCGTGCCACTCCGGGTCGTTCTCCATGAACGAGACGCCCTTGCCCTTCACGGTGTGGGCCACGATGAAGGTCGGCGCGCCCTTGTTGGCCTCCGCCTGGTCGAGGGCCTTGTCCACCTGGGCGAGGTCGTGCCCGTTGACCTCGAGCACCGGCCAGCCGAACGCCTTGAGCTTGTCGGTGATGGGCTCGAGGTCCAGGATCTTCTTCACGAAGCCGTCGAGCTGGATGCCGTTGTAGTCGAGGATCACGCAGAGGTTGTCGAGGTGGTGATTCGGAGCTCCGAGCTTGGGCGCCGACATCAGGCTCTCCCACACCTGGCCCTCCTGGGTCTCGCCGTCGCCCAGCACGCAGTAGACGCGCGCCGCCTTGCCCGCGAGCTTGAGCCCGAGAGCCATGCCCACCGCGACCGAGATGCCCTGGCCGAGCGAGCCGGTGGCCGCCTCGATGCCGGGCAGGGCCACCCGGTCGGGATGACCCTGGAGCGGGCTGCCCAGCTTGCGCAGGGTGACGATCCGGTCCATCGGGAAGAACCCCCGCTTGGCCATGCAGAAGTACTGGGCGGGGACGCAGTGCCCCTTGGAGAGGATGAACCGATCGCGGTCCTCCCACTGCGGCCGGGCCGGGTCGAGGCGCAGGCGGTTGAAGTAGAGGTCGGTGAGGATGTCGATCACGGAGAGCGAGCCGCCCGGATGCCCCGAGCCCGCGTGGGTCAGCATCCGGAGGATCTCCACCCGTCCTTCGCGCGCGATGGTCTCGAGCTTGGCCACGTCCGGGTTCGCCATCAGCCCATTCCCTCCATGAATCCTGCGATCGCGTCCACGTGCACGCCCGTCACCGCGATCGTCGGCGCGTACACGATCTCGTCCGCGCCCCACACGAGCGTGCCCTTCACGTCCTTCGTGGTGCCCACCACCGCGCCGAGCAGCCGGGTGAGGTTGTCGTTGATCCGGAGCGTGTTCGCCTTGAGTGGCGCCGCAATCCGACCGTCGCGGATGATAAAGGAATCTCCCACCACCGTACAAGTGAAGTCTCCCGCTCGCAACCCGTTGATCGGATACGTGTACCAGATGCGGCCCACGTAGAGCCCGTTCCGCACCCGCGCGAGCAGCCCGTCGAGCGGGATCGGGTCGCGGCCCTCCACCACCACGTTGGTGGCCGACGTGCCCGGAGTGGTCTCGAAGGAGCGGCCCGCCCCGTCGAAGCGGAAGCCGTTGCGCGGGACCAGTGCGGCCGCCGACGCGGCGGGATCCGCCCCGAGCTTCTGCCGTCCCTGCGGGTCGTGGCGCAGGCGCTCGGTGTCGTACCAGTGGCTCAGCAGGCCGACCAGCACGCCGTCCTTGATCAGGTCCGTCCGTCCGGTGGGCAGGCCCTCGCAGGTGATGCCGCGCGAGCCGGCCCAGCCCGGCATCGCGCCGTGATCGTAGACGCTGAGCCCGGGCGCCGCCACCGGCCGGCCGAGCCGGCCGAGGAACGGAGTGCTGGAGGAGAAGAACGAGCCGGCGTGGCACGACGGCACGAGCAGGTTATTGCAGAGATCGGCCACCGGCTGGGGACCGAACACCACCGTGTAGTCCCCGGTCTCCACGCGCTCGCCGCCGATGGCGGCCACCGCGTGGTCGGCCGCCTCGCTGCCCGCCTCGTCGGTGAACTCGGCCAGGCGCGTGCACACGCTGCCCCCCGAGCCCTTGGCGTCCCGCGCCTCCACCATCGCGGTGGTGGACGCGGACATGAACGTCGCGTCGTCGACCTGCGGCTCCGGCATCGCGCTGGAGGCGATCGCGATCCGCTCCTGCCGGATCGTCACGTCGCCGCCCAGGATGAGGCCGAGACGCTTGAGCCCGGCCTCGTCGGGCACCAGGTCCGCGAGCCGGGAAGACGCCATGAAGGCGCGGAGGCCTCCGGTGACGACCTTCCAGCCCGCCTCGACCAGCTCCAAGTCGGTCACGTCCATGAGCCGCGGGTCGTGGTAGTCGATCAGCCCGCGCCGCTCGCCGCCGGGACGCGCCAGCGAGCGGAAGGCGGGATCGTGCACCGCGGCCTGCCGGGCCTTGGCCAGCGCGCGCCGCGCCCCGTCGGCGGTGAGATCGCTCGGCTCCGATCCGAAGCCCACGAGCGGCCGCCCGTCGGGCCCGTCGAAGACCGCGTGCACCCCGAGCCCGGTCATCTCGGTGGACTTCGGCTCCTCGACCCCGTTGCACGCGATGTGCGAGGTGTAGTTGAGGCGGGTGAGCAGCGCGCGGTTCAGCGCCGCGAACACCTCCACCTCGCGCACGCCGGGCTCGGCGGCGAGACGCGCGACGGCCTCCCCGACCGCGCGACGGAGATCCACGAGGGATCAGGCCCCGCCGGTGAGGATCGCGCGGCTTCGGAGGGTGGGCCCGCCGTTGCCGAGCTTGCGGGTCTGCATCGGCTGGCCCTTGCCGCAGTTCGGGATGGGGTACAGCCGGAAGTCGCGGCCCACCCCGTCGACGTGCATCAGGAAGTCGCGGCTGTCCGCCATGATGCCGCCGTCGCGGAAGACCCGCCCGACCTCGCCCCGGCGGATCTCGTAGACCTTGCGCGCGGAGATGCGAAAGTTCTCCCGGCTCTCCGCGATCGACGGGGTGCGGTGCCCCACGAGGTAGTAGCCGTGGTCGATCTCCCGGATCAGGTCGCCCGCGTCCCGCTCGCCCCCCGCGAGCACGGTGGTCGACATGCGCACCAGCGGGACGAGCTGGGCGTCGGTGGCCTTCCAGTGTCCGTTGGGGTCGCCCCCGAAGATCGCCGCGGTCTGCCGGCTGTTCATGAATCCGGTGAAGATCCCCCGGTCGATGTGGACCACCCGTCGGGCCGGCGTCCCCTCGTGGTCGTAGGCGTAGTGGCCGTAGCCGGGCAGGGACGGATCCGAGAACGCGGTGACCAGCGGCGAGGCGATCCGCCGTCCGACCTGGGTGTCGTCGAGCCCGCGCAGCAGCCACGAGCGCCCCGCGTAGGCGGTCTCCATCTTGAGCCCGCGATCCAGCTCGACGGGGTGGCCGATGATCTCGTGGGAGAGGAGGGTGTTGTAGTGCGGGTCGGTGACCACCGTGACCTCGCCCGCGGGCGCCTCCAGCACCGGGGCGCGGCACACCTCCGCCGCGTCGCGGGCGATGGCGAGCGCGAACTCGGGGAAGGGCGGGAACGCGATGAGGGGCTCGGCGACCCCGCGGGTGAGGATCTCCCAGCCGCGCTGGTGCCCGAGCACGTCGTAGATCTCCTGGCTGTTGTCGGGCCCGGTGGCCACCACGTAGCTCATACCCTGGGTGAGGGCGAACGACTGGTCGATGAGCGCGCCCTCCGACGAGGCGAACAGCTCGCGGCTCAGCTGGGTCAGGGTCGAGGTGTAGTTGTAGGAGACGGCGAAGTCGGCGGCGGCGGTCCGCGCGGAGACGTCGGTGGTGAAGCGCACCATCTCGTCGAGGGCGACCGCGCGCGGATCGATCTCGAAGACCGCGGGCACGATCTCCTGGCGCACCTCGATCGGATGCAGGCGCGTGTCCTCGAGCGAGTCGCCCAGCGCGCCGAACTTGCCCTTCGCCTCTGCCTTCATCTCCGCGTTGGCCATCGCGCGCCGGTAGGCGGCCAGCAGCCCCTCGCGGAGCAGCCGCGCCAGGTCGGGGAGGTCGGCCGCCCCGAGGCCGCGGCCGAAGTAGCCGGGCGCGGCCATGCGGGATCCGGCCAGCACCCGGATCCCGAACGCGAAGGCGTAGTCGTCGCCCGAGACCTTGGCCTCGCCGTTCTCCGCCCCCGCGAACTTGCCCTCGCTGACCTCGACGCGCACGTCGGCGTAGCGAAGGTCGGTGAGGGAGCGGGCGTACCCGGTCACGAGGTCGCGCACCATCGGGGTGATGCCGTCGATCAGCCGGGTCTCGACGCCGTGGGGCATCCGTCAGCCTCCCGGAAAGGGCTCGACCGACACCGTCTCGCCCTCCGCCACGTCGCCGCGTTCCTCGTCGATCACCACGAAGCAGTTGGCGAGGGTCATCGAGGTGAGGATGCCCGAGCCCTGGGGGCCGGTGGTGCGCACCTCCCAGCGATCGCTCGCGTAGGAGAGGATGCCGCGCTTGAACTCGCGCCGGCCCGCCTTCTTGCTCATCGCCTCCATCGCCACCGCGTGGAAGCGCGGCGGGAACAGCTCGCGCCGGCCGCCGAGCTTCCACAGGGCGGGGCGCACGAAGAGGTGGAAGGTGAGCATCGACGCCACCGGGTTGCCGGGGAGGCCGAAGAAGAGCGCGGGGCCGATGCGGCCCACCGCGAGCGGGCGGCCCGGCTGCATCGCCACCTGCCAGAAGTCGATCCCGCCCGCCTCCTGCAGCACCGCCTTGACGAGGTCGTGGTCGCCCACCGAGACCCCGCCCGAGGTGAGCACCACGTCGGCGGTGGCGGCGGCCGCGCGCAGGCGCGCGTGCAGCACGTCGTAGAGATCGGGCACGATCCCGTGGTCGGTCGGCTCGCCGCCCGCGGCCTCGACCAGCCCGTGGAGCGAGAACCGGTTCGAGTCGAAGATCTGTCCCGGCTTCCGCGCGTGGCCCGGCTCGGCCACCTCGTCGCCGGTGGAGAGGATCGCCACGCGCGGCTTCTGGCGCACCAGGAGCTGCGGCAGCCCGAGCGACGCGGCGACCCCGAGCTCCTGCGGGCGCAGGGCCACGCCCGCGGGCAGGACCACGGTGCCCGCGCGCACGTCCTCGCCCCGATGACGCACGTTCACCCCCGGCGCACCGCCCGGAATCCGCACCACGCGCCCCGCCCGCTCCACGAGCTCCTGGGGATACACGGTGTCGGCGCCCGCCGGGATCGGCGCCCCGGTCATGATGCGCAGCGCCTCGCCGGGACCGAGCGTCGTCTCGAACACCGCGCCGGCGGCCAGCTCCGCCACCACGGTCAGCTCGCGGGTGCCGGAGGCGGGGATGTCGGCGGAGCGGACCGCGTAGCCGTCGACCGCGGAGTTGTCGGTGGGCGGCACGTCGAGCGTGGCGCGCACGTCCTCCGCGAGCACGCGCCCGAGCCCGGCGTCGAGGGGAATGACCTCGGGCGCGGCCACCCGCGCCACCAGCGCGAGCACGTGAGCCTGCGCGTCCGCGACCGAAATCATGCGCGCATTATACCCCGCGCTCCCCGCGCCCCGATTGCCGCCCGGCGCGACCGTGCTACGATACCCGCCGGGCTCGCGCGTCGAGCCGATCACTCCGCCGATCACTTCGAAGGAGCTCCCGCATGCCGAACGACTCCGCCACCCGCTGTCCGATGTGCCGCCTCGCCCACACGCGGCTCGGATCCGTCCGTCCCGTTCGCGCCCTGCGCGCGGCGCCCGCGCGACTCGGCCGCGCCCTGCGCCGCGTGCCGCGCCGGCTCCTGACCCGCCGGCCCGCGCGAGGTGAGTGGGCGGTGGCGGAGGTGGTGAGCCATCTGGCCGACGCGGAGATCGCGCTCGCGTTCCGCATCCGGAAGATCGCGGCCGAGCCGCGCTCGGTGCTGGTCGCGTGGGACCAGGATCGCTGGGCCGAGGGCGGCCGCTACCGGCGCACCCCGCCGGGCGAGGCGCTCGCGACCTACACCGCGCTGCGGCGCTCCAACCTCGCGTACGTCGGCCGCCTCGGCGCCGCCGCGCGCCGGCAGCACGGCCGCCACCCGGAGTACGGGCGGCTCACCATCGCGCAGCTCCTGGACCATTGGGCCGAGCACGACCTGATCCACCTCGAGCAGCTCCAGGCCGCGCACCGCCGCCTCGCCGGCCGGGCGTGACGCTGCCGCTGCCGCTCCGCAATCGCCTGGCCGACCTGATCCTCGACGCCCTCCACGACCGCGAGGCGCGCCGCGGCCTCGAGACGCTGGCCGCGGTGTGCGCGGATCCGCGCGCGCTCGGCGCGGAGGCTCCGCCCGCCGCGTTCCCGGCCGATCTGTTCGAGCGCGGGCCGGAGGGCTGGCGCATCCGGTCGGGCTATCGCGAGCACGCGGCGCCCTTCGCGGAGCGGGCCACCCGCGCGGCCCGCGCCCTCGCGGACCGCCCGCTGGCGCCCGCGGACCCGCCGCTCGAGACCGTCCTCGACCACGCCGCGACGCTCTTCGCGGCGGGCCTCTACTTCGAGGTGCACGAGGTGCTGGAGCCGCACTGGATGCGGGCGGCGGAGCCGGCGCGACAGGCTCTGCAGGGCCTCATCCAGGTGGCGGTGGGCTACCAGCATCTCGCCAACGGCAACCTCGGCGGCGCGCGCGCCCTGCTGCACGACGGCGCCGCGAAGCTCTCGGGGCAGCGCCTGGCCGGACGCGAGCTCGATCGATTCGGGCGCCGCGCCGCCGAGCACGCATGCGAGCTCGAGGCGGGTGACGCGGAGGCCGCGCGCCGCTTCGACTGGAGCCGGGTCCCGCCCTTTCCCTGACTCGATCCGGCCGATTCGACCACCGACCGAAAGGAGCCACCCCATGGATCTCGGACTTCGAGGCAAGACCGCGCTGGTGACGGGCGGGAGCAAGGGCATCGGCCGCGCGGTCGCGCGCACGCTCGCGGCGGAGGGCGCGCGGGTGCTCATCTGCTCGCGCGACGCGGGCGCGCTCAAGGACGCGGCCGCCGACATCGAGCGCGCGACCGGCGGGCACGTCGAGACGCTGGCCGGCGACCTGAGCCGGCACGACGAGGTGAAGCGGGTGGCCGCCGACGCGGTCGCGCGTCTCGGCCGCCTCGATATCCTGGTGAACAACGCGGGTGCCATCAAGGGCGGCGACTTCCTCGCCACGCCCGACGAGGAGTGGCTCGGCGGTTGGAGCCTGAAGCTGCTCGGGTACATTCGCATGGCCCGCGAGGTGCTGCCCCACATGCAGCGACAGGGTAGCGGTCGCATCGTCAACGTGGTCGGCGCGGCCGCGCGCAATCCGGCGGTCACCTACATGATGGGCGGCACCGCGAACGCCGCGCTGATCAACTTCACCAAGGCGCTCTCCGATCTGGCCGCGCGCTCTGGGGTGCTCGTCACCGGCGTATCGCCGGGGCCGGTGAAGACCGAGCGGTGGGACAGCCTCATGGCCCAGCAGGCGAAGGCGGCAAATCAGGACATAGCGGACTACGTAAAAGAACGTGGTCAAGAATTGCCCCTCGGCCGAATCGCGCTGCCAGAAGAGGTAGCCGATGTCGTCTGTTTTCTCGCGTCGGAGCGGGCCTCGTACCTCACCGGGATCACCATCACGATCGACGGCGGCATCACCCGCGGGGTCTATCTGTAAAGGTTCCTGGCCGATGGATTGCGCACCGTGTAAGCACATAACCTCGTGAAATAAGGAACATTCTTCCTGAAGATTCCCTTGACACCCGGTTAGACCGCGATTAGTGTACCGGGCACGCTGCGGGCCTTACTACGTGGGTCCACGAAGCGGATGGCGTTCCTAGGAGGCGCCGCAGGTGAGCCGGGGGGAGGTCACTCGGTCCTAATCGCGGCAGGAGGTTTCACGATGCCTGCAAAGCTCTTCGTCGGGAATCTGTCGTTCCAGGCCACGGAGGAGGACCTGCGGGAGCTGTTCCAGCAGGCCGGGACGGTCGAGTCCGTCCGGATCGTCACCGACCAGTTCACCGGCCGGCCGCGAGGCTTCGGTTTTGTCGAGATGGCGACCAAGGAGGAGCTGGCCAAGGCCATCGAGATGCTGAATGGTCGGCTGTTCCGCGACCGCAACCTCGTCGTGGACGAGGCCCGGCCGCAGCCCCAGCGCGCGGGTGGCGGGGGTGGCGGACCGCGTGGCGGAGGCGGGGGCGGCCCGCGCGGTGGCGGTGGCGGGGGCGGCTGGCGCCGGTAGCCTCCACCTGACGTAGCAACCGCGAGCGAATCGGCCCCGGGGAGCCCGTGCTTCCCGGGGCTTTTCTCGGTGGTATACTACTCATCACATGAAGACTGATCCTACGAAGGTCCCGGCGCCTGCTCCCGCCTTCGTCGGCCGGTTCGGCGAGGTCGTCGACCGGCGTCGGGGGACCGAGTTCCAGGAGCTTAGGTCTGAGAACCTGGTGAACCGCCTGAGCGGCGCCAGCATGCCGTTCGGCTGGACGGTGAACCCGTTCCGCGGCTGCGAGATCGGCTGCCGTTACTGCTACGCCCGCTCGACCCACGAGTACCTGGGGCACGCGGACCCGAGCGAATTCGAGGAGCGCATCTACGTGAAGCGGGCCGGCGACCGCAAGCTGGCCGCGAGCCTCCTGCGGGCCCGGGAGAGCGGCCAGGAGATCGCGATCGGCACCGCCACCGATCCCTACCAGCCGGCCGAGGGCCGCTTCGCGGTGACCCGGAGCGTGCTCGAGGCGATGGCGCGGGTGCCCGGGCTGCGGATCGGGCTCACCACCAAGTCCACCGGCGTGCTGCGCGATCGCGAGATCCTCGAGCGGCTGGCCCGGACCGCGGACCTCTGGATCAACATCTCGCTGATCTCCCTCGACGCCGACCTCCTGCGCGAGATCGAGCCGCGCGCGCCGCGACCGGATCTGCGGCTCGAGGCGCTGCGGGCCCTGACCGGGCAGGGCATCCGCACGCGCCTCTTCCTGATGCCGGTGCTGCCGCTCCTGACCGACGGCGAAGCGGGGCTGCGCGAGCTGCTCGCGGCCGCGCTCGCGGCGGGGGCGCGCGAGACGATCAGCCAGGCGCTCTTCCTCCGCACCGAGATGACGTGGCGGTTCTTCCTCGACTTCGTCGGCGCGCAGTTCCCGTGGGCGCTCTCGCGCTACCGCGAGCTCTATCCGCGTCCCGGCAACGCCCCCGCCGCCTACCGGGATGAGATCGACCGGCGGGTGAGCCGGCTCGCCGCGGAGGTCGGCTTCCCCTCGCGCACGCGCGAGGAGCGGGTGCGGGCGGAGGCTCCGGCGCGGCCCCGCCAGCTCGCGATCGAGTGGTGAGGCGCCGCGCCCTTCAGTCGTCGTAGAGGCGAGTCTGCTCGGGAGGCGGGGGCGGCGGCTCGTCCTCCACCACCGGGGTGAGGCCGTCCTGCTCGATGAGCGGGCGGAACTTCTCGTGGAGCTCCTGGAGCTTCGCCACGTAGTAGCCGGTGTTCTCGTCGGGCGCGCCCTCGCTCCACTCCGCCGCGAGCTTGGCCGCCTCGTTCACCTTCACGCGCTTGCCCTCGCCGGTGATGTAGTAGGAGACCTGGTCGCCCGGCTGGTAGGAGCGGGTGGAGGCGAGGGCCAGCTCGTAGGCCGCGCCCACGTTGCGGGAGCCGGCCTGCAGCTTCTCGCGGTACGCGGTGAGCGACTCCTGCAGGGTCTCGGTCTTCATGAACTGCTTGAGGGGAACCCGGTGGGCGAGGAAGTCCTCCTCCCAGCGGCGCACCAGCTCGGGGATCTCGGCGCGCCGCCCGGTCAGCAGGAGGCGGAACATCTGCTCCATCCAGAGCCGCTGGAAGAGCTCGATCCCGCGCGAGCGCAGCCCCGAGCCCTTGATCAGGAGCTTGCCGCGCGCGTCGAGGACCACGTAGTTCTTCATCTTGTAGCTGAGCATCGCCACGTACCG
>Ga0075424_100003060_pt1 | contig 15543 bp, 11 predicted proteins | sample SoiMethybrSBSTD3_FD_75301 | JGI IMG/M metagenome (GOLD analysis project Ga0075424, IMG submission 75301) | Bulk soil microbial communities from a Populus tree surrounding site in Tennessee, USA - Soil MetaG P. TD hybrid SBSTD3 | ecosystem: Environmental > Terrestrial > Soil > Tree plantation... | reverse complement strand
GCATCAGTGCCGAGCTTTCGGGGCATGTCCCGCAGCTGGACCCGCTGCACCCGACCATCGAGGGCATTCTCGGCACCGCCGGGGTTGGCGCCTTCAGCAGCATATTCAATGCCGGCGCCCGCACCATGATCAACGGCACCGATTTCGGCGACAACATCCTGGCTTCGATACCGGACGTCATCGGAACCACGATCGGCAACCTGATCGCCGGCGCCGTTGCGGGAGGCGGCAGCGCCAGCCTACCCGCGGCAGGGGGTGGTGAAAAACCCGGCATGCGCGCGGGGCAAGGCGGCGGGAACACAGACTATGATGGCGACGGCATCGTTGGCAGCATGGAGGCGGGCGAGGACGATTATACGGTCCCGATCGAATCGCTCCTTCGGCAAGCCGGCTCGCCGCAGGAGCGCGAACGGATCATCGCGCGCCGTACCGCCGCGGTTCGGCGCGGTCTCGTCCTGGTCGAGGACACAGGTGGGGCGCCCGGGACCCTGCCAGGATTCTCCATTGGCAGCAGGAGATTTGATTTTGCGCCCAACACCGGGCGTGATCCCGCTCTGGCCAACGACATACTCACAAGACTCGCCGCGGGAGAAGGCGCGGAATATCTGACGAAATACCAGGCAAGGTTCCATGACTTCGATATCATGGGGGTGATCTCCAGGAATTTCGGAGACAATCCTGCAGCCATGAGGGCGTTCGCCGAACTGGTGCAGGTGCAGGCAACCTCCCCGGATCCCGACTTTCAGCGGGGCGCCAACAATTTTGTCGCAGGTGTCCAGGCTGCCGCCGCTGCATTGGAGCAGGCGGAAATAGATCGGGCAGCCAGGTTCAATGACCACCTTGTTAACTCCAGCCCGATCCTGGCTCAACTGAGGGAAAGTCGGCTCGATTTCCATATCTATAGCTATGGCGGGAGGGACTATGCCTCGTTCGAGGCAATGCGCGAAGCCAATCCCAATATGGCTGTGATCAGCAGCTTGACCCCCGAAATGCAACGTCAAGCCTATGAGCGAGAAAGGTTCGTGGCCTGGGTGCAATCGCCAGTCGCGCCGGTCGGAGATTTCGCGACCGTGGCCTATGTGCAGGGATGGGACGTTGAGCGAATTCAGGCAGGCGGCCGCTTGAACGGGCTCATGGCCGATATGGCGGGGGCCGCCTATATCGGCCCCGGCAGAGCCGCAGAGACGGAGGTCGGCGGATACAGTGGCCTTGGCAGAGCTGCAGAGGTGGATATCGGCCCGGTCGTCGGCAGGTTGCGCGGCGCGGATGGTCGGTTCATCTCGGGCGACGAGGCACCGGCGGCCTTCAATCGCTCCACCCAATATCCGAGCGGCTATCGGGGAGGCGTCGTCGATCAGGTGCTCGATGCCTTCACAATCAGCAGCGGTCCGAATGCCGGGATGGTTCGCACCGCTGACGGCGAAATCGTCGCCCGCGACGATCCGAGGCTCACGATCGAGCACAACCAACCGGTCGTGGAACATTGGAATGAAACCGGCTACAACTCGAGCCGGGCGGCTCGAAACGACTTTTACAATGACACAAACAACATGAGCCTCCGGCTTCGATCCGCCAACAGCGCCGATGGCGGAAGGATGTCCGCAGCGGGTGTTCGGTATCGCCAGGACGTTGGTCCACATCATCGAAATAGGTAGCCGATTGATATGATTACCGTTTCAAGGCTGGCTGAAGCCTTCTACCCTGTCGATGAATTAAGCGATGGAATAGTAAGATGTGGAGACGAACTTCCCAATAAAACTTTTTATACATATTTCAAAATTTGTGAGAACGATCAATACTCTCCATTTATAGTTTCTGAAAATTGTATAGATGATGATTTCGCTGGCGAGATATTGCAGTTTTGCGGCTGCCGGAGCGCGGTAGATTTTGCCAAATGTCAGCTTTCAGAAAATCGTTATGGATTTACACACTTGCTTTACGTTCCCTATCAATATCACTCTGAGCTGAAAGGCCGGCTTGATTCTGACAGGATGAACACTATTCTGTGCATCCCGATCTTCAATTCGGAATTCTCTGGAGACGAGTCTCCCGAGGAGTTCATCGAATTGAGGAGGACTATTGTGCCGACCTACCGCTGGGATCGAGACGTCAGTCCCAAGATCACTTTTCGCTTCGACAACAGGAAGACCAAAGGCGGCACTGGGGATGGCTATGTCTTTGCACGATTTGATCAGGTGCTTCGGGAAATCGATAACCTCGTTGGCGTAACCGACGGATTTATCGAGCTGATAAACTATAAGGATGATGTTGTTGAGATCTTGTTTCACGGTGGATCGGTATTCACATGGATTCAAAACCGGAACGATTCAAGGGCTGAGCAAATTACTCAGGACTCGATCCACGATAGATTGTGGACCTTTTTAACGCGGTGAGCCAAATCCAAACTGGAGTATCGATTGCCAATTTCATCTATTGCGGTGACAGTTTACTTAACCCCTAGACTCTTCCTTACGCCTGCGCTGCCACGGCTCGCCTCGCACGCCCCGTCTCGGGTCTGGGCGCAGTCTTAGCGCGGGCGCTGTTCGATCTGGAGATAGTCGGGGTCGAACTCGGCGACGCGCTTCAGTCCCGCGAAGTCCAATATCTCCACGCGGGCCTCCCGAAACACCGCCAGGCCGGCCTCGCGCAGCTCCTTCAGCGTGCGGTTGACGTGCACCGAGGTCAGGCCGAGGCATTCGGCAAGGTCGGTCTGGGTGATCTTCAGCGGGAAGCCGGCCGGATCGCCCATCTCCACGACACCGAAACGGGCGTGCATCTCGCAGAAGAAATGCGCGATCCTGCCGATCGACGTGCGCCGGCCGAGCGACAGCAGCCATTCGCGATGGATGGCCGCGTCGATCAAGGTCGTCAGCCAGAGCAGGCGGGTGAGGTGGGGATGGTCCGCCGTGATCTCCTTGAGCCTGTCGTGCGGCACGAGCGCGATCCGGCTCGGCACCAGCGCCATCACGGAATGATCGAGGCGCTTCAGCAGGAAGCCGTGGAGATCGAGGAAGTCGCCGGGGACGTGAAGCTCCATGATCTGGCGCTCGCCGTTGCGCAAATCCTTGTAGCGGCACATCAGCCCTTCGAGCAGCAGGATGCTGAGCTTCAGCTCCTCGCCGGCCCGGACGACGACCTTGTCGGTAGGGATGTCCTCGGCGCGCAGCACTGCGTCGCGGAGCACGCGCTCCTCCGCGTCGCTCACGGTGTCGCGGGCCCTGAGCTTCAGGATCGCTTTGTCGATCATCTCTCACCACCGGGAAATCGGCCCACGAAAGGTGCGCCGCCAGCCAAACGCGGCCTGCCGAGACCCGTTCCACAGTCGGTCCGACGCCTTCTGACGTCGGGAGCTGCACCCGCAGCAGTGCGGTCCGGCCGTCCGTCGCCGGCCGGACCGCCACGGTTGAACCGAACCGGGCGAAGGTCGTTACGCTCCTGACCTACAAGGGAGTTGGACCATGCTCGGCACAATCCTGATCGTTCTGTTGATACTCTTCCTCATCGGCGCGCTGCCCACTTGGGGGCATAGCCGCAACTGGGGCTACGGCCCGTCGGGCCTGCTCGGCGTCGTCGTGATCATCGTGCTGATCCTGCTGCTCATGGGCAGGATCTGACCGGTTCGCGCCGGCCACCGGCCTGCGCCTAGCAGCTTGCGCCGGCGGCTGATCGACCTCGGCCGCCGGCGATGCCGCCGATCATGTCGGCGTCAGCGGTCGGGCGCCGTCTCCTTGTCGCCTAGCAGCGCGTTGACGGCGATCGCCACCAGGGCGACGACCGCGCAGGCAGCGAGAAGGCCGTAATAGGCCGCGGTCCCAATGCAGGGAGAGGCGGCGACCATCCAGACCGGAACGCAGCCGGCGGCGGCCTTGCCCGAAGCGAGGAAGATGATCACGCCGACCAGGCCGGCCGCCGTCGCGGCGAGCACCGCCCAAGGCGTCGTTCGCCGGAAGCTCTCCACCCGCGCCAGCCGCGGCGAGAGCAGATGCACCGACAGCAGGGCCAGGAAATAGGCCGCCCCCGCGACCACGAACAGCGGCGCATAGGTGCCGAGCCGATCGAGCACGTCCCCTGCATATTTGGACATCAGCGCGCCGCCGATCGCGCCCACCGTGCCGCCGATGCCGATCACCGCGCCGACCGCGAAACGCGGGAAGGTGTCCGAGGGCAAGGTGTAGAGATTGGCGGAGAAGCCCTGGTGCGCGGCCGCGGCGACGCCGATGATGAGCACGCTCGCCCACAAATTGGGGACGGAGGTCGCGAACATCACCGGCAGCACGCAGAAGGCGCAGATCAGCATGGTGAGCTTGCGCGCCTTGTTGACGTCCATCCCCGCCTTCATGAACCGGCCCGACAGCCAGCCGCCGACCACGCTGCCCAGGTCCGAGATCAGGTAGATGGCGCCCAGCGCCAGTGCGGCGGTCGCCGTCGACCAGGTCTTGAGGTCGAGATGATATTGGCTGCCGAGATATCCGGGCAGCCAGAACAGATAGAACCACCAGATCGGATCGATGAAGAATTTTCCGAGCGCGAAGGCCCAGGTCTCGCGCTGTGCAAGCAGGCGCAGCCACAGGCCCGGCGTCTTCACCTCGGGATCGGGCGGATCCTGGGTGATATAAGCAAGCTCGGCCTCGCCGACTCGCGCATGCCTGGCGGGATCGTCGCGATACATTGCGAGCCAGGCGGCCAGCCAGAGCACCCCGAATATGCCGGTGAGGATGAAGGTCATCCGCCATCCGACCACGGGCACCATCGCGAAGCAGAGGAGGGGCGCGGTGATCGCGCCGACATTGCTGCCGGCATTGAACAAGCCGATGGCGAAGGCGCGCTCCTTCTGGGGAAACCATTGGGCGACCGATTTGACGCCGGCCGGGAAATTGCCGGATTCGCCGATGCCGAGGCCGAACCGTGCGAGCGCGAACTGGGTGACGCTGTAGGCGCCGCCATGGGCCATGTGGGCGATCGTCCAGATCACCACGGCGGCGGCATAGCCGAGCCGGGCGCCGATCGCGTCGACCACCTTGCCGAAGCCGAGATAGCCGATCGCATAAGCGACCTGGAACCAGACCACGATGTCGGCATAGGTCCGCTCGTCCATGTGGAGCGCGGGATCGTCCATCATGATCGGCTTCAGGAGGCCGATCATCTGGCGGTCGATATAATTGATCGCGGTCGCGGCGAAGAGCAGGCCGACGATCACCCAGCGATAACGGCCCACCCGGTCCGCCGCGCGCTGGATGACGGCGTTCGCGTCTTCGGCCATCCTGTTCCTTCCTATTCCGGCTCGGCCGCGACCAGGCGGCAGGCGAGCGTGAGGCCAGTGTTGAAGCAGGCCTCGACCAGCTGGCCGGGATGGGCGCGGTGCACGCCGGTCACCGCGCCGCTCGAGATCCACTGGCCTGGCTCGAGGCTTATGCCCCGCCGCGCCATGGATTCAAACAGGAAGCGGGCGGCGCCGATCGCGCCGTCCGGGAAGTCCGCGGCGCGGCCGGTGCCGACCTCCTCGCCGTCGATCCGGGTCGCCACCGACCAGTCTTCGAAACCGCTCGTGCGCCAATCGGGAATCTCCGCGCCGATCAGCAGGCCGTTATTGTTGCCGAAGTCCGAGATGACCGCGATCGGGCCGAGCTCGTTGATCGCGCCGAGCGGTGAGCTCGCGATCTCGATCCCGACATGGACGGCGCCGATCAGCTCGGCGGCTTCGGCGAGCGTGAATTCCATCTTGCCCTTGGGCGGCGCGCTGCCCACGCGCAGCAGGAACTCGGATTCGCCCGCCGCGAAGCCTTCGGCGAAGACCGGCATCTCGACCGGAGCGCCGCTCGCCGACGCATCGGTGCGCGCGAAGATCGGGCCGCCGAGCCGGTCCGTGCCGTAGCGGTCGGAGAGCGGCGGATGGACCCGGCCGACCTTCCAGCCGATTACCGGCCGTCCCCAGGAGGCGATCGCCGCGTCCTGAATCGCATAGGCTTCGTCGAGCGTCGCGGGGAAGTCGCCGGGATAGGATTCGAGGCCCGCGGCGGCCCGGCGCGCGGCAAGGAATCGGCCGGCGATCCGGCGTGTGTCGCTGGTCAGGCTCATCCGCTCTCCACGAACCCCTTTTTTGGGTTGCTAACGGAAACCGGTGTCATAAGCAACCGGCTAGCCGCGGCTTGAGACATTCGGTGACCGGTGTCAGAGTGGCGGCATGAGGGGCGCCTGCTTCGCCTCTGGGAGCAAGCCGCGTTGAGCAAGAGCGAAGGTCAGCGGAAGGACGGGCGCAAGCCGACGATCAACGACGTCGCGCGCATCGCCGGCGTCTCCAAAAAGACGGTCAGCCGCGTGATCAACCGCTCGCCTCTGCTCAACGAGGAGACGCGCGAGCGCGTCGCCAAGGTGATCCGCGAGCTCGACTACACGCCCAATCCGCAGGCGCGGGCCTTGGCCCTGAGGCGCAACTTCCTGATCGGCCTGATCCACGACAACCCGAACGCCCAGATGGTGCTCAACATGCAGCAGGGCATATTGGAGGCGTTGCAGGGCACCGAGTTCGAGATGGTCGTGCGCCCGGTCGACCGCAACAGCTCGATGATGCTCGAGGACGTACGCCATTTCCTCGAGCGCCAGCGTTTGTTCGGAATCGTCATCCTGCCGCCGATCAGCGAGAATGACGCGCTCGCCAGGCTCTGCGTGGAGGTCGGCTGCCGCTACGTACGGATGGGCTCGGCCCAGCTCGACGATCCCGAGCATATGGTCGCGTCCAATGACCGCGAGCTGGTGCGCGAGGCGACCCAGCACCTGATCGCCCAGGGCCACAGCCTGATCGGCCTGATCGAGGGGCCCGACGGGTTCCGCTCGGCGCGCGAGCGGCGGCTCGGCTTCGAGGATGCGCTGAAGGCGGCGGGGATGACGCTGCCGCGCAGCCTGATCGCCGGCGGCAATTATACCTTCGAGACCGGAGTCACCGCAGCCAATAGGCTGCTCGACCTGTCGCCGCGGCCGACCGCCATCTTCGCCAGCAACGACGAAATGGCCGCAGGCATCGTCTTCGCGGCGCGCGAGCGAGGCATCGCCATCCCCGAGGAATTGTCGGTGATCGGCTTCGACGACACCCCGATCGCCGCCCATATCTGGCCGCCGCTGACCACGGTGCGCTGGCCGATCGTCTCCATGGCTAGAGCCGCGGCGCGCAAGCTGGTCGGCGACATGACCGGCGGCGTCGGCGAGCAGCCCTCGATGCTGCCCTCGATGCTGATCCACCGCTCCTCGGTCGCCCCGCCGCCGCGTTAGTTTGCTTGCCCGACGCTTTGACACCGGTTACCTTGGAACTGGTTTGCTGGAGATGACGATGTTCGAAAGGACCTATTACGCCACCCATCCCGACATGATGGAATGCGTGTCCAACGAGGAATTGCGCGACCGCTATCTGATCCAGGGCCTGTTCCGCGAAGGCGAGTGCGTGCTCAATTACACCCATGCCGACCGTTTCGTGATCGGCGGGGTGCTGGTCGGCGACGGGCCGGTAACTCTCCCGGCCCAGACCGAGCCGCCTTCGGCCGCCGGCCATCCCTTCCTCGAGCGGCGCGAGCTCGCCATCGTCAATGTCGGCAAGGTGGAAGGAACGGTCACGGTCGACGGCGAGTCCTTCACGCTCGGCAACAAGGACTGCCTCTACGTCACGATGGGCGCAGCCGACGTGAGCTTCTCCGGCGCCGGCGCCAAATATTATCTCGCCTCCTGCCCGGCGCATAAGGCCTTCACCACGCGCAAGCTCTCGATCGCCGACGCCAATGCGCTGGAGCGCGGCAGCCTCGAGGAATCGAATGAGCGCACCATCTTCCAGCTCGTCATCCCGGGCGTCTGCGATTCGGCGCAGCTCGTCATGGGGCTGACCGTCCTCAAGCCCGGCTCGGTCTGGAACACGATGCCGCCGCACATCCACGAGCGTCGCAGCGAGATCTATTTCTATTTCGAGCTCGATGGGCCCAGCGACCGCGTCTTCCATTATATGGGCGAAGGCGAGGCGATGCGGCACATCGTCATGGCGAACGACGAGGCGGTGATCTCGCCGCCTTGGTCGATCCACATGGGCTCGGGGACGCGGGCCTACGCCTTCATCTGGGCGATGGCCGGCGAGAATCAGGACTATACCGACATGAACGTCCTCGACATCTGCCAGTTGGCGTGACGCGCTCCGTGTCACGTCATCCCGGACCTGATCCGGGATCCACCTTCTTCAGGCAACGGAAAGCAAGGTGGATTCCGGCTTTCGCCGGAATGACGAAGGAAAGTGCATGACCAACGCGTTCGATCTCACTGGCACGGCCGCAATCGTCACCGGCGCCAATACGGGCATCGGCCAGGCGGTCGCACTGGCGCTGGCCGGGGCGGGGGCCGACGTCGCGCTCGCCGGGCGGTCGCGGGCTGACGAGACGGCCGGGCAGGTCCGCGCGCTCGGCTGCCGGGCGGCCTTGATCGACGCGGATCTCGGCACCGCCGAGCCGGCGCAGCGCATCGTCGACGAGACCCTGGCCGCGCTCGGCCGGCTCGACATCCTCGTCAACAATGCCGGGATAATCCGCCGCGCCGACGCCGTCGACTATAGCGAGGACGACTGGGATGCGGTGCTGGGCACCAACCTCAAGAGCCTGTTCTTCCTCTGCCAGGCAGCCGGGCGGCACATGATCGGCCGGGGCCGCGGCAAGATCGTCAACATCGCCTCCCTGCTGAGCTTCCAGGGCGGCATCCGCGTGCCGGGCTACACCGCCGCCAAATCGGGCGTGGCGGGCCTCACCAAGGCGCTCGCCAACGAATGGGCGGGCAAGGGCGTCAACGTCAACGCGATCGCGCCCGGCTATATCGCCACCAACAACACCGCCGCGCTCCAGGCCGACGAGACCCGCAACCGCCAGATCCTCGAGCGAATCCCCGCGGGCCGCTGGGGCGCGCCGTCGGACATCGGCGGCGCGGCCGTCTTCCTCGCTTCGCCCGCTTCCGATTATGTGAATGGCCATGTCCTCGCGGTGGACGGGGGATGGCTGGGCCGGTGATCGCCCGGCGCGCGGTGCTGGCCGGGCTGGCGGCGGCGCCGCTCTTCGCCGCGGCCGCTCAAACCGATCGGGTGCCCTATGGGGCTATCCGCCAGTTCCTCGGTCTCCGCTACGGCCGAGCCGAGCGATTTCGCGCGCCGCGTCCCGAGCCGCGCAGCGAGCGCGAGATCGATGCCACCCGCTACGGCCCGCCCGCGCCGCAGCAGGGCCGCCAGGGCAGCGAAGACTGTCTCTTCCTCAACATCTTCGCGCCGCCGGATCGTCCCGGCGATCGCCGGCCCGTTCTCGTCTATTTCCATGGCGGCGCCTATTCGACCGGGGCGACCGACGATCCCCTGCTGGACGGCCGCCACCTCGCCGCGCGTGGCGACGTTGTCGTGGTCACCGTCCAGCATCGGCTCAACGCCTTCGGTTATCTCTACCTGGCGCGGCTCGATCCGCGCTTTCCCGACAGCGGCAATTGCGGGCAGCTCGACCTGATCCTCGCCCTGAGATGGATCCGCGCGAACATCGCGGGCTATGGCGGCGATCCCGACAAGGTCATGCTGTTCGGACAGTCCGGCGGCGGTGCCAAGATCGCAAGCCTGATGGGCACGCCGGCCGCCGCCGGTCTCTTCCACCGCGCCGCGACGATGAGCGGGCAGCAGGTCACCGTCTCCGGCCCCCAGCACGCGACCGAGCGGGCCCGGGCGTACATGACGGCGCTGGGCGCGCGGAGCGTCGACGACCTTCTCGCGATGCCGGCGGCGCGGCTCGTGGAGGGACTGGCGGCAAGCGATCCAATCCTGGGCGGCTCGCTTTATTTCGGGCCGGTGCTCGACATGAAATGGATGGTCCGCCACCCCTTCTGGCCCAACGCCAATCCGCAGTCGCGACGCATTCCGATGCTGCTCGGCAACACCCATGACGAGACCCGGGCTTTCTATCGGCCGGGCCATCCGAAGCTCGCCGGCCTCAGCTGGGACAATCTTGCGGAGCGGCTCGGACCCGAGCTGCGTATAGACGCCCATCCCGAATGGGTCGTCGCGGAATACCGGCGGATGTTTCCCGGCTACGGCCCCACCGAGATATTCTTCGCCGCGACCACGGCCGGCCGCAGCTGGCGGGCGCAAGTCATCGAGGCCGAGGAAAGAGCACGGGCAGGCGTCCCGGCTTTCGTCTACCAGCTCGATTATCCGTCGCCCGCGCCGCACGCCTCCGACATCCCGCTCGTTTTCGGCACCTTCTCGGATCCGACCGCGCGCCCGGTCAGCGAGGCGATGATGCGGGCCTTCCTCCGCTTCGCCCGCACCGGCGATCCGGGCTGGCCGCCCTACACCTTGCCCGCGCGGCGCACGATGATCTTCGGCCGGACCCCGCATCTGGCCAGCGACCCCCGCCGCGCCGAGCGCGAGCTGTTCGCGCGGATACCCTACATCCAGCCGGGGACGTGATTCTCCATCGCCATTGCGAGCCCTGAAGGGGCGCGGCAATCCAGCGTCATCTGGATCGCCACGGCGCTGCGCGCCTCGCGATGGCGACCGATTCAGCCCTCGTTAACGCCCCTCCCGCCGCATCTCCGCGTCGCGGGCGGTGGTGGGTTGCTGGATGAAGTCGTCGCGCTGGCCGGGATAGCGGCCCGAGCGCGGCTCCATCGTGTCGAGATTCCATTCGGCCTCGACAAAGGGCGCGCGGGTGGGCTCGAGCTGCGGATAACCGCCGACCTCGGCCTCGTCGTCGATGATATGGCCGCGCCCTTCGGCGACGTCGAACAGGATGCGGATGTCGTGCGCGTCGCGGTCCCAGGGGCGGGCGCCGGCGAAGCGCAGGACGTGGGTCTCGACCTGGTTGGCGGGGAGCACGGCAAGACCCTGCGGCCAGACGATCGGGCGCGGGCTCTGGATGATCCGCGCCGCACTGGTCGTGTAGCGGCCGAACATCGGCAGCGGCCGGCCCTGGCGGTCGACCGCGATATTGTCGCGGCCGTGATAGCGCAGGTCGCCGACTCCGCCGATGGTGAGGAAGGCAATGTCGTTGCGGGTCGAGAAGCCGCCGCGCAGGACGTTGCCGACGGCGCTCAGCTCGCCGAGCTGATGCGGATGGCTGCCCCATTCGAGGTCCATGAGATTGTAGTGGATCGCCTGCGCGCCCGGATCGAAGATGAGGTTGTTGACCACCGCCGCCTGGACGCCGCCCTTGAGCAGAGGCGAGCGCTCCATATTGTGGGCGTAGATATTGCGGTAGATGAGGATGTCCGTCGCATTGTCGTGGATCAGCGAGCCCTTGCTGTGCTCGCCCTTAGGGTGGCTGGCATTGGCCAGTCCCTCGGCGAGGAGGTTGTAGGAGAAGGTGACGTCGTGGCTGGCGCCGCGCCGCCAGTCGGCGACAGTCCGCCCCTCGAAGCGTGGGCCCGAGGCCGAGAGATTCTCGTCGAGCGCCCAGGTCATCGTGCAATGGTCGACGATGACGTTGTATGCGCCGACCGTCGAAAGCGCGTCCGCCTCCCAGCCGCTGCGATGGGCCTGGCCCGACACGCCGGTGCGGATTCGGATGTGCCGGATGATCACGTCGTGGCCGCGCACATCGATGCCGCCGCGGATGATGGTGATGCCCGGCGACGGCGCGGTCTGGCCGGCGATGGTCAGGAACGGCTCGGTGATGGTGAGCGTGGTGAGGCCGAGATCGATCACGCCGCCCACCTCAAACACGACGATCCGGGGCCCATGCGCTTCGACCGCGGCGCGGAACGAGCCCGGGCCGCTCGCGCGCAAATTGGTCACGCGGATGATCGTGCCGCCCCGCCCGCCCGGAGTTTGCGCGGCCCAGCCGACCGCGCCGGGGAAGGCCTGGGCGGAAAGGGCGGCGGGAATCGCCGCGAGGATCAGCAGAAAAGCGAGCCGGAACAGCGACATGATCGATCTCCCAAAGCGGCACTTGACAAGCGCACGGCAAATGCTCAATCCTTATGACACCGGTTACTCTAATCGGGAACCAAAAAAGGCGATCGCGGCCAACGCGGCACTTGCGGGGAGAGGAAAAGCGGGCTTTCCGGCTCGTTTCTATCTTTCGGACCGACGTGCGCAGGAGCGTTCGCCTTTTTTGGGGCTCGTTTAGACACCGGTGTCATTCAAGGCGAGCGCCGCATGCGCTCTTGGTTTGGAAGGACGAGAGGATGATTTCGAACCCGAACGATCGCCCGCGCATCCGCCTTCTCTCCCGCCTGCTCGGCGCCGTTTCGCTCACCGTCCTCGCCGGCCTGCCGCAGGCGGGCTGGGCGCAGCCGGCGCAGCCCGATGCCGCGCAACCCGGCGCGACCCAGCCCGCTTCCGCCCAGGCCGACGCCTCCGAGGATCAGGCGATCGTCGTCACCGGCTTTCGCGCCTCGCTGAACGCGGCGCTCGACGACAAAAGGCGCGCCAACGGCATCATCGACGTGATCCGCGCCGAGGACATTGCCGACTTCCCCGACAACAATCTCGCCGAATCGATTCAGCGCATCCCGGGCGTCTCGATCACGCGCGACCAGGGCGAGGGGCGCCAGATCTCGGTGCGCGGGCTCGGCCCCATCTACACGCGCATCCGCATCAACGGGATCGAAGGGCTGAGCACGACCGGCGGCGCCGATTCGAGCGGCGGCGCCAATCGCGGCCGCGCCTTCGACTTCAACACCTTCGCGTCCGAGCTGTTCAACTCGATCACGGTCCGCAAGACCGCGTCGGCCGACATCGAGGAAGGCTCGCTCGGCGCGACCGTCGACCTCCAGACCGCGCGGCCCTTCGATTATCGCCATTCGTTCAACCTCGCCGCGACCGCCCAGGCCGGCGTCAACGATCTGTCGAGCTCGGTCGATCCGCGCCTCTCGGGCCTGATCTCGACCCGCCTCGCGCACGACACGATCGGCATCCTCATCTCGGCCGCTTATTCCGAGCGCGGCATCCGCGAGGAAGGCCCTTCGACCGTGCGCTGGGAGCGCGGCACCGACAATGGCGGCTTCGCCGCGGCCTCGACCCTGCCCACCGGCGCGGCGCAGGGCTTCGCCTTCTTCCATCCGCGCATCCCGCGCTACGACAGCTACACCTATACGACGCAGCGGCTGGGCCTCACCGGCTCGATCCAGTGGCAGCCCTCGGATGCGACCCTGGTCAGCTTCGACGCGCTTTATTCGCGCTTCCGATCGAACCGCGCCGAGCAATATCTGGAGGCGATCTCGTTCAGCCGCTCGGGCACCGGCAAGCCGCAGACCGTGATCCTGCCGGGCGCGGTCGTCGACTCGACCAACAGCCTCGTCTCGGGCACGTTCAACAATGTCGACGTCCGCGTCGAATCGCGCTTCGACGAGCTCGAGACGATCTTCCAGCAATATACTTTGTCGCTCCACCAGGCGTTCGGCGACCGCGTCCGGCTCGACGCGCTCGGCGGCTATTCCAATTCGGACTTCAAGAATCCGATCCAGACCACGGTCGCGCTCGATGCCAACAACGTCCAGGGCTACAGCTTCGATTTCAGCGGCGAGCGCAATCCGCGCCTGCTCTACGGCAGCCTCGATCCGACCAACGCCAACGCCTTCGTGCTCGGCGAGATCCGCCTGCGCCCCCAGTTCGTCCAGAACGATTTCCGGGTCGCCCGCGCCCAGCTCGAGTTCGACCTCAGCCCGCAGATCACTCTGCGCGCCGGCGGCGACTACAAGCGCTACAGCTTCGATTCCCAAGAGTTCAGGCGCGCGAGCGAAACCCAGGTGCCGACGCTCGGCCCCGGCCAGCTCGCCGGCCTCACCTACATCTATGCGATCAGCGGCCGGACCGAGATCAACGGCAGCCCGCGCGGCTTTGTCGTGCCCAATCTCGGCCAGTTCGCCGACGCGCTCGGCATCTATTCGGGCACCGGCATCTACACGCTGACCGGCCGCGACAATACCAGCGCGCAGGGCAATTGGCGGACGGTCACCGAGCGCGATCTCGGCGGCTTCCTCCAGGGCGTCTATCATTTCGATCTGGGCGGCGTCCGCCTGCGCGGCGACGTTGGCGTGCGCTACGTCGAGACCCGCCAGCGCTCATCGGGCTATACTGGCGGCGCGGCGGCGATCCTAGTCGAGGATGCGCGCAGCTATGGGAACTGGCTGCCCTCGTTCAATCTGGTCGGCGATTTCGGCCACGGCCTGATCGCACGCGCCGCGGTGGCGCGGGTGATGAGCCGGCCCAATCTCGGCACGCTCAACCCGACCGGCGCCTTCACCATTTCGGGCGGCAACCGCACCTATGTGATCGGCAATCCGGACGTCGATCCGACGCTGTCGACCAATTACGATCTCTCGCTCGAGTGGTATTTCGCGCCGGAATCGGCGCTGGTGTTCGGCGCCTTCTATCGCGACGTCTCGAGCTTCATCGCGACCACGGTCCAGTCGATCCCGTTCAACCAGCTCGGCCTGCCTCAGTCGCTGATCACCGGCCCCGGCGGCGTGCTGCTGATCCAGCCGACCGACCTCATCACCGTGACCCAGCCGGTCAACAGCAGCGGCGGCACCGTCAAGGGCTTCGAGATCGGGCTGCAGCTGCCCTTCCATTTCCTCAGCGGCGGGCTGCGCAACCTGGGGCTGCAGGCCAATTACACCTACGTCAAATCGAACATCGCCTATCCGCTCTCGACCGCGGCCAATGCGCCGGTCGTGATCCGCTCGCTTACTGACCTCTCGCGCCATGCGGCCAATGTGACGCTCTATTATGAGGACCATCGCTTCTCGTTGCGCGGGTCGGTCGCCTACCGGAGCGGCTATCTGCAGACGGGCGGCGTCCCCGGCCGCAACGGTGTCGCGCCGGGCGCCGGGCCGGTGTTCAATCCCAATGCGGGACAGCCCACCTTCAACGACGTCGAGGGCGTCCACGGCACGATCAACATCGACATGTCGGCCGCCTACCATATCGACAGCCATTTCACCCTGACCTTCGAGGCGATCAACCTGACCGACCAATATGTCGACCAATATATCGACAGCGCCGCCGACCGGCTCAGCGTCTACCATCATACCGGGCGGCAATATTATTTCGGCGTCCGCTACAGCTTCTGACGCTCGGCGGATGAGATAGGGGCCCGCCCTCCTAGGCGGGCCCGCCCGATCGCCGGACCGGCGAGTCCTCCCGGCGCCAGCTCATGGCGCCGGGGCCGCCGGCATCGTGCCGCCCAGCCGGTCTTGACAGGAACGGGCCAATTGCTTCAAACCCATGACACCGGTTACTCCAGTCGGGGACCGGAAAAGGCGATCGCGGCAAACGCGGCACTTGGGAGAGGGATAAGGGGGCCGGTCGAGCCGTTTCGATCCTTCACTTCGACGTGCACAGCTGGCGCGCGCCTTTTTCCGGCCCCGGGATAGACACCGGTGTCAAAGAGGGGGAGCGCCAGCACGCGCTCATGTTTGGAAGGACGAGACATGACCTCGGAACTGAACATTCGGCCGCGCAACCGCATCCTCCCCCGCCTGTTCGGCGCCGTTTCGGTGCTGGCCATGGTCGCGGCGCCCGCCGCCGCATTCGCCGAGGAGCAGCCCGCG
>Ga0075424_100003059_pt1 | contig 15544 bp, 12 predicted proteins | sample SoiMethybrSBSTD3_FD_75301 | JGI IMG/M metagenome (GOLD analysis project Ga0075424, IMG submission 75301) | Bulk soil microbial communities from a Populus tree surrounding site in Tennessee, USA - Soil MetaG P. TD hybrid SBSTD3 | ecosystem: Environmental > Terrestrial > Soil > Tree plantation... | reverse complement strand
GCGAACGCGGGCGGCGTCGACTCGGCTCCGGCGGGGTCCTCTGTTGCGCTCCGATTCCCTGACCCGATCGAGTATCTCCGACAACCCCAGATCGACCTGCCGGCGCTCCATATCGACCTTGATGACCTGGACGGTGACGCGATCGCCCAGTCGGTACTCGCGCCCCGTGTTTTCGCCGTGCAGGATGTGCGCGCGCTCGACGAACCGGTAGTAGTCGTCGGCCATCGTGGAGATGTGCACGAGCCCCTCGACGAAGTGTTCGATGAGCTCGATGAACAGCCCGAACGATGTCACGCCGGTGATGTAGCCGTCGAACTCGTCGCCGACCTTGTCCGCCATGAAGCGGACCTTCTTCCATTGGACCAGCTCCCGCTCCGCATCATCGGCGCGGCGCTCCCGCTCCGACGTCTGACGCGCGATCTCCGGCAGATCGTCCGTCAGCTCCTCCTTCCGGTCTTCGCCCATCCCGCCGTGCCTCGCTTCGCGCAGCGTACGGTGCACGACGAGATCGGGATAGCGCCGGATCGGCGACGTGAAATGGGTGTAGCTCTTCGCGGCGAGCCCGAAGTGTCCGAGGTTCTGCTCGTCGTAGCGCGCCTTCTGCATCGTGCGGAGCATGAGGAACGCGATCGGCTTTTCCTCGGGAGTGCCGTGCATCTTCTCGACCAGCTTCTGAAAATGCCGCGGCTTCACACCGTCTGGCGGCGCGGCGAGGCTGTAGCCGAGGGTGGAGATGAACTCCTCGAACTCTTCGACCTTCAGCGGATCCGGCTCCTCGTGGATCCGATACAACGTGGGGACGCCGTGATCGTCGAGGTGCTGTGCCACTGTTTCGTTTGCCAGCAGCATGAACTCCTCGATGATTCGATGCGCCACGTTGCGCTCGGCCGCGATGATCGCCTCGACCATGCCTTCGTCGTCGAGGACGATCTCGGGCTCCTTGAGGTCGAAATCGATCGACCCGCGGCGATGACGCCGCTTATTGAGGATCTCGAACAGCTCCCGCATGCGCTCGAAGAGCGGAACGAGATCTTTGTACTTTGCGATCATGGCGGCATCGCGCTCGGTCAGGATCGCGTTGACGTCGGTGTACGTCATCCTGGCGTTGCTGTGGATGATGCCGTCGTGCAGCTCGTACCGCACGACGGTGCCCTTGCGATCGACCTCCATGAGACAGGACTGGACCAGCCGGTCGACCTGCGGATTGAGGCTGCAGAGCCCGGTCGCGAGCTCGGACGGAAACATGTGGACCGCGCGCTCGGGAAAATACACCGAGGTGCCGCGTTCATACGCCTCTCCGTCCAGCGCGCTTCCTTCCTGCACGTAGTGGGCGACGTCTGCGATGTGAACGCCGAGCCAGTAGTTCCCGTTCGCCAGCTTCTCCAGCGAAATCGCGTCGTCGAAGTCGCGGGCGTGCTCGCCGTCGATCGTCACGATCGTCCATGGACGGAAGTCGGTACGCCCGCGCAGGTCCTTCTCGCGGACGGTCGTGCCGATTCGCTGGGCCTCGGCGACCGCTTCGTCGCTGTGTTCGTCGGGGATCCCGTACTTGCGGATGATGATCTCCGTGTCGACGCCAGGCTCGTTGATGTCGCCGAGCACCTCGGTCACGCGTCCGAGCGGCCCACGTGCGGGCGTCGGCCACCGGGTGATCTCGACGACCACCATGTCGGCCGGCTTTGCGCCCTGGAACTCGTTTGACGGCACTTCCACGTCCATGATCAGGCGCCGATCGAACGGCACGACAAACCCCCTTCCGGAGGCGTCGTCGACGTCGAAGCGTCCTACGACCGTTCCGGACCCTCGCTCGAGGATCCGCAGGATCCGCCCTTCGGCGCCGTTCTCCGTGTATCGTTCGATGCGCGCGACGACGCGGTCTCCGTGCATCGCCTGATTCAGATTGCTGCCGGCGATGTAAAGGTCTCCCTTGACGTCTTCGAGGGGCCGGTCGGGCACGACGAATCCGAAGCCGCGCGGGTGCGTGACGACCTTCCCGACGACCAGGTTCATCCGATCGGGGAGGCCATACCGGTTTCCGCGCGTCTGGACGAGGGCGCCGCTTTCGACGAGGTCGCCCAGGAGCTTCTTGAATGTGGCCCGCTGCTGTCGGGGTAACTTGAGGCGCTGCAGCAGTTCGCGGGGGGTAGCCGGATGGTCCAGCTTCTCGCGAATGAGTTTGAGCACCTGCTCGTGGTTCAACATTGAAAGAGATTGTATCGGGATGCGGGATGCAGGATCCGGGCTCCGGGATGCGGACACCCGGGTCCGAGTAAATGATTTAGTCCAACCGGGCGACCCGTGGCTGAGTCTAGAGATCGTGTGACGGCAACCGAGGCGTCTGCTACTGACCTGGACCTGGTCCGCCTGGCGCAGGCGGGGGACGTCGAGGCGTTCGGCGAGCTGGTCGAACGCAACCGCCGTGCTGTCTTTCGGGCGGCCCTGGCGTGCGTGGGAAATGCCGCCGAGGCGGACGACGTCGCGCAGGAGGCGTTCGTGACGGCCTACCGGAAGCTGTCCACGTTTCGCGGCGAAGCGCAATTCCGCACCTGGCTCCTCTCGATTACGTGGCGCAAGGCGATTGACCGGCGGAAGAGCATCAGCCGCTGGCTCAAAATGGCCGTCGCCCCGGCGCGCGGCGAATCGGGAGAGGACCCGTTCGATCAGATGGACAGAGTGGCGTCGGCGGACCGTTCGCAGGAAGACACCATCGTGGACGACGAACTGCAGCGCAACGTCACACGGCTGATCGGCACGCTGCCGCGAAAGCTGCGCGACGCGCTGTTGCTGGCTGGCACGGGCGAGCATACGTACGAACAAATCAGTGAATTGCTTGGCGCGCCGCTCGGCACGGTGAAGTGGCGCGTGTCGGAGGCGCGGCGTGTGCTCAAGAAGAAGCTTGCCGCGCTGGGATATGCGTATGACTGACATTCCGCGGCGGCTCGGCAGTGCGTCGGCGACGCGGCTCGATCGCGCCATCGATCGCGCGGTGCGCGACATGATGCAGGTCGATCCGCGTCCCGGATTCCGGAGGCGCGTCCTCGCGCGGCTGGATCCGGAACCTGTCCAATCGTCGATGTTTTTACGCGTCGCGCTCGTGGGTACGGTGATCGCCATCCTGATTCTTGCGGTGATGGTCATCGTTCCCGATCGGCGCTCCGAGCTGCGGCCCACGCTCGCGCAGCGCGAGGGCCCGCCGTCGACCACCGCGCCGCAGTCCGCGGCGCCATCCAATCCGTCACCATCAAAGACTTCCGTACCCCCGCGGCGGACACCCGGCCTGACGAGAGAGCGGATCCTGATGCCGCGCATCGCGAACGTGTTTGGGAGTGGAAGAAACGGTGTGGCGGCGGCATCAGTCGACGACAACGCCGTGTGGCCCGCGCCTGCCCCACCGCAGGACTTGCCGGGGGCGCCGGCTCCCCTGGTGATTCCGCCGATCGAGCCGCCGGCCCCTCTCGTGATTCCCCCATTGAATCCGCGAGGCCCGGGCCTGTGATGGCCCGTTGAGAGGACAACGATGCTGAAGCGACCAAGCGCCATCCTTCTTATTGCCCTCGCCATGGTTGTGACCGCCACAGCGCAGGAGTCCCCTGCCGCTCAGAAACCGACGGAGACGCCGACGACGCAACCCGCGCGAACTGCAGCGCAGGGCGCCAACATCCGCGTCGAAGTCACCATCACCGACCAGCGCAGCGACGCACAGACGCTGCCCAAAACCGTGCTGCTCCTCATCGAGGACAATCAAAACGGGCGCGTTCGGACCGGCCGCGGCAACGCCGCATTGAATCTCGACGTGCGGCCGCAGATCGTTCGCGAAGGCCGGGTGCGTCTCATGGTCAGTCTCGAGTTCACCGCGCAGGAGGGCACCGACCGTCCGCTGCAGCCTCCAGTCCAGGCGTCGCTTGTGGCGCTGGTCGACGACGGCAAGTCACTCGTGGTCTCGCAATCGGCCGACCCGGGGTCCGACAGGAAAGTTCGTGTGGAAGTGAAGGCTACGATCGTACGGTAGGGACCGTCAGGAGCACGTGCAGGTCGCCGACGTTCGTGCCGGTCGGCCCCCACACGATCAAATCTCCGAGCGGCGCGAAGAAGTCGTAGGCACCGTTCGATTCGAGGGCTGCCTCGCCGCTCAGTCCGGCGCACCTGGCCCGATCGCCCGTCGTGCTGTCGACGATCGCGCCGGCCGCGTCGGTCGGTCCGTCGATGCCGTCCGTTCCCGCGCTCGCGAGTGCCACGACGCGCCTCGCATCGTGAGCGCTGAGCGCTGACGCCGCCGCGAGCGCGAATTCCTGGTTGCGTCCACCCCGTCCATCTCCGCGCACGTGCACCGTCGTCTCTCCGGACGCAATGACGCACATCGGTTGGTCGATCGGGTCACGCAGCGCCGCTATGGCAAACGATACGCCCGCGTCGCGCGCTTCACCGCTCGTCGCAGCGTCCACGATGGCGACCGCAAATCCGCGGCGGCGTGCTTCGTCTGCCGCGCCGGCCATCGCAGTGTGACGGTTGGCGATGACGTCGAACTCGGCGTCGGCCAGCCGCGCGTCGCCAGGCTTCGGCGTTTCATCCTCGCCGCGTTCGAGATGAGCGACGACGCGTGATGGGAGCGCCACCCGGGCCTGACGAATGACGCGCAGCGCATCGGCAAACGTCGTCGGGTCTGCGACCGTCGGCCCGGAGCCGATGACGGCGGGATCGTCCGGGATCGGCCCGTGAACGTCCGAGATCGCCAGAGTCATCGTGTGCGACGCAACGGATGCCAGCCGGCCGCCCTTGATCGCCGACAGGTGCTTCCGCACGCAATTCAAGTCCGCGATGGCGACGCCGGCGTTCATCAGGACGCGCGCCGTCTCGACTTTGTCCGACAGCGACAGTCCGGTCGCGGGCACCGCGAGGAGCGACGACGCGCCGCCCGACAGCAGCACCAGGAGGCTGCTCCCGCACTGCCGGCTTTCTGCGGCAAGCGCAAGTGCCCGGCGGCCGGCCTGCTCGCTCCCGGCGTTCGGCGAGGGATGCGACGCGGCAAACGGCGTGAACGTATCGCCGATTGCAATGTCTTTCATGCGCGGCCCGGCTATCACTCCTGCTTTGATCGTCAGGCGCGCTGCCGGCGCATGCGCGTCGAACGCCGCGGCCATGGGCCACGCCGCCTTGCCCGCGGCGACGACATGAACAGGCTGTCTGAGGGTCTCGAATGCGCCGCGCGACGCAGCGGCGCGGATGAGATTCGCGGGTTCGACGGCGTACACACCCGCACGGAGAATATGTTGCAGGTCGGCGCGAATCCGGGTGAGAAGATCGATCAGTGAAGCTTCGCGGGGTCGGTCCAGCCTGAGAGGCCGGTCACCGCGTTGAACTGCCGCAGGAGACGACCCATCAACTGATCTGCGTCATCCTTCGCGCACAGCTGATCGAGATGTCCCAGCACGAGCGCCAGGGCATGATCCGCGCTTGTGATCGCGCGCTCCGAGAAGTATTCGCGCTGCCGCGCGAGACATTCACGGTGCCTGATGAACTCTTGTCGATAGAAGTCGGAAAGAACACTGACAGGGACGCTCAACACCCGATCCGGGCTGACGACGCGTGCCATGCGACTCCTCGCGAGGGCCATTTAATCCGGTAAAGCCAGTGTAAACGCGGACGCAAATGCGTGTCAAACGCGGCCGTTCCCAGATCCGCGCACGCCGCGTGCGACGACGAACCCACCTACGCATCCGAGGACCATTCCCCCCAGGATGATGATCAGGCAGAGTTGGAATGGCAAAAATGTAATCGCCCCAAGTCCAATCGTTTCTGAAACAACGCGGCCGTACCGCATGCTCGCGGCGGCAAACACCAACCACAGCAGCAGAATCGCGAAGAGCGCGCCCACGCCTCCCTGCAGGACCCCTTCTACCACGAACGGTCCCCTCACGTACGCGAGCGGTGCGCCTACGAGCTCCATGATTTCGATTTCATCCTCGCGCGCGTACGCGGCCAGACGCACGACGTTCGCGACGGTCACCGCAGACGCGATCGCGAGCAGGATGACGATCGCCAATCCGAGCGCGCGCAGCAGCCGGACGACGGCGGTGAGCCGCACCAGCCATCGCCTGTCATAGCGCACATCGGCGACTCCGTTCAGGGCGCCCAGCGCCGCGGCGAGGTTGTCAACCGCATTTCCCGCTTCCTGCGCGTCCGGCTTGAGGCGCACCTCGAACGATGCCGGAAACGGGTTGGTGCCGAGTCGATCGGCCGTCGCCGCGAGATCCGGAAAGTCCTGCTTGAAACGCGCGGCCGCCTGATCCTTGGATACGAACTCGTAGTGCGCCGCCATGCCGCTCTTCCCGATCAGATCGTCGACGCTCTTCAGCTGATCCTTCGTCGCATCGTCTTTCACATAGACCGAGAGCTCGGCGGATGCGGTCCAGCGCTGGACGATCCGCTGCAGGTTCGTGTTCAGCGCGAGAAAGAAGCCGAGGACGAACAGCCCCCCGGCGATGGTCAGGACCGACAGAATCGCGGCGCGCCGGCTCCGCCACAGGCTTTCCATGGCTTCGGCGAGGAAATACCCGAGCGCGCGCACCTAGGTCACCTCTACGATCTGCCCGTGATCGAGCGTCAGCGTGCGCCGGCCGACCCGGCGAATCAACTCCCGATCGTGCGTGGCGACCAGAACCGTGGTGCCGCGCGCGTTGATCTCGCGGAACAGATTCATGATCTCGAGCGAGAGATCCGGATCGAGGTTGCCGGTCGGTTCATCAGCCAGGATGATCGCGGGATCGTTGACGAGCGCGCGCGCGATGGCGATCCGCTGCTGCTCGCCACCCGAGAGCTCCAGCGGATACGCGTTCATTCGATGCTGCAGGCCGACCCACTTGAGGACCTGGAACGTGCGCCGCTGCTGCTGCGACGAGGCCATGCCGAGGACGCGGGGCACGAACGACACGTTCTCGAGGACCGTCTTGGCGGGCAGCAGCTTGAAGTCCTGAAACACGAAGCCGAGCGAGCGGCGGTAGGTCTGCACCTGACGCTTCGTCAGCGTCGCGAGGTTGCGCGTCCCCACGGTGAGCTGCCCGGCCGACGGCACATCCTGCCGCAGGAGCAGCCGGAGCAGCGTGGACTTGCCGGCCCCGCTCGGCCCGGTCAGGAAAACGAAGTCGCCTTTGTCGACGCGCAGGGACAGATCGCGAAGCGCGTAGATGCCGCGCGCATACTGTTTCGAGACGTTGTGCGCCTCGATCACGCGGGGTCCTTGTCGAGCGCGCGCCGCATGATGCTGTTGACCAGCGCAGGATTGGCTTTTCCACCCATGGATTTGATCACCTGGCCGACGAGGAACCCATACGTCTGTTTCTTGCCCGCGCGGTACTGTTTCACGGCATCCGCATTCGCGTCGAGCACTTTCATGACGGCGGCCTGCACCGCCCCCTCGTCGTCTATCCGCGCCAGCCCTTCGGCCTCGACGATCTCGGCGGCCGCGCGGCCGGTCGAATACATTTTCTCGAAGACTTCCTTGGCCGTCGGTCCGCTGATAGTGCCCGAGTCGACGAGCCGGATCAAGCCTCCCAGGGCCTCGGGGCCGAGCGGCACCTCTCCGATCGGCGTACCGAGCTCGTTCATCTTGCGCGTCACCTCTCCCATGACCCAATTGCTCGCGGCTTTCGCGTTGCCGGATGCCGCGGCCGTCGCCTCGAAGTAGTCCGCAAGCGCAGCCGACTGCGTGAGCACTCCGGCGTCGTAATCAGGGATCGCGTACTGCGCGACCAGCCGGCTGCGGCGTGCGTCCGGCAGCTCGGGCAGCGCGCGCCGCAGCTGCTCGATCCAGTCGGCCGCAATCTGCAGCGGCGGCAGATCGGGTTCGGGGAAATAGCGATAGTCGTGCGCCTCTTCCTTGCTGCGCATCGACAACGTCCGTCCGCTCGCCGGATCGAAGAGGCGCGTCTCGTGGACGACGCGCTCCCCCGACTCGAGCACCCCGACCTGGCGATCGATCTCGTACTCGAGCGCCCGCTGGACGTTGCGGAACGAGTTGATGTTCTTGATTTCGGTCTTGACCCCGAGTCCGGTGGCATCGCTCCGCCGTACCGACACGTTGGCGTCGCAGCGGAGGCTGCCCTCTTCCATGTTGCCGTCGGTGACGCCGGTCGCCACGAGGATGGCACGCATGCGGCTGAAGTATTCTCCCGCGTCGGCGGCCGATCGCACGTCGGGGTGGCTCACGATCTCGATGAGCGGCACGCCGCTGCGGTTGAAGTCGAGCGCGGTCATGCGATCCGAATCGTGCAGACCCTCATGCAGCGACTTGCCGGCGTCCTCTTCGAGGTGCACGCGGATGATCCCGACGCGCTTCGTCTCGCCCCGCGACTCGAATTCCAGCGCGCCCTCCGTCGCCAGCGGCTTGTCGTACTGAGAGATCTGATAGCCCTTCGGGAGGTCCGGATAGAAGTAGTTCTTGCGCGCGAAGATCGACGTTTCGTGGACCGTGCACCCCAGCGCAAGCGCGGCCTTCACCGCGAGCTCCACCGCGCGCCGGTTCAGGACCGGAAGCGCGCCGGGCAGCCCCAGGCACACCGGGCACGTGTGCTCATTCGGCGGAGCGCCAAACGTCGTGCTGCATCCGCAGAACAGCTTGCTGCTCGTCTGGAGCTGCGTATGGATTTCAAGGCCGATGACGGGAACGAAGGACATTGCTGAGTGATGATTGCTGATTGATGATTCATTGCGGATTGTAATCGACAATCCCCAATCCCCAATCGTCAATCAATCAGCAATCAGCAATCCCCAATCAGCAATTCCCCTACAGCGAAGTCACCATGTTCTTGAGCGCATCGACGATGAGCGCATCGAACTGCGTGCCGCTGCAGCGCTCGAGCTCGAGCAGCGCGCTGCCGGGAGTGATCGCGTCGCGGAACACGCGGGGCCGCGTCATCGCATCATAGGCGTCCGCGACACCGACGATGCGCGCGCCGACGCAGACTTGGGCGGCACGAATCCCGTCCGGATAGCCCTGTCCGTCCATCCGCTCGTATGCGTGGCGAACGATCGGGACGGCCGCCGCGAGGTAGGGGACCTGCGCGATCAGATCGCTGCCGATTGCGGGATGCCGCCGGACCAGCAGGATTTCTTCCACCGTGAGCGGCGCGGGTTTGCGCAGGATCGCCTCCGGCACCGCGAGCTTCCCGAGGTCGTGCAGGAGGGCCCCGTGCTCGACGGCGGCGAGCGCTTCGTCGGGCATGCCGAGCGTGCGCGCGATGCTGACCGCCAGCGCGGCGACGCGATAGCCGTGCGCGTACGCGTCGCGGTCGGTGAGCGTCACCATCGACAGCATCCCGTCGAGCGATTCGTCGCTGTCGACCTGCAGCGCGGCGATCGCGTCGTTGAGCCGCACGCGCCGGATTTCCATCTCCTGCTCGAGCGATTCACGCCAGCGCCGCGCGTCCCACGCGGATCGGTGCCACTCGAGGCCGCGTGTGACCGCCTCCTGGAGTCGATCGCGGCCGAACGGCTTGGTCAGGTAGTCGATGACGCCCTGACGCAGCGACTGCACGGCGGGTCCGACGTCCTGCAGGCCGGTCGCCATGATGACGGCTGTCTCCGGATGCGCCTGGCGAATCCGGTCGGCGAGCCAGAGTCCGTCATGGCCGGGCATCCGGATGTCACACAGCGCGACGGCCGGAGCGGCTGTCTCGAGGCGATCGAGAGCTTCCTCGGCGCTCGACGCCGTGACGACCGAATAGCCGCCCGACTCGAGCCACCGCGCCATCAAATCGCGGACGGTGTTCTCGTCGTCGACAATCAGAACGTCCATCACACTCCCGCCCGCACACCCAGTCTGCTGTCGTCAGTCGCTTCTTCCTGCAAGACCGTGTCGCGCCGGCGCGTGATGGTGCCTCCGAGGTCGAGCCGTTCGAGGCGGCGATAGAGCGCGCGGCGGCTGAGCCCGAGCATCTTCGCAGCTGCCTTCTTGTTGCCGCCGGCGCGGACAAGCGCGCGCTGGATGTGATCGCGCTCGACGGTGACGAGCAGGTCCTTGTCGGGCGTCGTCCCCTGCGCGGGACGGCTGGTCTCGGGGGGCGTCGCGCGCGGCCGCACCGTTGACGCCGGCATGCTGACCGACAGCTCGCGTTCCGTGATGAAGTCCCCGTCGACGAGGATGCACGCGCGCTCGAGGACGTTCTTCAGCTCGCGGACGTTTCCATCCCATTCGCCCGCCGAGAGCAGCCGCTCTGCGCCCGGCGTCAACCCGACGACCGGCTTCTGCAGCCGCTCGCTGGTCTCGCGGACGAATGCGGCGGTCAGGTACGGAATGTCTTCGCGCCGATCGCGGAGCGTGGGAACCTTCACTTCGACGATGTTGAGGCGATAGTACAAATCGCTGCGGAAGCGGCTCGCGGCAACCTCGGCGCGAAGATCGCGATTCGTCGCCGCGATCACGTGGACGTTCACGCGCCGCGCCTCGAGGGATCCGACCCGGTGCACTTCGCCGAGCTCCAGCACGCGCAGCAGCTTTGCCTGCACGGACGCGGGCAGCTCGCCGATCTCGTCGAGAAACAGCGTGCCGCCGTCGGCCAGCTCGAAGAGCCCCGGCTTGTTGTCGGTCGCCCCGGTGAACGCGCCGCGCACGTGGCCGAACAGCTCGCTCTCGAAGAGCGTCTCGACGACCGCCGAACAGTTGATCGTGATGAAGCGGCGCTCGCGGCGCGGCCCGATCTCGTGGAGCGCACGGGCGACGAGCTCCTTGCCGCTCCCGGTCTCCCCGGTGATGAGCGTGGTCCGCACGTGCGGCGCAAGGCGGCGAATCATCCCGAACAGCTCCTGCATCGCCGGACCGCGGCCGATCATTCCGCAGAACTCGAGCCGCTTCGCCACATCGGTGTCGAGCGCGAGAATGCTGCGCCGGCGCTCAATCTCGTCGCGGATCGCGCCGAGCAGTTGCTCGAGGCGTCCGAAGTCGAGCGGTTTGCTGAGGTAGTCCATCGCCCCGAGCTTGATTGCCTCGACGGCGGTGTCGACCGTCGCGTAGCCGGTCATCAGGACCGTCTGGCACCGCGGGTCGATCTCGCGGATCGCGCGGATCACGTCGAGTCCCCCGATGTCGGGCATGCGCAGATCGACCATGGCCACGTCCGCGTGCCGCGTCTGCAGCAGCGCGATCGCCTCTCCGCCGCCCGAGCACGCCATGACATCGAAACCCGCCCGCCGCGCGAACCTGCTCACCACATCGAGGATGCCCTGTTCGTCGTCGACCACGATGAGCATCGGCTGCTGACCCGTCATACATACTCCTTGGAAACGGCTTTGACCGCGGAACGAATCCCCCGCAACTGGAACGGCGGCGCCAGCACGGCCCGCGCGCGTTCGCGCCCGAACCGATCGACCTCTCCGTCCTCCGACGAGAACGACACGAGCACGACCACGAGCGCCGGACGCTCCGACAGCGCGGCGCGCCATCCGGCAAGGTCCGCGCCGAGGACGGCGCGGTCGATGAACACGATGGACGGAATCCGCTGCCGCACGGCTTGCAGCGCCTCGGCGCTGGTGCCGGCGGTGGAGACGTTGTAGCCCCACCCGCTGAGTGCCGCCGCGACGTAGTCGCGCTCCCCCTGTTCGGCCTGCGCGACGAGGATCATCTCGCTCGTCGAGTCCGCCACGCGCGCGGGCAGCAGCACGGAGAACGTCGTTCCACCGTTGACGACGCTCTCGACCGAAATGTGGCCGCCGTGATCGCGGACGATGCCGTAGCAGATGCTCAGGCCGAGGCCGGTCCCTTCTCCGACCTCGCGCGTCGTGAAGAAGGGATCGAAGATGCGGGACAGGTTTCCGGCATCGATGCCGTGGCCGGTGTCGCGGATGAACAACTCGACGGCGGCCGCGTCACGATCGTGCCGCGCACCGATGTGCAGGCGCTTCACGGGCCGGTTGCGCATGGCTTGTTCGGCGTTGAGCACGAGATTCAGCAGCGCCTGCTGCAGCTGGCTGGCGTCGGCAACGACCTGGGGCAGATTCGGCTCGAAGTCGGTGATCAGGTCGATGCCATTGAGCCGGAGCTCATACGCACGAAGCGAAATCACGCGGGTGAAGAGATCGGCGACGTCCTGCGGCGCCCGCGCCGCGGATTGCCGGCGCGCGAACGCGAGAAGGTTGCGGACGATCCGCGCGGCGCGTTCCGATTCCTGGGCTATGCGCCGCAGGTCCTGCGCGAGCTCCGCGGGCGGCCGGACCTCGTGGCCGTTGTCCAGCTCGTCCTCCAGCAGCTGCGCGTAGCCGATCACGCTCGTGAGCGGATTGTTCAGTTCGTGCGCCACGCCGGCCACGAGCTGCCCGATCGCAGACAGCTTTTCGGCCTGCAGCAGCTGCGCCTGGGTCGACTGGAGACGTTCGAGCGCCCCTACCGATCGCGCGTTGGCGAGCGCGAGCTCGTCGCTCATCTGCTGCAGGCGGCGCGCGCTTCGAATGTCTTCGGTGACGTTCTTCGCCACCTGCACGACCGACGCGCCGCCCGAGCCCCCCGCAACCGGAAACGTCATCACGCTGAAGATCTGTCCATCGCCGCGCGTCACCTCGCCGCGCGTGCCGTTCGCCTCGAGCGCGCGCGAGACGACGCAGTCCCGCTCTTCAGGCGGGCAGAATCCGACATCGCTGCACGAGGCGCCGCGCAGCTCGGTGACGCTGCGCCCCATCACCGACGCAAGCGCGGAATTGCCGCGCAGCAGGGCGCCCCCGCTGTCGAACACCGCGATCGGGTCGCTGATGGCGTCGAAGGTCTGTTCCCACTCGCGCTTGCCGCGGCGCACCGAGTCGTGCAGACGCGCGTTCTCGACCGCGACCCCAATCTGGCCCGCGATGACGGCGACAAGCCGCTGGTCCGCGGCGCCGAATCGCGCGACCCGCTCGGCGGCGACCGTCAGCGTGCCGAGCAGCTCGCTGCCCGCCTGAATCGGAACGCTGAGCGAGCTCAGGACCGGCAGCTGGGCGGCGTATTCGGGCGGAAAGAGCTCGCGAAGATCGTGCACCACGAACGCCGTGCGCGTCGCAATCACCTGATCGCTCGGCCGGAGCTTCTGCTTCGCCTCGGCCCAGAGGTCGCTCACGATCCGCGGCCCGATGTAGGCCTTCTGCTCGAACTCTCCCGTCGCTTCGTTCTTGATGCGAATGGATCCGACGATGCCGCCCATCGCGCGCAGCGTGCACTGGAGCGCGCCGTGCAGGATCTGGTCGATCTCGAGCGACCGCGACATGCCGTCGGCAATCTCGTTGATGGTCTGGAGCTCCCACACGAGGCGCCGGTTGTCGCGATTCATCTGCCGGCGCTCGAGCGCGCGCTCGACCATCGCAAGCAGAGGACCGGCGTCGAACGGTTTCTCGACGAATGCGAAGGCAGCCAGCTCGTAGGATTGGATGGCGGACGTCAACGAGCCGCTCGACGACGTGACGATGATTTCGGTGTCGGGCGTTTTGTCCTTGATTCGGCGGATCGCGTCGAAGCCCGCATCGGCTCCGGATCCGAGATCGATAATCGCGACGTCGAACTCGTCTCGACCATCGGTCGACTGGACGGCGGCCGGCGACTGCGCGGCTTCCACGCGATAGCCGCGGGCCTCCCCCGCGGCAGACATTGCGCGCACCAGTGCCGCATCGTCATCGACCAGAAGTATCGAAACCGGAGTGGTCATCACGTGTTCCCGCCTCCCGAACGTGCGCGTATGGCACTGCCGTCGCAAGAGCCGCGCCCACGGCCGCGCACGCGTGCGCTCGGCGCGGATCTCGTGTGGAGTGAGGGATTTGGTGGAAGCGGGCCGGTTATCTCAGTGCCGCGATCGGCGGGATCGTTTCAGATGTGAAACAGCGTGATGTTTCGGAACTGAAACGTCACCCTCCGAGTCCGTATTTCTTCATCAACCGCCACATCGTCGTGCGGCTGATCTGGAGCTCGCGCGCGGCGGCGCCGATCTCGCCGCCGTGGCGTGAGAGCGTGGCGACGAGCATCTCGCGATCTGCGCGCTCGCGCGCCGCGGCCACGGTGCCCTCCGGCGGCGAAGGAGCGGCCGACGGCGCGACGAGCTCCTCGGGAAGATCGTCGACCTGGAGCTCAGGTCCGCGCGCGATTGCGACCGCGCGCTGAATCACGTGTTCGAGCTGTCGGACATTTCCAGGATACGAGTACGCTTCGATCAGCTCCCACGCTCGATCGCTGCACGCGGTGACGCCGGCGGACGCGCCGTATCGCGACAGGAAGTGTGCAGCCAGCCGCCTCACGTCGCCGGGCCGGTTGCGCAGCGGCGGCATGTGGATGCGATGCACGTTCAACCGGTAGTAGAGATCGCTCCGGAACTCTCCCGCGTCGACGGCGTACTTCAGATCGATGTTGGTGGCGGCGACAAAGCGGACGTCGACGCGGCGGCTGTCGTTTTCGCCGATCCGCCGCACTTCTCCGGACTCGAACGCCCGCAGCAGCTTCGCCTGAAGCGCTTTCGACATGGTCCCGATCTCGTCGAGGAACAACGTGCCGCCCGACGCATGTTCGATCAGACCCGCACGCGCCGACTCCGCGCCTGTGAACGCGCCCTTCCGATGGCCGAACAATTCGTTCTCGAGCAGCGACTCGGTGAGCGCGGCGCAGTTCAGCGCGACGAACGGCCGCTGGGCGCGTGGACTCGCGGCGTGGATGGCGCGCGCGGCGAGCTCCTTGCCCGTTCCCGTCTCTCCGGTAATGAGCACGGTCCCTGGCGCCGGTGCCGCGCGATGGATCAGGTCTTTGACCTGCGTCATGGCCGCGCTGTCGCCAATGAGCGCATCCATCGGTCCGCCTGCGCGGATGTGCCGCTGAAGAAGATCGACCTGCCGCGCGAGTTGACGGCGCTCGGCCGCCGCGCGGACGCGCATCAACAGCTCGTCGCGGAAGAAGGGCTTCTGCACGAAGTCGACCGCGCCAAGTTTCATCGCTTCGACCGCGGTTTCGACGGTGCCGAATCCCGTCATGATGATGAAGACGGAATCGACGTGCGCCTCGCGGACCTTTCTCAGCAGGTCGAGCCCCGACATACCGGGCATGCGCATGTCGGAGAGGATCACGTCGAAGCTGCCCTCGCGGGCCGCGGCGAGCCCCTCCTCACCAGAAGACGCCGGCTCGACGGTGTAACCTGCCGACTTGAGCGTTCGCGACATGCTCTCGCGCACCGCCGCGTCGTCATCGATCAGCAGAATCCGTGGCATCGGGCGCTAAGTGTATAACGCTGGCGGCTGGCAGCTGGTGAGGCACGGCTGGTCGATGCCGCTCGTCCGACCGATAAGGTGCATATGAAATGGTCGCGGTGTCTCCTGATCGTCGTCATCGCATTCGCTGGAGCATGCGCGCGGCCGCCAATGCGAAGCTCGTCGCCTTCCGGTCGCGCACGACTTCCTGCGTATATCACCATCGGCACCAAAGATGGCAACAGGCTGACGATCCGGAAGATGCCATTCGAGGAGTACGTTCAGGCGACGATCCTTTCCGAATTCGCGCCGCCTGCCGGGGATCCTGCGACCGTCGAGCGCATGCTCGAAGTCCAGGCGGTGATCAGCC
>Ga0075424_100003056_pt1 | contig 15556 bp, 15 predicted proteins | sample SoiMethybrSBSTD3_FD_75301 | JGI IMG/M metagenome (GOLD analysis project Ga0075424, IMG submission 75301) | Bulk soil microbial communities from a Populus tree surrounding site in Tennessee, USA - Soil MetaG P. TD hybrid SBSTD3 | ecosystem: Environmental > Terrestrial > Soil > Tree plantation... | reverse complement strand
TATGCTCAAATGTCAGATTTTTCCTTCCTAATATGCAGTTTTAGCTTTTTCTGCTAGATTCATACCGCTATCTCAGCCTCATATTGAAGTCATCTAACATTCAATTCATTTATCTAGTTGGTTCAGCATTTATAGCATTTTTTAAAGCATTTGCTCCATCATGTTCTTCTTGTGTAATCCCCTTCCATTTTATAGGTGCCATAGATGACTCTTTTTATGTCCTCTTGCTTATGCTCATCATCTCCCAGATCCAATAAGTCTTATTCTGTAAGCGAGCTAGTGCTTTGCTCATGTGTAAGTTATGAAGTAACTCTTCTTTGTCTTTCAAGGTCACTTGGTTTAGCTCACAAGAGCTTTAACTTTTTCCACTATCCTCTTTCTTATTCATGAATTTATCATAGATAGTCTACCATTCCATACTGCGTTGTGTTTGCCTGTGCGCTCGCCTCATGATTGGCCCTGGAACGTCGTGATCACTGCTACTGAGCCAAAGCCTTAGTTGAATCCTGCCATTCCGGCGCGTCAGCCCCATAAGGCATAAGACTCACATCATTTGGTAGAGCCAGATTGCTGAAAACAAGAGGTGGAGCAGGAAAAGATAATTTCCCGTAAACCGAATCAATTGATGTCATTTTAACCGGGTAGATATCATTCGCCGGTATAGATGTCTGTGCGGCAGTGTCAAGAAAGCCCAGCTCCTGTACCCACATCTCGCTGCGCGCTAGTGAGATCTTTACGTGGTATGATCCACCTTCAATCGATCGACGTAGCAACGCTGCCATCATACCAGCAGCCGCGAAATAGCCAGCCATGAGATCGCCCACGTAGAAAACAGGCGAGAATCTGGGTTTATCTGGCTCTCCCTCCTTCGCAGCAAAACCAGTAGCGGCTTGAGCAACCTGGTCAAAGCCAGGACGTTTAGCCCAGGGGCCAGAATGACCAAATGCATTGATATCCATACAAATTATACCTCGCTCGCTAGATGCAGCAAGTTCAGCAGGTATCAGCCCGAAGCGGGTATTTACCCCAGGTCGATAACTGTTAGTGAAGACGTCAGCCTGAGTGACGAGCCGCTGCATCGTCTTCCGATCGGTGACTTCACGCAGATCGAGATAAGCACATCTTTTACCCTCATCTACGCCTAGATGCTGTGCTAATGTGTCGGGATAGGCCGGCGAACTGATATGTAGTACATCCGCGCCATATTCTGCGAGCGTACGGGCACTACGAGGACCAGCAAGAACGTGAGTGAAGTCTAGAACGCGAATGCCTTGTAACGGTGAGGTTCCGTCATCGTCGAATTGCACGGGCGGGCCGTTGGCTATCTTGTCGATCTCAATAACCGGTGTCTCGCTTAGGGCATTGCCTTGCGGATGTACAAGCCACTCCTCGCGGGTTAAGGCAGGGGATACGGGAAGACCCGCCTTTGCCAAAGCCGCTTCTAGATCAGTTGAATCCCACTTTGCGACTTCGCGAGCAATGGATTTCTTGTTGTAACCACAATCAAAGAAATTCAAATATCCTTTCAGCAATTTCGTATATGGTGGTCCTCCCTCAATCATGATATAACGATTATCACGACAAAGAAACAAGTCGTTCACATCGACAAACTCCGCGCCGACATTCATGGGGCGACCCTGCTGCTGAATGAAATGAGTAGGATGCATATAGTGAAGTGCATCAATTATGTCAATTGTAATGTTAGTCTGCTGATCTGTTCGCGCATACCAGATGGCTGCGCCAGCTACGCCGATTAGTAACTGAGCCATCCCCGAGGCCTCTGCAAAATGGTGCGGCGAACGGATCACTGGGTCAGCACCATTCAGCACAGCGTCACCGGGGAAATGTTGCCCAAGAGCGAGATGATCGATGAGGTTGGCAAGTGGATTAAGATCTCCTGCGGAGAGTCGTTGTATCTCTGTCGATCGTTTCGTGTCAGTTGTCATTTTTTCAAATCTCCTCACACGACTGTTCTCCTTTCATCATATGTTATAATCACATGCGTATCACATGTCTTATATAGCATGTATTCCTATAGCATAACAGAATAATGTACATAGATACAGCATTAGTGATATTTATCATGGCTGTTACATTAGGAGTACTGTTAGGTATAACAAATTTTGTTAATAACAATATTATCTACAATAATAATCATCAAGCATTTGCTACCCATATGGAGACTGCTACTTCCAATGAAAAAACAGTGGTACATCAGGGAATAATTGCTTCGGGTCCAAATCCTCAGATTAAACCTGAACCAAATGAAGGCCGTCAATCAGCAGTTATTTTACCTTATAGAAGTGACGGCTCAATCTATATAGGAGTTCTTTCATATACAGCAACCAAACCAGTAGAAGTAACATTAAGTCATAGAATTCCTATAGATGATACTACACTTTCACAATTGAATGTGCAAAAACATGGAAAATTATTTGTACGTCATTTGACTGCCTTTCCAGGAAACATATCTGCTCCATCAAGGATTATACCTGATTATAGAGGAGGAAGTACATCACCATATTTTGCTGCATCTATTCCATTTGTAGCTAGTTCGGTTGTGCTACGTACAAATGGAGAGCCATTTATTGCTGCTTATGAAGTATCTGCTGATATAGTTCACCCCCAGATAATAAAGCATCTAGAAAACGCTACTCTTCCTACTAGTACAACTAATACTAGTAGCACCACCAATACCTCTACAGTTAGATAACGAAGAAAATATTATATGACTGACTGAATTAAAAGTTTCTTCCAAATCAAACGAACCTGTGATGTCAGGCAGCAGCAGAAGTCACAGTCAGCCGCTTATTATTAATTCTAGATGAATTCTTTGCTCTAGGCAATCCTTTTGATATCCTCTTCCAATTTAATACAAGGTCATTCATGACACAGAATAACTTGGTTGCTTTGTAGTAGTTGGTAACTGTAGACTCTGACATTTCATCCCTTTTGACTCTTTCCTTTTGAAAGTCTATAAATGACATAAGGCTTTCTTGTGCCCACAGCGAATTTTCTCTTGCTTTTAAGGTGAATTGCTAGCCTGCTCATCTAATGTTCCTGTAAGTTTTAAAAAGTTCAAGAAATATTGAAATCTACGCGGATACTGTCTTTTTGTATCCGGTGCTCGTAAGCCATACATAAATGAGGCCATTGGATCCTTTTCTTCTATTATAAACAAGTTACCTTATTCAAATATTATAATGAAGTGGGCCTAAATAAAGGGACAAGATTGGCATGGGCCGAAAGGGAGTTGAACCCTTGACCTTTCGATTATCAGTCGAACGCTCCACCAAGCTGAGCTATCGGCCCGTTGAATTCTTGAAAAGTAAGGATATTTAATCGTGTGGTTCAACTACGTATACCCTCAATATCAATTCAATTGTATCATAATTTGACAAAATTTTCGTATCGTATTACTTTGGTTTTCACCTTTTTGTAATATTCGTAGTGACTGTTAATACATAATATGCCGACGTGAGTAATTGATCGGCAACCCAAGTATAAGAATAATAACGGACGGACGACAAACCCCTCAATCTCTTCTACTACACCTTCTCTTGAAGGGGGATTTGTAAATGACTTAGTTTAACCTAAATGCATTTAAGACTAGCAGGATGGATAGTTAATGCAGTTAAATGGCTGAAAGAATACGTAATGTAGCCATAATCACGAAATTCAATAGTATCGAAGCTGAAAGAGCAGCAAGCAAGATTACAGAATTGCTGATAACTAAACAAATCAAAGTATATTCAATTGTTCCGTCAATAGTTAGGAATAGTACGTCTGTAACTCCAGAAGAATTAATGGCTATTAATCTTGACCTTATTTTTGCAGTAGGAGGAGATGGTACAACTCTAAGAGCATTTAGAATCATTTCGCATAAGATCCCCATCTTCAGCATGAATGTAGGTGGTAATAGAGGTATATTGTCTGAAGTCGGTGTTGATTCAATAGATTTTGCAATCAATAGTATACTTGCAGGCCGTTATTTTTATGATTTACGCATTAGGATACAGGCATCCATCAATGGAAACTTTATTCCACCTGCATTAAATGATATTGTACTTACAAGAATAAATTTGACTAGAACACCGATACTATCTATCAAATTGATGGATGATCAAATAAAGCAGAGAATGGATGGTATTATAATTTCTACCCCTACTGGTTCGACTGGGCATTCATATTCAAGTGGTGGTCCTGTTTTGTACGAGGGTCTGAACTGTTTAATACTTAATCCTATTGCACCTGTCAGTAGAATGCCCGAATTGGTAGTTCCAAGTGCAAACATCGAAATTGAAAGCACTCACGATATATATTTAACAATAGATGGTCAAGAAGTATTCAGAGTTACAGCTGGGCAAAACGTAAAGATTTCTCGCTTCTCAGCAGATGCACAATTCATACGTCTCAGAAAAAGAGGCATGAGGCAGCTTGCGAAACTTGGATTTTAGTAGTGAATTCGTATTGGATGCAAGTGCATTTTATACAGGGATTCCATTCCTATCATCTTCGAAATGCTATACTACGAATCTGGTTTTTGAAGAGATAGAGCACATAAAAAAACCATATCATGCAATAGAGGCATTATTAGATGCAGGTAACCTTAAAGTAATAAAGGCTGAAGAACCATATCTTACAAGAGTCATTAATATTGCAAAAAAAACTGGTGATTTTTCCAAACTTTCATTTGCAGATCTTTCAATACTCGCTCTCGCAATGCAGCTAAAGATAACCTTGATTTCGGATGACTACGCTGTGGGAAATGTTGCAGCTCTGTTAAATATTCCATTAAAGACCACTGGGACTAAAGGAATAACAAAAGTTGGAAAATGGATTACCTTTTGTCGAGCTTGTGGTAAAGCTTACAAACCAAATATCCAAGAATGCACGCTTTGCGGTAACAAGCTCAGGCGGAGGTTTAAAAAGATCTGTTCTAATGCAATATAGGCTCTGTTAACTTGAGAGTTTTTAGACTCCAAATTATACTGCTAATATGTCTGAGAAGATATTATGACTCAATAATAATTAACAATGGAAGAGTGAGTGAGTTACTCTGCCAAAAGAAGTTAAGGAAAAACTGTGTGAAAAATGGAGATTATTTACGTATTTATTAATTGAAAATGGATATGTCATAATAAAGAGGTTTGATGCAGAGGAGGCAATAAGACAGATGGAGGAAAAGAGGCTAATCTCTGCGAAGTTAACAGCGCCGCAATGTAAATAATAAACTTTAGGTATCTATTTTATATATTTAATGGTAGTTTAGCATAATCTTTCCTGCCGATTGATATACAGATATCAGGGATATGTCAGAATTCAATTAAGAAATAATGAAATTAAGTATTGTTACTATCTACTAAGCAGATAGATCGACACAGAGATCAGCTTAAACTTCTAAGAATATCAGAGAGTGCAAAAATATGCCTCACATCATCACATCATCATCTTAACTTATCCATGGGAAATAACACGAAGAGCATGATGCGAGGTATATGAAATTAAAGGAATTGAACAAGCTTATAGGAGTAGCACACCAAGGTTAGGCAATATTTGTAGTGATACAATTCTATTCTAAACACTCAGATCCCTTTCGAGAGACAATCATTATCTTCAACAAGAGTAGATTAATTGTTACCTGGCTCTATTATGGGAGATAAAAATAATATTAGTGATGAGAATGTTCTTTAACGTAGTTGGTTCTCTTCCTACGTACTTCCCACATACCCAGAATAATAAAGGCGGCGCCAATGGCCAAGATAAGATAGTCAGCTGGTAGAATTGTCGCCCATATAGCATTAACCGTGCTGGCATAGATGAACAAAATACCAAGAAAAGCTAAAGCGATTCCAGTGATAGTTTCGGCGTTAATTCTTTCCATTATATGCATATATCATTATCTGACCTATAAATATTATTTCAAACACACATCGTCTGTGGTATTTGAACTAAAGGCTCTTGTATGTTGATAAATGTAGCATCAGGCTTGCTGTTTTCTGTTCTGTCGACGATAGCACTACTAGTAGTAGAGTTGAAATGTCACATACATCGACTATCGATTAAAGTACTATTCATCAGAATTTGAAACAGTTGCTTCATGTCATTAAAAGTAAGAATAATAGTAAAGACATACATATTTCAGGCTAAGCCCATTCCCACCGACGGCTTAACACTTATTTTTAATTTAAAACTTGTAAGGATATCTTTACACCTATTACGAATAGTAACCTCTGTGACGCCTGCTAGACTTGATACATCCATTTGCAAAAGATTAACTCCAAGCAGTACTGCGGCTAAGTATATGTATGCTGCAGCCAGACCATTTGGGGCCTTACCATCTGCAAGAAGGTGATCATCAGTTTTATGTGCTAGATCAATTGCTAATCTCTCGACCTTTGTATCAATCTTTGCCATGTTTGCAAGTTTAGCGATATATTGATCGATTGCAAGCATTACTGGGATTGGTGTTGAGTATATTAAAGGATATGACAATGGAGTTGATTGGGATCTTACATGATAAGCGGAAGTAGTAGGCGGGATGGACGATGGAGAGGATGTTGCTTTTGATGCTGCCGCGGCTACTGTCTGTTCTGTAAAGACACCCATCTCCATGACCATCATCCTATAATATTTTGATGCAAGTTTCACGCTAGACTTGTCTTGTTCAGTTATTCCAGTTGCTTTAACGATTTCTTCTAGTGATCGTACTACTGAACATCTTTTACATGCTAGATAAAGTGTGGCCGCTGCCATACATGCAATAGATTTTCCTTTTGCCTCACTTTTATTTTCAAAGTTTCGATAAAGCATCGCTGCCGTTTCGACTAATGTCTTTGGAAGTGATAATGCAGAACAAGTTTCGTTAATTTTAGATAGAACATTTGAGAGTCTTCTTTCTTTTGGAGAAGCCACTCTTATTCTTGAATGCCATTTGCGCATATTATTTATTTGCTCTGCCATCTCATAATCAATTGATTTACCACTGTAATCTTTTGAGCCAAAACCAATTTCGGTTCTCAAACCATAATCGTGTAACGAGAAGCTTGTAGACCCGCTTGCACGTGTATTCTTTGTCTTTTCTTCAAAGTCAGTCGAATGTGATTCTGGACCATAATCATCGATCTGATCCATTACTACACATCCACAGTTTCGGCAAATGTATTCTCCCTTGCTGCAGTCATGAATAAGACTCGATGCACATTCAGGACATTGGGTATAATATTCTGTTGATGTCATATTATTGCTCCAAAATTTATATCATCTATCTATGCAACGTTACAGTATTTTGTCAGGTTTGCCGGTACATATTCAATGACGTCTTTTTTATTGTAAAGGTTGGCACGTATAGGTAATATTGTAGTAGTAATAGTATGAGCCATTCAAAAGGTAGGGACGGTTATCCTATTTATTTGGAATAGTTAGAAGAATTTACCATAATTGAAAATAAATCTAAATCAAATCATGTTTAGAAAAGAGATTCTGAATACTCTACTCCGCCAGCACTCTAGTCCAAATATATTAAAATGTTATATTATAAACTGTTTATATTTATCACATTTACAAAATTTGACCATCAAATTTATTATTAAATAATCTTGTACAAGACATGAACCGACCAGACGACAGGATAACGGAAAAAACTACAGTACTTGTCAGTACATATAATAGGAGAGTCAAAGTTGTCTAGACGACTTGCAGTCTTTGCTTTCTGGTTGATTGGATTTGTAATGGGATTCATAGGATATTTGTCACTTCCAAGTATCGCATCTTGGTTTGCAGTATATATGCCAACTTTCCTAAATCAATCAGTGATCGGAGCGTTGATAGCTGGAGTAGTGGGTTCAGCAGTAAGTACGTTCACGGTGGTAACGTGGGCCAACAGAACAAGCTAAACATATTTTATTTTGATACATTGTGGGTAGCAAGATTAGCTAAATAGCCCATAATGGTAATTATCTTTGAGTTTCCACATCAAATGGTTTTTGTATTGAATGCAACATATACAACATTTTTTTTATATATTTCTGCTTTGATGGCACCTCATTTAATTTCTTCTGGTAAAACTTTATTAAATGATCGATTAGACAATCTACCTCTTTATCTGACGACAAAGAAGAAAGTATCATGGCATACCAGTACTCCACTAATGCATCTTCTCCATATTTTCCTTCTATTTCTGCTAAGAACGAAAAATTGGAATGACATTTTCTACAGAGCCCAGCATGTGTGTCTGCATAGGATTTTGCTGCGAAATGTCCGCATTTAGACCTCATCAGCATTTACGCTACTCTACAATGAGCATTTATGCTATTTGAATAGTGTGAAAATTATAACCTGTTTTGCATTCTACCAAGCAATATCAAATATATACTCGTTAGTTAAGGGAAGATAGGACGAAAAATTTTCGTGATAAAAAATGGAGAATTTCAGAGACGGTTATTCTTATCACTGATTAAATCCTATAACGGGCTATGTACTCCAGCATGACTCGCAGCATGGTGTATAGTATGACCAGAACCAGAGCTGAATGTGGGTAGTCCGACGAGTGGTATTAGGTCACTTGCTCTAGGACTATTTGCTGCAGTATTACTCACTCCATGGCTACTTGCTCCATAGCCTCGATCATAACAACTGTTAACATCAGCTATAGTGAGTCCTCTATGTGTTGTTTTTATACAGCTAATAAATATCGCGAGAGAACTTGTCGCTTTCGCCGTTGTTTTGCTGCCCATGGTCTTCATGGTAGCCCCTTTTGATGCAAACACTGGAGTAGCAAGAGCACCTGCTGTTACAAGAGCTATTGCAGTGACAATGGCAAAGATTGCCAACCTTGCTGTCGTTTTTTTCGTATTCATCAGAAACGTGACAAAGATATTATTTATATGAAATCTGTTTAACAATATCATAAATAAGATTAAAGTCATTCTATGTTTCACTTCTTATGATTAATTATTTTGTTGAATAACATCAGTCATCTTATAACAAATATCATTATAAGAATTATTTCAACTGATTTGGATTTTAAATGTTATGGAAAAAGTTGCATATTACTATACATTGACATCTAACAAACACGTTGATGCAAAATGCTGTCAATTTCTTCCTCAGTAGGTTGTCACAAAATCCAATTCATCTAACGATTTTACAATTAATACCGATAATACCAATAATTCGAATTAGAATATGTCAATTATGATAGATTATCAGTTTCTGGAAAAGGATTTAGCATATACTTAAGCGTATACTTAAGAAGATACCTGCTACTATTAAATAACCATCAGCAAAGATTTGAAATACTAATAATTGTGCCATCTGACGCTAGAGTCAAAGGTCGAGTGATTGATATTTTAATATTGCATCTAACTTTGTTAACATCATAGTTACTTGATCATATTTTGTATAATTACTTTATTTGTCAGCAAAACGCATTTCAATAGTAATTTTTAAATTATCTTTTTACGCTTTCTTCATATGGATGTTCATTCTGAGGACAGACCTTGGGGAAAATTTGAAAAATTTCACGAAAACCAATCTTGTACAGTTAAACTAATTTATATTAACCCGAATTCCAGGCTGAGTCTTCAGTTTCATAAGGATAGGTGGGAGTTCTGGAAAGTTATAAAAGGTAATGCACAAGTTGAGATCGAAGACAAACTTCTGACTCTTAAGGAAGGTGAAAACATTGTAATTCCGAGAAGAGCAAAACACAGAGTTAAAGCGCTGAATAATAACTGCATCATACTTGAAATATCATATGGCAGATTTGATGAGAACGACATAGTACGGCTTGAGGATGACTACCAGAGAACCATGTCCAAAACAACCATGCCTTAAGAACCGTTTCGAGTGCTTCAAACAAAAGGAATAAAGCCTTGTGTATTTCTTAACTCTAATTCCCTTGATTTGAGCCAGTTGGCTTGAAAATTAACGAAATACAAATAAGGCCCTAAGAATGCTCTACCGTTATGAGCGCAAGTAAAAAACCACACATGAACTTGGTGGTTGTAGGTCATGTAGATAATGGTAAATCAACTATTGTAGGTCATTTAATGGTTGATATGGGCGTTATTGACCAAAGGACTATTGAGTCATATGCTAAAGAATCAGAAGCGACTGGGAAAGGAGATACTTTCAAGTATGCATGGGTTCTCGACAGCATCAAGGATGAAAGAGACAGAGGTATTACTATTGATCTTGCCTTTCAAAAATTTGAAACTCAAAAGTTCTTTTACACTTTAATCGATGCTCCTGGCCACAGAGACTTTATCAAGAATATGATTACAGGTGCGTCTGAGGCAGATGTGGCTATTCTTGTTGTTTCTGTCAAACCGGGTGAAACAGAAGCAGCGACTGAACCAGGCGGCCAAGCAAGGGAACACGCCTTCCTTTCAAGGACACTTGGCGTAGGCCAGATCGTAGTCGCACTTAACAAGATGGATGATGTCGGTTATGCTGAGGGGCGCTATAAAGAGGTTAAAGACACAGTAGAGAAAATGCTGAAATTGGTCGGTTATAATACAAGTAAGGTAAATTTTATCCCGGTTTCAGGCTGGAAAGGTGACAACCTAGTCAAAAAATCTGAAAATATGCCATGGTATAAAGGTCCCACTCTTGGTGAAGCCCTTGACACATTTGAAGCATCAGAAAAACCTACTGGAAAGCCACTTAGAATTCCAATTCAAGATGTTTATTCAATCACCGGTGTTGGTACAGTACCGGTCGGCAGGGTAGAAACAGGCAGAATCAAGACAAATGACAAGGTCATAGTAATGCCTGCGGGAGTTAATGGAGAAGTCAAGTCAATAGAAACTCATCATACACAAATGGACTCTGCAGAAGCTGGAGACAACATTGGTTTCAATTTGAGAGGCGTGGACAGAAAGGCTATTAAGCGCGGCGACGTTATCGGTTCAGCAGATAAGGCCCCTACTGTAGCAAAGGAATTTGAGGCACAGATTATCATAATTCATCATCCTACAGCCATGGCTCCAGGATACACACCAGTATTGCATGCGCATACAGCTCAAGTTGCTGCAACAATTTCAGAATTCGTTGCAAAGATTGATCCAAAAACAGGCGGTACGGTTGAAGAAAAACCCAAGTTCTTGAAGACAGGGGATGCAGCGATTGTAAAAATAAAACCAGTAAGACCGCTAGCAATTGAAACATTCAAGGAATTTCCAGAAATTGGAAGATTTGCTTTGAGGGATATGGGTACTACCATTGCCGCAGGGGTAGTCAAGACAATTACAGAGAAATACGATCCAAGCAAGAAATAAGTGAATAAAAAAATGCCACAAGAAGCACGAATAAAGCTTACAAGTACCAACCTTTTGACCCTGGAAGGCGTATGTTCAGAGATTAAAGGAATTGGGGAGAAGAATGGTATTAAACTTAAGGGTCCTCATCCTCTTCCAACCAAAAGGATGAACGTTGTTACAAGGAAGTCACCATGTGGACAGGGGACAAACACATGGGACAAATATGAACTTCGAATTCACAGACGAGTTATAGATCTGGGTGCTGACGATAGGGCCATAAGGCAGTTAATGAGATTAAAGATACCTGACGATGTGTATATCGAAGTCTCTTTAACCCAGTAACATACTATATCCCAGCTGATAACAAACAAATCGCAATATTAGCTGCTCTTTCAGAACATCAGTTTGTTTTTACAATCCAGAACAAGTGGTCCTACTAGCCTAGTTCAACAGATGCCATTTATCTGCAGAGATATGGGAGAACAAGAAATGATAGGAGCTCCAAAAATGCTTTGATAGGTCAATTCCAGATATCCAAAATATACTTTGTTCATTGATGTTACCCTATCTTGTGTTGCTGTTTTTTTAGGTCTTGTTGGTTTTAGATGCTCAAATATCTTGTCGAAAGCTAGATGTCTTGGTATGTCAATGGACATCTTCTCAATACCAGATGATTAATTTGAATTCAATTAACTAGTCGTTATATTTAAAAGCGACGTGAATTGTATATTCTCATGACCTTAGCTATCAGCGACATAATGAGAAAAAAACTAGAAACCATTGAAGAGATGGCTTCTGTTCAAGAAGCAGCGAAGAAAATGAAAGATAAGGATGTGAGTTCATTGTTAGTAGTTGATACTAATGGTAAACCACAAGGTCTAGTTACTGAGCGTGATTTAGCCAGGAAGGTCTGCATAAACGATGTACACACCAGCACAGTGACAAATAAAGAGATAATGTCTTTTCCTCTTATTACTATTAATGCAACTTCGTCACCATCAATTGCAGCTGATATGATGTTACAAAACAATGTAAGGCATTTGCTTGTTGTTGATGATAAAGATAATGCAAACAAACCTGTCAGCATAATTACTCCACGTGACTTTACCAGGTATCAGGAATACGCAGCTAACGAGGATAAAGATGCAATTGAAAAGATACTAGAATACTACATATGAATATCGATTCATTCGTCGTCAGTAGAGACTTTTAATACGATCATTTAGCAGCAGTGACATCGGAATAGTGGACAACGATGGCGAATTGCATATTACTTTTACAGTAAAAGTAAAGCCATCCCTAGAAAAAAACTACAGTGGAAGATGCACATATAATAGCCACAAACATACAGAACCATAAATTACCAAAGAGACAGGAGCTTTCAGAGTCATTCATGGTATATACGGAACCAGCTTAACGATGATGGCGGAAGAATCTCGGCTAGTGAACTACTACGAAGAAAAAATTTTTCATCTCGAATACGTTGGGCACCCCCAATACATATCTTTATTTGAAGAGTTGAACAAAAAAGTGAATTTTGAAGTAATTAAGAGAGTTCCTCTGCCAGGCACTGACGTCAGTATCTTCTTTCCGGGTTCTATGAGATAAGCGGCTATATACTCGGCAAGCTATTAGTTGCTTCGTTTTGAGTGAGTGATGAGACAGGCTTGTGTCCTTGCCGGGTATATTCTAGATTCAAGCTTATCCGCTTATAATGAGAGGCTAACGGACAGACCACATACTAAGCCAACCATCATCTTCTTCCTTACTATACACTGCAAGTTCCTAAATGTCATGCGGAATATAGATAGAACACTCGTTTACCTAATGGATGGTAGAGACTATCAAATAAGAATTAAATACCAATATTATTCCAACAAAAACAAATGCGATTATTGTTGTAATATTCCTATTTACTAATTCACCCATCAATTCTTTATTCCTACTCAGTACTACTATAGGAATCATAGGTAAAGGTATCATTAAACTAAGTATCACCTGGCTGTAGACTAATATGTTCAGGGGATCTAATCCAAGCAATATTGCTATAGTAGTAGGAATTACGTTGACAAACCGTGTCACAAGACGTCTTAACCAGATGTTAACTTTCATACCGAGCAATCCTTCCATCACAGCTTGGCCAGCTAAAGTACCTACAACTGAAGAGGAAATGCCAGATGAAAGCAATGTAATAACAAAAGCTATTCCCGCGCCAGCTCCAAATAGTGGAATTAAGGTTTTGTAAGCATCAGATATTGAAGCTACATTGGAATAGTGTGGATTGAATGCAGCAGCAGCCATAATCATTATAGCTGCGTTGACCATACCAGCAATAGCAAGAACGACGACATTTTCTGTAAGGTGTAGCTTCCGTAAGGTCCTTTTCTCTTGAATAGTTTTCTCCTTAAGTTTATTTTTTGTAAGCCAGGAATGTAGAAAAAGAGCATGTGGCATTACAGTAGCTCCAATAATACCAACCGATATGAGTAATGCATTAGAGTTTGCGAATATTGGAACAACCGAGTGGTATAATATTGCCGATGGATCTGGTTTTGTGATAAATACTTCATATAGATATCCAAAACTGATTACTGATACAAAGAGAATAAACATTCGCTCAAGGATATGGAATCTGCGTGTTGTAAAAGCAAGTATAATAATTACATCTAATGCTCCAAAGATGGCGGCATAAATCATTGGTATTCCAAATAGAAGTGTAAGTGCAATAACAGTTCCTAGATACTCTGCCAAGTCAGTAGCAGCAGTAGCTGTTTCTGCAGCTAACCAGTATGGCAAAACAAATATTTTCTTCTTTTTGAATTTATCACGGATTATCTCCGGTAATGACTTTCCTGTTGCGATTCCTATCTTTCCTGACAAATATTGAAGCATCATGGCCATCGCACTTGAAAGCCATACTACCCAAAGAAGACTATAATTAAGGGATGCTCCACCCGCAATATCAGTACCATAATTACCAGGATCCATATATGCTACACTTACCATAAGTGCAGGGCCTGTGTAAAGGAAAAGCTTTAGAAGAGAATGTTTCCCAGCTAAAAGATACCTCTGAGCAAACATGTATACACATCTAATGAAGCTAGCACATTATATAAAAGTTAGCCTAGACTAACATCACAACTGGTCAAGAAGCCACATTGTAAGGATAGAAAAGTAAATGTGTCAGTATCAATTGTTATTATTAGTTGGGGAATTTGAAAGTTAGATCAAGTCTAGGCAATAATAAAGACAGCGGGAATAACCTCAGATTAATCCGTGATGCTCACAACAATGTGAAAAATGAAAAAGAGGTAGAAGAACAGTTTACGGATAGAATGGAAGATTATTTGGAAGTAATTTATGAATTGATTAAACAGAAAGGTTATGCTACCCAAACAGATATTTCCGAATACCTTAACGTAAGTTCCCCAAGCGTAACTAAAATGCTTAAACGATTAGATGAAAGCAAATATCTAATTTATGAAAAATATCGAGGAATCAATTTAACACAAGAGGGGAGAGATATTGCAGAGAATGTACGTGAAAAACACTCTTTGATAGCTGAATTCTTCAAAATAATTGGCGTGGATGAGGATATCGCAAACGCTGATGCTGAAGGTATCGAACATCATCTTCATCCACAGACATTAAAAAAGTTGCAAGAATTTATAAATTTTACAAGAAATAATAGTGAATTGAGAAAGAGAAGGCTGATAAGACAGCAAGGTTCAAAGATTTAATAAGAATCTAATGGTATGCTAATGTTTCTATTGACAAGACCAGAAATACATAGAGTGGACACTTATCACCCTTGTAGATTTAATTCAATAAATTAAAGATGCTTCTGACGATCTACCATAGTTAAAAGTGCAGCGTTCTTTGAAGCAAGTTCTGCTATTCTTATACACCCAACAGCGCTTCCTATTATAATAGTATCCATAATGCCATCAAAAGTAAAATTATTGTAATACTGTTCATTAAAACGAGGAGTAAAAACCATTATCGCTACTACTGCCATGTTTTTTACACTTTATTTTTTGGTTTATCGGCGCCGATCATACCAGAATAAATGATTGCAAATAATATTACTATAGTAAAAAGCGGTTCAAGCACTCCACCTGCTAATAAATAAACCCAAACAATCCAGTTATGTAGTAAAAGGCGTGTATTAATATAGAAATGTAAAGTGTTAGCGCTAATTTTTTAGTTTAATATCTTTCAATTTTATGATAAGATATGTTATAACTACGGCAGAAAGAACGAAGAATAATAATGGCACTTCCAAAATGAAG
>Ga0075424_100003053_pt1 | contig 15564 bp, 13 predicted proteins | sample SoiMethybrSBSTD3_FD_75301 | JGI IMG/M metagenome (GOLD analysis project Ga0075424, IMG submission 75301) | Bulk soil microbial communities from a Populus tree surrounding site in Tennessee, USA - Soil MetaG P. TD hybrid SBSTD3 | ecosystem: Environmental > Terrestrial > Soil > Tree plantation... | reverse complement strand
CGGGGCGGTCGCGCAGATGCAGCGACGCACGCAATGAATGAGCCGCCGTCAGCGCCCAAGCCCCGCAACGTGGCGCGCGCAGCCGCGCTCGTCTCGGCGGGCTCCCTGACGCTCGTCGTGATGGCGACCGTGGTGAAGCATCTGGGCAACGAATTGCCCGCGATGGAGATCCTGTTCTTCCGCTCCGCTATCGGCTTGCTGTTCGTGCTGCCGCTGTTCGCGCGCAATCCGCTGGAGCCGTTTCGCACCAAACGTCCTGGCATGCATCTTCTGCGCGGTGCGGTCGGCGCAGTCGGCAATGCCTGCTTCTTCTGGACGATCACCCACATGCTGCTCGCCGACGCCATGGCGCTGCAGTTCTCACGCCCGCTGTTCATGATTCCGCTCGCCGTGTTCCTGCTCGGCGAGACGGTCGGGGTGCGCCGCACCGCGGTGGCTGCGGTCGGTTTTGCCGGCATCGTGCTCTACGCGCGCCCATTCACCGGCGGTTTCGAGCCCGATGCGTTTGTCGGCGCGCTCGGCGCGCTTGCCGGCGGCCTGGTGGTGATCTGCATCAAACGGCTCGCCACCACCGAGCCGACGCGCGTCATCATGTTCTACTACGCGTTCTGGAACGCCTTGTTCGCGCTGATCCCAGCGGCGCTGTTCTGGGTCACGCCGACGTTGCCGCAGCTCGCGCTGCTCACCGTCGTCGGCATTCTCGGTATCGGCGGGCAGAGCCTGATCACGCACGGGCTGACCATGGGGGAAGCGACCGTGCTGGTGCCGCTCGACTACTCGCGCATCATCTATTCGGCCGCGCTCGGCTACCTGCTGTTCAACGAGATCCCGGGCCCCTGGAGCTTTGCCGGCATGGCGCTGATCGTGGGCTGCTCGCTCTACCTCGTGCTCACCGAGAAACGGCGGGCGAGCAGCGCGTAGGATGGGTTGAGCCACAAGCGCGTTTACGCGCGTCTTTCGACGCGCTATGGCGAAACCCATCACTTCAAACAGGCTCACACAGATGGTGGTTTCGCTGCGCTCAACCCACCCTACGAGGCCGCCTCCGCTGACAAAACCTTTACGCCTTCGTGCCAGCATCACATCATGGCCCTGAAAACCTCCGCCTGGCGCGCCGAGCGCAATCGCAAGGCCTTGGCGCGGCTGACCAAAGCGCTGCCGGCGATCTTCCCGGCGCCGGTGCTCACTTACGCCCTGAAGCGGGCGTTTATTCCGCCGATGCCGCGGCTCGCCGTCGATGGCTACTGGCGTGCGCACCCGCTGCGCGCCGATCGGCTCGCCCGTGCGCTCGCGACGAAGAGCGGCGCGCCGGCGGGCTGGAGCTGGCAACTGGCTGAGGGCCGCAAGAGCGACCTGCCGAAGAGCTTCCGGCTGCCACCCGCGCCCTATCGTGAGCGCGCCCATGCGCGCGGCGGCGGCTTCTGCTGCGTGTGCGGCCAGCCGGTCTACCGGCTCGGCTGGCACGTCGACCTCTGGGGCGCCGGTCCTAATCCCAAAGCGAGCTGGCACTCGGCCTGTGTCGCCGCCTGGAATTTCTGGAGCGCGCCGAGCGACCAGGTGCGGCTGTTGCGCAAGCTGCAGGAACGGCGCTGCCGGGAGAGCGGCAAGCGACTGCTCAAAACTGCCGAGGTCGACCACCGGATGCCGCTCTTTCAGGTGTTCAAGGAGCACCGCGACCTGCCGTGGCCGCAGCTGTTGAGCTACTGGGGCCTGCCCAACCTGCAGCTCATCAACCGCGAGGCCCATGTGGCCAAGTGCGCAGCCGAAGCCGGCTATCGCAGCCAGAAGCGTACGGACACCGTGGCGGCCTGAGCCAGCCTGGCAACCATTTGTTTACTATTCGATCGATTGCTAAATGTGATCGCGATCACATTGTTTGCGATTTCACCAACGCTGCCGCGCGCAGCTTGAACCTGCGCAGGGGCTGCCGCAACCAATCACTGACCGTGGCTAAATGCCCACCCCCGGCTATCCTGCGGTTCTCGGGCCCGGCGTTCCCCCCCGCCGGGCCCTTTCATTTTCGGGCCTGCAACGTTGACACCTGAAACACACCTGGGACATCGGCGCGCGTTCCGCTCGCCCAAGGTTCGGGCTAGGGTCAGAGCACAACATTTGCCGGAGGAAACATCATGCCCTTCGCCCCGACATTGCGTGCGCCACTGTCGCCAGTGGCATTGCTCGTGGGCGGCCTGACGCTTGTGAGCGCGCCCGCTGCCGGGCAAAGCGTTGCCGATTTCTATCGCGGCCGCACCATCAACTTTGTCGTCGGCTTCGGTCCCGGCGGCGGCTACGATCTCTACGCGCGTGTCATCAGCCGCCATATCGGCCGCCACATCCCGGGCAATCCGGTCGTGGTGGTGCAGAACATGGATGGCGCCGGCAGCGTGCGCGCCTCGAACTACGTCTACGCGGTCGCGCCCAAGGACGGCACCGTGATCGCGGCGGTGAACCAGAACATGCCGATGTATCAGCTGCTCGGCGGCGCCGGCGCGCAGTTCGAGGCCGAGAAGCTCGTCTGGCTCGGCAGCATGGCGAACTCGAATGGCGTGGTCTACACGTGGCACACGAGCGGCGTGCGCACGATCCAGGATGCCAAGACCCAGGTCGTGCCGCTCGGCGCGGTCGGCACCGCGTCTGATTCTTACATTTTTCCGACTGTGGTGAACGCGCTCGCCGGCACCAAGTTCAAGCCGATCCCCGGCTATTCCGGCACCGGGCAGATCAACATCGCGATCGAGCGCGGCGAGGTGATGGGGCGCGGCGGCACCACCTGGGCCAGCGTGCAGAGCAGCAACCGGGCATGGCTCGAAGGCAACCGGCTCAACATCCTCCTGCAGATCGGCTTCGAGAAGGAGCCGGAGCTCAAATCGGTGCCGCTCTTGCAGGACGTGGTGAGCAACGACGACGATCTCAAAGTCGCCAACGTGGTCAGCCTGCCGACCGCGCTCGGCTATGCGCACTGGGTTGCGCCCGGCGTACCGAGCGATCGCGTCGAGGCGCTGCGGCAGGCCTACGCGACGACTATGAAAGATGCGGAGTTCATTGCGGAAGCACAGAAGCTCAACATGGAGCTGCGCCCGCAGAGCGGCGCACAGGTGGGCACGCTTGCGAAGCGCGTGACCGACACGCCCAAGCCGGTACTGGAGCGCACTGCAAAGATACTGGGTTGGTAAGTAAATGCTGTTTATGTCGAATTAACATCCGCGCTGCTTGAATTCAGACGCGGGCTTGCGCACCTTTGCTTCCGGATGGAAGACGCCTGAAAGAGGGGGAGAATCCGATGCGACTGGCTATGACTGCAGCGGCGTTGGCCGTCTGCGCGACCACGCTACCGACACCAAGCGCTGCCCAATACCAGCACTGCATATCAGGGGTCGGATGTGTGCCGGCAACGCAGGCGAGCTACGACGCCTGCTTCCATCTTGCCCTGCAGCGCGGCCTGACCGTTACGGTCGGCGACAAGCGCAACCTTGATTTCTTCATCTACCAATGCCTGGCAGGCCGGATTCCGCGCTAGCGCTCAATCCGCCGCTTTCACAACAGCGTCGTGAGATGGGCAACGCGCGTTCGCCCGTCCTACAGCCGTTTCGCTCCTGGTCAATGCGCCAGGAACGAGCAACGCGGTGAGCGCGTGATGAGATTGCGGGTCACACCGCCGAAGACCCATTCGCGCAAGCGCGCGTGCCCGTAGGCGCCGGCGACGACAAGATCGGCCTCGGTCTTCCAGATGCGATCGATCTGCTCGGCCTCGCTCGCGGCATGCAGCACCTTCGGGAAGGCCAGAACGTCGTGGCGTTTGAGCCAGGCCACGACATCGTTCACGCGAGCTTGCGCCGCGGCACGGCTGGCCTCGCCCTCCACAATCTCGAGCACGCTGATGTCCTTCGCCTTATGCAGCAGCGGCAGCGCATCCACGACGGCGCGCCGTGCCTCGCGGGTGTCCTTCCAGGCGACCAGGACGTTGTCGAGCTTGAGATACTCGACCTGAGGCGGCACCAGAAACAGCGGCCGGCCCGCGACCATCACGAGCTCGCTCGGATCGAGCTGCCGCAGGCGGTCGACGAGAACGCCCTCGCGATTCGAACCAACAATGATGAGGTCGGTGGCGCGCGCCTCATGTGCCACGAAGTCGTTCGGCCGCTCAAGCGCCGAGCGCCATTCGACCTCGCGCGCGCGCCCACCAATCGCGGCGCGAAATCGCGCCTCCGCTTCCTCGATCCGCTTCTTGATCTCGATCCGCTCGTGCTCAACAAAGCTGCGCGCCACCGAGCCGCCCGCATAATAGGGTGGTTGCGGATTCGCGGCCGTGATCCCGATGACCTTGGCAGCGAACTTCTCGGCCAGGTCGCCCGCGATCTGCAATCGCACATCGTTCTGCTGCTCAAGGTCGAGATGCACCATCAGGGTCGAAAACGTCATTTGAATCTCCTGCTGACAAATTGCGGCTCCATACTAGGTGCAACGGCCGCAACGATCTTGATGGACATCAATCTGGCCGCCAACTGCTCTACACGTAGCCAAGCCAGCGCCAATAGGTCGCACCGAGCAGCATCACCAGCGCGAAGGCGATGATGGTCAGCACCAGGCCGGTGCGCACGAAGTCGCGTGCCTCGAATGTCTCGGTGCCGTAGGCGACCATATTCTGCGGCGCGTTCACCACCAGGATGAAGCCGAAGCTGACCACAAACTGCAGCAGCATGGTCATCCCGATCTTGTTGATACCGGGCGTCGCGACGCCTTGCAGCACCGCGATCACGATCGGGATCATTGCGGAGGCGAGCGCGGTCGCGCTCGCAAAGCCAAGGTGAATGAAAATCAGGAACAGGCTCATGACCATGAGGATGAAGAACGCGCTCGCCTGCTTGAGGCCGAACTCGGCGACCGCGAGATCGGCAAGCCATACCGCGCCCTTGGTCTGCAACAGCGCTGTGCCGAGGCTGATGCCGATCCCGAACAGCACCACTGTGCCCCACGGGATCTTCGGCTGTGCTTCCTTCCAGGTCATGATGCCGATGCCCGGCAGGAACATCAGCGCGACAGCCGCAATCGTGGTCGTGGAGGTGTCGAAGCGATGCAGCACGCCTTCCGTCGCCCAGAAGCCGAGCAGCGTGAGCGAGATCACGAGCAGCTTCTTCTCCGACGTCTTCATAGGTCCGAGATCGGCGAGCGCCTTGCGGATCGCTTCGCGCCCGCCCGGCACCGTCGCCACTTCGGGCGGCATCATCCGCGTCATCACCCCATAGAGCGCGAGCGACATCAGGATCGCGAACGGCCCGGCCGCGATCAGCCATTCGAGCCAGGTGATGGTCGTGTTGAACGCCTTCTCGATGAAGCCAACGGCGACCATGTTTTGCGCCGCCGCGGTCTTGATGCCGACGTTCCAGATGCTCGCGGTCTGCGTGGTGGTGATCATCAACATGCCGGCGAACGCACCTTTCTTGTTGACGCCGAACGCCGCGATGATGCCGAGCGTGATAGGCACCAGGCAGGACACCCGCGCCGTCGTCGAGGGCACCAGGAAGGCGATCACGATGCCGACCAGGATCGAGCCCGCCACGACATGGCGCACGTCAGTGCCGACGTGCGAGAGGATGACGAGTGCGATGCGCTTGTCGAGGCCGGTTGCCGTCATGGCGGCGGCGAGAAACAGCGCCGAGGCCACAAGCGCGAGCGCCGTATTGGCGAAACCGCTGAAGGCCACGCCGAGGCCGGCGCTGGTACCCATCAGGGTGGCCGGGTTGGCAGGATTGGGCGCCGTGCCGAGGAGGAACGCCATGAGAGCGGCGATGACGACCGCGGACACCGCGTAGTCGAGCGCCTCGGTCATCCAGATAATCACCGCGAACGCCAGCAGCGCCAGCATGCGATGGCCGGCGACCGGCAACGCCTCGGGCGTCGGCAGCAGCAACACCCCGATCAGGACCACACCCGCCGCGAACAGACCCCAATAGCTTGCGAGGAAGCTGCGCTGCCCGGGCACGTCCGCCCGGCCAGCCGATGCCTGTTGTGCAATTGACATGAGGGGCTCCCACAATCCGCCAGATTGGCGCAGAATCGCTTGTTGCGGCGCACGCCGCTTTGAGCAAGATCAATGGGATTGCCGACCCCGCAGGCGAGAAAGCCCTTTAGGCGCGCCGAAGGTTAACCAATGTCGACCTATCGCCTCGACAAGCTGTTCGCGCCACGCTCGATCGCGGTGGTCGGCGGCAGCCCGCGTGCGACATCGCCGGGCCGCGCGGTGATTGCCAACCTGAAAGCCGCGGGCTTCGAGGGGCCGCTTGCGGTGGTCAACCCGCGCTACCCGGAACTCGAGGGCATCCGCACGGTGCCGTCGCTCATGGCGTTACAGCAAGCGCCCGATCTCGTGGTGATCGCAGCACCCGCCACCGAAGTGCCGGCGATCATCGCGCAAGCCGGTGAAAGGGGCACGCCCTCAGCCATCATCATCACGGCGGGACTCGGCCATGGCGAGGGCTCGCTCGCCGCGACCTGCGAGAAGACTGCGCGCCGAACCGGGCTGCGGCTCGTCGGGCCGAATTGTCTCGGCGTCATGGCGCCGCACGCAAGGCTCAACGCGAGCTTCGCCGCGCATGCGCCGCAGCCGGGGGACCTCGCGCTGATCTCGCAGTCGGGCGCAATCGCGGCCGGACTGGTCGAGTGGGCCGCCAACCGGAGCATTGGCTTCTCGGGTATCGTGTCGCTTGGCGACAGCATCGATGTCGATTTCGGCGACCTCCTCGACTACTTCGCGGTGGACCGCCGCACGCGCGCGATCCTGCTCTACGTTGAATCGATCCGCGACGCGCGGAAATTCATGTCGGCGGCCCGCGCGGCCGCGCGCGTGAAGCCGGTGCTGGTCGCCAAGGCAGGTCGCCACGCGCAGGGCGCCAAGGCCGCGAGCACGCATACCGGCGCTCTCGCCGGAGCGGACGCGGTCTACGATGCCGCGTTCCGCCGGGCGGGCTTGTTGCGCGTGCTCGACCTCGATGAATTCTTCGCGGCCGCCGAGACACTCGGGCGCCTTAAGCCGTTTACCGGCGAGCGGCTCGCCATTCTCACCAACGGCGGCGGCATCGGCGTGCTCGCGGTCGATCGTCTCGCAGACCTCGGAGGCACGCTCGCCACGCTCTCACCGCCGACCACGAAGGCGCTCGACGCCGCCATGCCGCCGATCTGGTCGGGCGCCAACCCAGTCGACATCGCAGGCGATGCCGACCCCGCCCGTTACGCCAAGGCGCTGGAAGCGCTGCTCGACGACCCGAACAACGACGCCGTTCTCGTGATGAACGTACCGACCGCGCTGGCCTCGTCCGCGGCGGCCGCGACTGCCGTTGTCGCGGTCACGCAGCAGCATCGCAACACGTTGGCGCCGCCGAAGCCCGTGCTTGCGGTCTGGATCGGCGGCGACCGCGCGGCCTGCGCCGCGTTCGATGCGGCCAGCATCCCGAACTACACGACCGAGTCGGAGGCAATCGGCGGCTTCATGCATCTCGTGCGCTACCGGCAAGCGATCGATGCACTGATGAAAACGCCACCAAGCCTGCCGCAGGACTTCGTGCCCGACGTGGCGAGAGCGCGCGCGATCCTCGAGAACGCGCTGCGCGAGGGCCACAGCTGGCTCGATCCCATCGAGATCGCGGAGCTGTTTGCGTGCTATGCGCTGCCGATTACGCCCGTGACGCTCGCGCCCGATGCCGACGCCGCCGTCGCGGCAGCCGCGCCATTCCTCAACGCCCGCCAGGCGATCGTGCTGAAGATTCAGTCTCCCGACATCGTCCACAAGGTGGAGGTTGGCGGGGTGCGCCTCAATCTCACCGATGCGGCTGCTGTGCGCGACGCCGCGACCGACATCCTCACGCGCGCGCGGGCGCTGCGGCCCGACGCCCGCATCACGGGCGTCGCCGTTTTTCCGATGATCGCGCGGCCCGGCGCACGCGAGTTGATCGCCGGCCTCGCGGACGACCCCACGTTTGGTCCGGTGATCGTGTTCGGCCAGGGCGGCACGGCGGTCGAGATCGTCAACGACAAGGCGCTCGCGCTGCCGCCGCTCGATCTCACGCTCGCGCGCGCGCTGATCGCCCGCACACGCGTCTCGCGCCTGCTCAAGGCCTATCGCAACGTGAAGGCCGTCGACGAGAACGCGGTCGCGCTGGTGTTGGTCAAGCTCGCGCAGCTTGCCGCCGACCTGCCGCAGGTGCGCGAGGTTGATCTCAATCCCTTGCTCGCCGACGAGCAGGGCGTCATCGCGCTCGACGCGCGCGTGGCGATCGCGCCGATCGCGCCCGTGCGGCCCGGGCCCGCCGGCCATCCACGCTTTGCGATCAGGCCTTATCCAAAGGAATGGGAGCGGCCGGTCACGCTCAGAGACGGCACAGCCGTATTGATCCGGCCGATCCGGCCGGAGGACGAGGCGCTGTATGCGCCGTTCTTCGCCGAAGTGACCGACCAGGATCTGCGGCTGCGCTTCTTTGCTCCGATCAAGGAGTTCACCCACACGTTCGTGGCACGTCTCACTCAGCTCGACTATGCGCGTGCGATGGCCTTCATCGCGATCGATCCACTAAGTGGCGCAATGCTCGGCGTTGTGCGTCTGCATGCCAACGCGAACTATGACGCTGCCGAATATGCGGTGCTGGTGCGGTCGGACTTCAAGGGCCGCGGGCTCGGCTGGCTCTTGATGCAGACCATGATCGACTACGCCAGCGCGGAAGGCCTGCAGACGGTCGAAGGCCAGGTGCTGCAGGACAACACCACCATGATCGCCATGTGCCGCGAGCTAGGCTTCGCGGTCACGCCCGACCCGCAGGACCCGGATCTCTATGTGGTGAAGCTCACGGTGCCGAAGCGCAATGTTGGCGAGTGATCCTGCCCTTGCGTTGATGGAACTTTCTTAGTGTCGCCCCCGCGCATACGAGGCAAGTTAGCCGGATGGTCAACAATGTTTGTGGATAACTTGGTGGTGCAATACCATAGTGGCTCCGAGTGCCCGTCCGGCCAAATAAAATGTGATCCATCTAAAGGTACGGTGGGATCTGCGGGGCGCCCAAGGCAGCTCTTCAATGTCGAGGCCCACGAGTCGCGACTAAGGAGTGTCGCGAGTAGAGGAGTTTTGTAGCGTTAGCGCGTACTGCTCGAAGATGGACCGAGGAGCACGAGCCATGACGACCCTTGGGGTTACATTGTGGGGGTGGTTCAACAAATTGAACCGCACATTGCGTGGCCGCGTGGCGATCATCGCCACACGGTTAGTTGCATTCCTGAGCGCTCCAACCTTGGCCCCTTGGTTCAATCAATTGAACCTCAAGCTCGTGGATCGGGTAGCAATCATCATCACAGCGGTCATCCTACTCCTGAGCGTCCCCGCCTTGGCGCTCATATCTTACGGAGTTCATGCCTATCTCGTCGCAGGCAAGACTGGTAAGGGCGGCGATCACAAAGTCGCTGTCCCTGTAGCAGTCACTTGGGCCATCGAGACGAACAGAGAGAACAAGGGCGATCGGATCATTCTATCGGCCGCAGACACGGTTCGACTGCGCTTTTTCTTCGATGACGTTTTTAATGATCTTGTGGCAGAAAAAGTGCCGCTCCCGAGGCGCAGGCCAGATGAGTTGATCGCCCTGGACGCGCCGCCAATCGATCTCCAACCCGCACTTGATCGCAACAAGCGGCAACAGTGCGAATGGGAGAAGCTCAAGAGAGTACCCGATGCCAAGCTCGAAGCGCTGCCCGATTTCATGACAAGCTGTCTCGGGCCGCCCATTCAATTGACGCCACCCAATCGGTAGGCCTTCGAGGCGGGCAGCTGCCACTGTTCCGCCCAACGACTCCAAGTACCAAGGATCACTTGGCTCAACACTCCGACGACGTCTCGATGTCGTCATTGTCGAGGATGCGCAGCGCTGCGCCGTCCACGTCGTCATACTGGCCGCTCGAGAGCGACCACATGAACGCCGCGAGGCCGGTGAGGCCAAGCAGCAGCGCCATAGGGACGAGATAGACCAGCACGTTCATGGCGCATCCACCCGCGTTGACCGCGCCCGCACGCGCAGCGCATTGAGCGTGACCAGGATCGAGGAGCCCGACATGGCGGCCGCCGCGATCAGCGGTGTCACGAAGCCCGCGATCGCGACCGGAACCGCAATCGCGTTGTAGACCACCGCAAGCCACAGGTTCTGCTGCATCAGCCGGCGCGCGCGGCGTGCCGTCGTGACGGCGTGCAGCACCGGCGCCAGCCTCTCGCCGAGGAACACCGCATCGGCCTGGGTCTGCGCAATATGGGCGGCGCTGATCGGCGACATCGAGACATGCGCCGCGGCGAGCGCTGGCGCATCGTTGAGGCCGTCGCCAACCATCAGCACACGCTTGCCGCACGCCTTCAATTGCTCGATCGCGGCGATCTTGTCCGCGGGCTTCAGCCCGCCCTGCCAGTCGGTCACGGCGAGCGTGGCTGCAACCGGCTCGACCGCCGACACGCGGTCGCCCGACAGGATGCGCACGTCAAGCCCGGACGCCAGAAGATCGCGCACGACCGCGACGGCATCCACTCGCAACCGCTGCCGGATCGCGAACACCGCCCGGCGGCCGGCATGCGTGAACACGATTGACGAGACATCCGATTGCGAATCGGCCACCTCCGCCACGCCGCAGAAGGCCGCGCTGCCGAGCCGCGCCTCGCTGCCTTCGATGATCGCACGCACGCCCTGCCCTGGCTCCTCGACCGCGCCCGCAATCGGCGTGCGCACGCGCGCCTCGCGTGCCAGCGCCTGCGCCAGCGGATGCCGGCTCGAGAGCGCAAGCCGGGCGGCGTGTTCGAGTAGCTCGGGTGCGAACGTCTCGGCGTTCTCGACGCGCGGCTCCGGCAGCGTCAGCGTACCGGTCTTGTCGAAGATGACAATGTCGGCTTCGGCAAGCCGCTCGATCGCGTCGCCCGCATTGAGGATGACTCCCGAGCGGAACAGCGTACCCGAGGCCACCACCTGCACGGTCGGGATCGCGAGCGCTAAAGCGCAGGGACAGGTGATGATCAGGACCGCAATGGCGGTGATGATCGAGTCATGAATCGAGGCGCCGGCCACGAGCCAGCCAAGAAGCGTCAGCGCCGCGGTCGTGTGCACCAGCGGTGCATAGAGGCGCGCGGCGCGATCGGACAGCCGCAGATAGCGCGAGCGCGCCGACGACGCCTTCTCGAGCAGCCGCTCGACCTCATCGATCAGCGTGCCCTCACCCGCGGCCGTCACGCGCATGGTGAGCGCCCCGGAATGATTGAGGCTACCGGTGTAGATCGTCTCTCCCGCCGTCACCTTGCGCGGCATGGTTTCGCCGGTGACGAGACTTTCGTCGATGTCGGAGGAACCCGAGATCACCGTACCATCGGCCGGCACCCGCTCGCCCGGACGCACCAGCAGGCGGTCGCCCGGCTTGAGCGCCGCGACCGGCACCATCACGACCTCGCCGCCCAGGTCTTCGCCGCTCATGTCGAAGCGGTGCGCAACTTCGGCCTTCAGTGCCGCCAGATTGCCAGCAACCGCGCGCGTCCGCTGCCGCATGGCGTGCTCGAGATAGCGGCCACAGAGGAGAAAGAACAGCAGCATCACGGCCGAGTCGAAATACGCATGCGGCGCATGGGTCGCGGTCTCGTAGAGCGACATGCTCAGTGCGAGCAGAACTCCGAGCGAGATCGGCACATCCATATTAAGCGCACGCGTACGGAGCGCCCGCCATGCACTCCGGAAGAACGGCTGGCCCGCATAGGCAGCGGCCGGCAATGCGATCAGCGCGGAGAGCCAGTGGAAGAAGTCACGCGTCTCTTGGGTCATGTCGGAGACGTTGCCCGACCACACCGAGACCGACAGCAGCATGATGTTCATGGCCGCGAAACCGGCGACCCCGAGCGCCATGAGCAGCTTGCGTGCGGTCCTGGCCTCATCACTCTCGGCGCGCTGCGGCTCGAACGGATGGGCGTGATAGCCGATGCGCTCAAGCGCATCGACCACGGCGGACGCCTCGAGCTCGTCGGGGCGCCAATCGACCGCCAGCCGGCGATTGGTGAAGTTCAGCCGCGCGTCGACAACGCCGGGCAGCTGCTTGAGGCCGGTCTCGATCTTGCGGATGCAGCCGGCACAGCCGACGCCTTCGACAGCAAGATCCATATGCGCAAGGCCGCCGGCGCGCTTGACGAACACAGAGAGATCGAGGGTCTCGGTCATGACGTCACCTCAGGGCAGCCACACGCGGTTCTTGGAACGGAACAGGCGCTCATCATCACGCGAGAGCTCGATCACGAGGTCCCACTGCCCAGCTCTCGCCGCGGTGGTGCCGCGAAAGTGGCCGCCGCCTTGGCTTACAAGCGGCACGGCGTGGTCGGCGCGGCGATCGGTCGGATGCACCAGTAAAGCCGCCGCTGCAAGATTCGACAGCGGCTGGCCGGACGGGTCCCGCGCCGTCACCTCGACCACGGTGGCGTTGCCTTCGATCGCGGCTTTTGCAGTGACGGTCCAATGCCGCGCGTCCTGCGCCGCAACGGTCGCTGCTTCACGCGCGAAGGCAAGCCCCGCCCGATAGGAGCTCTCGGTCTCGACGCCGCCAAACGTGGAGATCGCGGCATGGATCATGATCGCGTTGACACCCAGCACCACCCCGAAGAAGGCGACCAGCCCGACGAACACCATTCGTCCGGTCACCTGAAATTCGGCTTGGCTACACTGCGACATGGGAAACCTCACGGTCCGCGGAAACGATCAACGGCGGTCGCCTGCCGCCCGGTCGCCGGATCGGTGATCCGAAATGTCAGCGCGATGGACGCCGCCGGCGGCAGCGTTTGATACGTGCTCACCAGCACGCGCACCTCGCGCGTCTGGTCGGGGCCGACCGGAACCACCACGGTGCGTCCGTTGTTGCCCTCGATGCCGGAGACCCGCAGGTCGACATCAGATAGACCCTCCACCGACAGCACGAAATCGCGGGTCTGCAGCAGCTTGTTGAGGATATGCACCGTGAAGCCGTTGCGCAGCTCGCCGTCTGCAAGCCGCACGAATATTGGATTGCGGTCGTGGATGACGCTGATCGATTCGGTGCGGCGCGTCGCCAGCGTGTAGAGCATCACCGCTGCGACGATTGCGATGATCGCCACGTAGAGCACCGTGCGCGCGCGCACGATCCGCACGAACGGTTGCTCGCCTGACTGCCGGCGCTTGATGTTGATATCGGTGTCGTAGGCGATGAGGCGCTGCGGCCGCCCGATCTTCGCCATCACGGCGTCACAGGCGTCGATGCACAGGCCGCACTGAATGCAGCCGAGATTGGACCCGCCACGGATGTCGACACCGGTCGGGCAGGCGTGGACACACTGGTAGCAATCGACGCAGTCGCCCGCCGGCTGTCCCTGCTGGCGCAGTGCCTCGCTCTTCTTGACCGAAGCACGCGGCTCGCCACGATCGTAGCGGTAGGTGACGTTGAGCGCATGCTCATCGGTCAGAGCCGCCTGGATTCGCGGCCAGGGACACATATAGAGACAGACCTGCTCGCGCATATGGCCGGCGAGCGCATAAGTCGTGAATGTCAGAATGCCGATCCATGCATAGGCGACGAACGGCGCCTGAAACGTGGCGAGGTCTTTCACCAACGTCGGTGCATCTGCGAAGTAGAGCACCCACGCGCCGCCGGTCCACCACGCCACCATGAGCCAGAGAAAATGCTTGAAACCAGTCCTCCCGAGACGCGCGAGCGTCCACGGCTGCCGCTCACGCAGCATGTGCTCGCGGCGATCGCCTTCGGTCCAGCGCTCAATGGCCTGGAACAGATCGGTCCAGACCGTCTGTGGGCACAGATAGCCGCACCAGATCCGGCCGGCGACCGCGTTCATCAGGAACAGCGCCACTGCGGCGATGATCAGGAGGCCAGTGAGGTAGTAGACCTCCTGCGGCCAGATCTCGATGAAGAAGAAGTAGAAGCGGCCGTTAGCCAGATCGACCAGCACCGCCTGGCTCGGCGCGTTCGGCCCGCGGTCCCAGCGTACGAATGGAAGCAGGTAGTAGATCCCGAGCGTCAGATAGAGGACGATCCACTTGATACGGCGGTAGGTGCCGTGCACGCGCTGCGGATAGATATGCCGGCGCGCCGCATAAAGGGGAATATCGTCGTCGGGCTCAGGCACGTTGGACGTCGCCGATGTCCCGCTCGGCAGCACCTGCGCGTCCTTCACAAGCTTGAAGAGCCCCGGCTCTCCCGCCTGTGCCGCATGGAACGCAACTGCACCGTCGCCGCTCGGGCGCATGATCTATTTCTCCCCGCCACCCAGCGTATGCACGAAGACCGCAAGCGCCTTGATGGTGGTCTCGTCGAGACGGCCGGCCCACGCCGGCATCATGCCGGCACGCCCGTTCCAGATGCCCTCGACGATGGTGGCTTTGTCGGAGCCATAGACCCAAATCGCGTCGGTCAGGTCGGGCACGCCGAGGTCACGATTGCCCTTGCCGTTCTCGCCGTGGCAGACGGTGCAGTTCTGCATGAAGATCGCCTTGCCGGCAGCCAGATCGGCCTTGGGATCGGTCGCAAGACCTGCGGCGGACCGGACGTAGTCGGCAACGGTCTCGATCTCGGCGCGCTTGAGCCGGCCATCACGGCCGAAATCAGGCATGGGAGGACCCAGGCGCGACTTCGAATCGCCGGAACGGACGCCATGGCGAATCGTGTCGGCGATGTCGTCGAGCTTGCCGCCCCAGATCCAATCGTTGTCATTGAGGTTCGGATAGCCCTTCGCGCCGCCACCGCCCGCGCCGTGGCAGGGCGCGCAATTCTCGCCGAAGGCGGGACGGGCCTGCGCACGAGCGAACTCGAGCAGCTGTGGGTCCGCGACGATCTGCTGTAACGAAGCCGTCGCCAGCCGGCTCACCATCGGGGCGCGCTGCGCCTTGAGCGCATCGAGATCGGTCACCACCGCCTCGCGCGAGCTCCAATTGAAAGCACCGGTCGTGTACGAGCTCACCAGCGGCCATGACGGATACACGATCCAGTAGCCGATCGACCAGACGATGGTCGCGTAGAACAGCCACAGCCACCAGCGCGGCAGCGGCGTGTTCAATTCGCGGATGTCGTCCCACACATGGCCGGTGGTGACGGTGCCGGTGACGGCGTCGGTCTCTTGCTTGTCAGCCATATCAGTCCTCGCGAAGCGGAATACGCGCGGCCTCGTCGAACTGGCGCTGGCGCGACGGCCACAGCGCATAAGCGAGCACGACGAGGAAGACCGCGACGAAATAGAGGAGACCCCAGGTCTGGGCGAACTCGGCAAGCGTCTGGTAGATCGGGTTCATCCGAGACCTCAACGAATGTTGGCTTTGTCGTTGTAGAGCTTGAAGTCGACGAGCGAGCCGAGCACCTGCAGATAGGCAATCATGGCATCCGCTTCGGTGATGCGGGCGGGATCACCGTCATAGTCGCGCGACTGCGACTTGGGATACCGCTTGGCGAGATCGGCCGCGTCCGGCGCGTTAGTCGTCGCCTGGGTGCGCACATCCGCCCGCGCCTGCTCGATCATCTCGGCTGTGTACGGAACGCCGAGCGCGG
>Ga0075424_100003050_pt1 | contig 15573 bp, 13 predicted proteins | sample SoiMethybrSBSTD3_FD_75301 | JGI IMG/M metagenome (GOLD analysis project Ga0075424, IMG submission 75301) | Bulk soil microbial communities from a Populus tree surrounding site in Tennessee, USA - Soil MetaG P. TD hybrid SBSTD3 | ecosystem: Environmental > Terrestrial > Soil > Tree plantation... | reverse complement strand
AGGCCCTCGAGCGCAGCAAGTAGGCTGCGGGTGGAGCCCGGCCCGTGATGTCTAACGCCGAAGATGTGCAGCCGTTGGGCCGCCCCATCCGCCGCCATTTCACATGACCTCGCGGATGGCGCCGTAGAGGTCGCCCCACTCCTTGCGCTCGCGCACGACAGTCTCGAGATATTCCTGCAAAACGACCTTGTCCTGTACGGGGTCCTTGACAATCGCACCGACCAAATTGGCGGCCAAGCTCTGCGCGTCGATAATACCTGCACCGAAGTGGCCGGCCTCAGCCCACGCCCCAATCGTGACCGCGATTGCCTCAGCGGTCGACAGCGAGCCTGATGGCGTCTTGAGCTTAAGTCTTCCGTCCAGTGTCTGGCCGTCGCGGAGCTCGCGGAAGATGGCGACGATACGCGCAATCTCCTTGTCCGCGGGCTCGATCTTCGGGAGCTCCAGGCCGCTCCCGATCTCGCCCACACGCTTGACCACGATCTGGGCTTCCTCCTCAAGGTCCGTCGGCAACGGAAGGACCACCACGTTGAACCGCCGCTTCAAAGCCGAAGAGAGCTCGTTCACGCCCTTATCGCGGTTGTTGGCAGTGGCGATCAGGTTGAAGCCGCGCTGCGCGTGGATAGCACTGTTGAGCTCCGGTATCGGCAGCATCTTCTCCGACAGCACAGTGATCAGCGTGTCCTGCACGTCGGAGCCCATGCGGGTCAGCTCCTCGAACCGGACGACGCGGCCCTCCTCCATGGCCCGCATCAGTGGCGTCGCCACGAGCGCCTCACGTGTGGGGCCCTTAGCAAGCAACTGAGCGTAGTTCCATCCGTAGCGGATTTGGTTCTCGTCCGTGCCAGCGGTGCACTGCACCAGCAGACCCGAAGTTCCGCTGATGGCAGCCGCAAGATGCTCGGAGACCCATGACTTGGCCGTACCCGGCACGCCAAGTAACAGCAGCGCACGGTCGGTGACGAGTGTCGCAATCGCTGTCTCGATCAGGCGACGGTTGCCAATGTATTTCGGGGTGATGTCGACGCCGGACTTAGTCCTGCCACCCATCAGATAGGTAACGACGGCGCGCGGTGAGAGCCGCCAGTTCGCCGGCCGCGGCCAGTCGTCATTACGCCCGAGCGCCTCGATCTCCTCGGCATATAGGTCTTCCGCGGCCGTGCGCAGTTGGCCGTTGGCGTTCTTCGTTTCGGGCTTCTTTGCCATCACATCTGCCTTGCTGAGGCTATGTTGTTTCAAGTGTGAGCACGAGCTCGGCGAAATCACGTGCCGATCGGGTGGTGGTGGCCAAAAGCGGGGCAAGCATCTCCTGGAAGCTCGGCAGCAGTTCGGCCGGCAAGACTGCGGCTGTCCACACCAGCGTGCCGTCGTCTTTCATAGCGACTGGCGTGGTCGCCCCCTTGAAACGCTGCAACGTGGCCTGCCACGCGACGGACCAGAGCACGGCGTTGCCACTCTCCGCTGAGAGAGGGTGGGTCAAATTCTCCCCCAGCCACGCGAGTACAGGGCCCACTGAAAACCGCAGGCTTTCAATATGCGAAAGCCGGTGCGCCACAAGCAGCACCATCGTCTCCTCATCGCCATCGAGAATCGCCCTGTTGGAGAAAATCGTCAGGACCGTTTCCTCGTCTACCGGCAGCGCACCGATCACATCCGAGACGGCAAGGGATGTTGCAGCTGCTATCTCGGTCACCGAGAAACCTTCGAAGAGGCTCACGAGCGCGGCACGCTGCTCCGTCTGACTGGCCCGCTTCGGCGGCGTGAAGATCGCGTTGGCAGGATTTGTCAGACCGACGAACTTCAAGAGCGCGCTGACACTGGAGCTGACACTGGAGTCGTTGCGCGCAAAACAGCGCGCGGCCTCGGCGAGGCGAACGGCGTAGGCTGACGTGCCCGGCACACTGGCAGTGAGCCGCGATGCGACGCCACGCACGCTCTCGGCACGATCGGCAGCAAGGCCTTCCAAGAAGGGCAGGTCATCGGCGCCGAGGCCTACATCCAGGGCCGCGAGCAAATCGGCCCGCACGGCAGCTGGCTCGGAGTTGAACACGGCCTCGAGCAGTGCCCGAGCCGCAGCCGGATCCTTGCGGCGCTCCGCGCGCAGAAAGGCGACGCGGTGCCCTTTTGGGAATTCGGTCCAGTTCTCGGTCGTGATCTCAACATGAAGGAGACCCGGGGTATCGGCTTTGCCCGGGACATCGGCCTCCGCAAGGGCGAGATAGGCCCGCTCTGCAAGGCCGAGGCATCTCGCATGTTCCCTGATATGGGCGATGAGCCGTGGCAGGTCGAACGGATGCAGGCGAAATCCTGCTCGCATTACGCGGCGCACGGCGGCGCGTATAACGGCGTCCGCCAAAGTTTTGTCCACGCCATTGGCAAGGCGCAACAGGATACGGCGTGCAGACACAGGTATGAGCGGACGCGGATCTTCGTGGAGGCGCCGGGCAGCCTCCGGGATGCCGTCGGAACGGTGTTCGACCGAGGGACGTTGGAAGCGCTGGCGCTGACCGGCAAGGGCGAGAACGGTCAGGGTCGGCTCCCGAGGAACCACGGAGAGGAGAGCTTGGAGCGGACCCGGAACGGCGAGCGGCTGTCGCGCCAGCCCGAGAAACATCGAGTTTTTTATACGGGCAAGGTCGTGGGAAGAAATGTCACCGTTCATCGTCATCTCTCGTGCCAGCGCCCAATTGCGGTTTCGGCGGCGAGCAGCATGCCGAAGCGGCCGTCCCAGGCAATAAGCGCAGAGATGGTGCCGATGCCCAGCAGTGGCCGCAGATCCTGGCTCTGCGACCGATCGATGGGGAGCGCGCGTCCGTTGTGATCGGCGAGTGCCAGCTGGTGCGGTGCGATCCGCTCAACCGTGATCCCACGTGCCGCCAGGGGCCACCGCTCCAACCATGGCTGGCGGGCGAGCGCCGCTTCGTATTCGCCCAGTGCGGCGTCGAGGCCGTCGGGCAGCTCTGGCCAGGCGAGGGTCGGGCTCCCAGCTACGCGCGTCGCCAACTGCGCTCGCAGCGGAGCTGCAGATGGATAGAAGACGACCTCGCCGCTCAGCGCTTCCCCAGCCATGAACGGTGATCCCGCCGGGCCGCTCGACACGGGCACGAAATCGATGAGCAGCGCCACCCTCGACGCGCCGTGAGCAGGCGCTGCATTGAGCAGCCATGTCTCGATCCGGCGCAGCTTGTCCGGCTGCACCTCGCTCAAAGTTGCTGCGACAATCCAGTCGCTCGAGACGCGAAGCGCGTCGCCATCGGCCAGCAGCTCCTCGCGCTTGACCGCCCAGCCCGCTGTGCGGCGCACATCGGCCCTGAGGGCCGGCGGCAAGCGGTCCCGGTTGCGGTAGGCCGACGAGATCAGTGCGAGGGCGGCCAGCCGCTCGAATACCAAGTCGCCGCGCATCTGCTCCGGCACGCGGAAGACGTCGGCGCTCAACATCTCGAGGCGATTGGCGAGACCCGGTGCCTTGGCATCGACAAGACGGGTCGAGAGCGTCTTGACACTCTGCGCCGCGCGCTGCGCAAACCCCGCAAGCCCCAGATTGAGCTGGTCGACAATCCAGCGCTCCAGCTCGTCGAGACCCGCAAGCACGGTTGCTTCGCGCTCTTCCTTGAGACGTTGGCGCTGCGCCCCGGCGCGAGCGATCGCCTTGGGGTCAATGGGCTTGGTCGCAACAGCCTCGTGCAAGGCGGCGGCCATCGTGGCGGCTGGCTTGGGTGTGGCCGAATCGGCCTTACCTGCGGTCTGGGGGGCGGTGTTGGCCTTGGGGCGACGGCGGCAGAGCCAATCGCGCACCCAGTCGGGGGAAGCTCCTGGCTCAAAGCGCTCCGGTCGCTCGGAGTGCATCCACATGACCGCGAGCACGTGTTTGCAGGGAAACTTTCGGCTGGGGCAGGTGCATTTGTAGCCGAGGTCGTCCGGCGAAACGACGACGCGGTAGGGCGTTGCGCCCGAGCCCTGGCATTCGCCCCACAGGAGCGAGGCGTCGGTCGCGCGGGACAGCATCAGCCAGCTCGCCGGCTTCATGAGCTTCAATGCCGCGCCGAGCGAGGCCTGATCTGGGGCCAGCTGCTCGATCTTCTCCTTTGTCAGGGTCTCGGCCATGCGGCGCTCGAATGCGTTTTGGATAGCACTATTCTACGATTTAACTAAAGTTGGTGAGCACCCGCCACACTCTCCTGGCACGATCAGAGCAAGGCTATATGGCGAAGAGACGACGAAATACTCGTCTCGGCGATTAGCTGGTCAAGCTCGCTATGTCGGTGGGCCGTTCAGCGAGCAGGCGAAGCTTGTTTGCTATGTCGACGCAGTCTTTGACGAGCTTTTCGCCGAACTCGCTGACCAGCTGGCGAAGCTTACGGTCCAATGTCGGCGAGCTCGTCGGCGAGAGCTGGCGAACGAGCTCGCGAACGAAGCTCGCTGGCGAGCGCGCGCATTATTTCCCCGGCGAGGGGCTTAATAAGGTCTTGAGGTGCCGTGAAGATGACGTCAGCAATCAAGCGCACCAACGTCAACAACGTCGGTTTAGGGTTGATGCCGCGATCCTCGTAAAACTCAACGATCGCGTCGTCGATCATGTTTGTGAGCATCGCAATGTCGTCGTCGCTTGGCTCGTCCGCCGAGCCCTTGATGATAGTACCGTCAGTCATGTTGCACTCCGTTGTTGAAGGCTGAGTTTCAACGCCACCATGCTGCTGGTCTTTGGGGTTTTGGGTGGTACGCCGGCACGCATGGACAGGACCAAAGAAGTGCCAGCCGAGGGCCCTCGCGCAGGAGCGCCCCCGCCGCGTTTGAGATGAAACGCATCTCCTGACATCTCCGGCGGCTGATGTGCCAGCTCTGCCGAGCCCTCTTTCTTGAGAGTTGCGAGCTGGGCAGCGTCGGTGACAGCGGCGACGATCATCAGGGTCGCCATTGCCAACTTTGGGCGCAACCTTGGGCCAGCCGGTAAACGGTGCAGGCTAAGTTGTTGGGGAAATTGGTCGGAGCGGGGAGATTCGAACTCCCGACCCCTTGCTCCCGAAGCAAGTGCGCTACCAGGCTGCGCTACGCTCCGCCCGACCTCGTCGGCACGTGGGCCGGCGGTAAACTAGCGCTATATAGCCGTGGCCTCGGACGGGAGCAAGCCATGGCCGGCCCCCTACCGGGGTGGCGGCGCACTTCACAGGTTTCGAAGCCGGCGCTATTGCTCCCCTCGCGACGGGACATTGGAGACGACACATGGCATCGCGATTAGAACGGGGAAGCCTGGTTGTGGTCTTCGGCGGCTCTGGGTTTATCGGACGCCACGCGGTGCAAGCGCTGGCACACCAGGGGTGGCGCGTGCGCGCTGCGGTGCGCCGACCCGATCTCGCTGGGCATCTGCAGCCCATGGGCGCCGTGGGCCAAATCCAACCGGTGCAAGCCAACGTGCGCTATCCCGAATCGGTGCGCCGGGCCGTTGCGGGCGCCGAGGCCGTGGTGAACTTGGTCGGCATCCTCGCCAAGGCTGGGCCACAGACGTTCGAGGCCGTCCACGTCGCAGGCGCTCGCGCAGTAGCCAACGCTGCGCGCGAGGCCGGCGCCGCCGCGCTGGTGCACGTCTCCGCGCTCGGCGCCGGAGCCAACGCCAAATCCAGATACGCGCGCACCAAAGCCGCCGGCGAAGCTGCCGTACTGCAGAGTTTCCCCGGGGCCGTAGTCCTGCGCCCCTCGCTGGTGTTCGGGCCGGAGGATCAGCTCTTTAATCGCTTCGCTAACCTTGCACGCATCTCGCCCTTGCTGCCGCTCATCGGCGGCGGTCGCACAAGGCTGCAGCCGGTATTTGCCGGCGACGTCGGCGCGGCGATCGCAGCGGCCGCCGCCACCAGGGCCAAGCCTGGCACAATCTACGAGCTCGCCGGCCCGGAGATCATCACCTTCCGCCAACTGCTGGACCGGGTGCAAGAGTGGTCCCAACGCAAGCGCCTCTATTTGCCCCTCCCCTTTTGGGTCGCCAAGTTTGGAGCGCTGCTTACCCTGCCGCTACCGAACCGGATGCGGCCGCTCACCGTAGATCAGCTCCGCATGCTCAAGAGCGACAACGTGCTGAGCGCTGCCACGCAAGCCGATGGTAGAACCCTGGTCGAGCTTGGCATCGAGCACCCCCACACCATGGAAACAGTGGTGCCCGGCTATCTCGAGCGCTTCCAGCCCCACGGCCAGTACGCGCACTATCGTGGGTAGGCAGCGGGCGCACCGCTATTTGTCATAGGCCACGAACGACGCACACATCCAGCAGATGCCCATTGAGCTCCACGAACCTAGAAAACCCTCGCGGCCACGCTCGCTTGCGCCCGCAAGATGGACTTTGAACCGTTGGCGCTCGCCATCCTCGAGGCACGCACCGCCCTCAAAGTCTTTGCTGGCGAGATCACCGCGAGCCGCAGCTGCGCCGAAATCGCGACCGGAAAGCCAGGCGAGCTGCTCGGTGCAGTCGATATCTCCGGCGGCACCTCGGATGACGATGCGGCGGCGACGGTGGCGGGCATCGAGGCCGCAGGGCTGAAGGTGGACCCGGAGCTTGATGGCCAATGCCAGAACTCCCCGAGGTCGAGACGGTGCGCGCTGGTCTGGAAGCCGTACTCTGTGGCCATCGGTTCGTCCGCATCGATCAACGCCGCAGCGACTTGCGCTTTCCCCTGCCGGAGCGCTTTGCTGAGCGCCTGACAGGACGAATGGTGATGCGGCTAGACCGACGCGCCAAGTACCTGCTCGTCCATCTCGACCAAGGCGAAGTGCTCGCAATACACCTAGGAATGACGGGCCGGTTCAGCATCGCGTCCGCTCCGCGCTCCCGGCCGGCGCCAGCTCCCCTTAGCACCCAGCCGGCACGACGTCGGGCCGATGGGGGTCCTGGGCGGCCCACTACAACCCCTTCGCGAGGTCAACTCGGCCAATTCACGCACGCGCACGGTGAGGACGCCAAGCACGACCACCTGGTGTTCACGATGTCGCACGGCGCCATCATCACCTACAATGATGCGCGCCGCTTCGGCTACATGACCCTAGTCCCCGAAAGCGGGCTCAATGACCATGCGTACTTTTCTGGCCTCGGGGTTGAGCCGCTGAGCGCAGCGCTGACCGTGCACTACCTGGCCGCTCGCGCCGCAGGCAAGAAGGTCAACCTCAAGGCCCTACTGATGGACCAGCGCGTCATCGCCGGGCTCGGCAACATCTACGCCTGCGAGGCTCTGTTCCGGGCCGGCCTCGCTCCCTGCAAGGAAGTGGCACGGCTGGCAACGCGGACGGGCAAGCCCACGGCGGCGGCAGGGCGATTGGTTGCAGCGATCCAAGCGGTGCTCGCCGATGCCATCGCTGCCGGCGGCTCGACGCTGCGCGACTACAAGCAGGCCGACGGCTCGCTTGGCCGCTTCCAGCATCATTTTGCCGTCTACGGTCGCAGCGGCGAGCCTTGCCTGCGGCCGGGATGCCGGGGCAGGGTGCGCCGCAAGACCCAGGGCGGGCGCTCCACCTTCTATTGCCCCTCCTGCCAACGTTGATCCCTCTCTTGCAGTCAAAGAATGGAGCAGGCCATGGCGTACCAAACCATCATCGTCGAGACCAAGGGCCGGGTCGGAATTGTTCGGCTCAATCGACCCAATGCTCTTAACGCACTCAACGCCCAGCTGATCGAGGAGCTCTCCACAGCCCTCGATGGCTTAGATGCCGACGACGGCATCGGCTGCATCGTCATTACCGGCAATGAAAAGGCGTTTGCCGCCGGCGCGGACATCAAGGAGATGCAAGCCAAGACCTACATGTCAGCCTTCAAAGAGGACTTCATCACGCGTTGGTACCGCGTCGCCAACATGCGCAAGCCGATCGTGGCCGCCGTCGCCGGGTTCGCGCTTGGAGGCGGCTGCGAGCTCGCCATGATGTGCGATATCGTTATCGCCGCCGACACCGCCAAGTTCGGTCAGCCAGAGATCAAGCTCGGTGTCATGCCGGGGGCTGGGGGCACCCAGCGGCTCATTCGCCAGGTCGGCAAGGCCAAGGCCATGGAGCTGTGCCTCACGGGCCGGATGATGGACGCGGTGGAAGCCGAGCGGGCCAATTTGGTGGCGCGGGTCGTGCCCGCAGCGTCCCTCATGGAGGATGCCATGAAGACAGCCGAAACGATTGCCTCCATGTCGCTCCCGATCGCCATGATGACCAAGGAGACGATCAATCGCGCCTACGAAACCTCGCTTACCGAAGGCATCCGCTTCGAGCGGCGCGTGTTCCATTCCCAGTTTGCCGTCGCCGACCAAAAGGAAGGGATGGCGGCCTTCATTGAGAAACGGAAACCGAAATTCGCGCACCAATGAGGGCTTTGCCGCACCCCCCGTGCACTCCCGCTGGAGCATCGACATTGACCCTGGGAAGCGGGGCAGTCTATTAGAGCCCCGGCCGCCCAGCGGCTCGTTCCGCGACCGCAAACCGACAGTCCTCACAGGAGTACCCGATGGCCAACACCACATCGGCCAAGAAAGCCGCGCGCAAGATGATCCGGCGCACCGAGATCAACAAGTCGCGACGCTCGCAGCTCAAAGCTTACGTGCGCAAGGTGGAGGAGGCACTGGCCTCCCGCGATAAGGCGGCCGCCACGCGCGCGCTGGGCGCCGCCGAGCCGATTCTCATGCGCAGCGCCCAGAAGGGCGTCGTTCACAAGAAATCGGCCGCGCGAAAAGTGTCGAGGCTCGCTGCGCGCGTCCGGGAACTGCCCTGAATGGTGATCATTCCGCCGCGCTTTGCGCCGGCCGCAAATAAACCTGCTGTTGCCAAAAAGCCGCAAGCAGGCGCCCAAGCCATGACCGCGACGCCTTGGTTGAATCGCCGCGAGTCCAATTGGTTGCCGCCCACATCACCGCCTCGCATGTGCGCAACGATGTCTTGCGAGTCTCCCACGACAAACGGATTCTTGTCCTGAGCGTCGCTCAAGTTTCGCCTTGTTCAATACATTGGCAGCCAGCGGATTACTTGTGGAATCTGCGCGTGGACTCAAGGCTTTCTCCCCAGGTTCGTTGCGCTGCACGTGGCTTATCCACGCTCTTGTGCAAACTCGCGGTGCCGACGTCGCACAACCGGGCCCGGTTGCCAGCTCACTTTCACTGTTCTATGACAGGGACAGGCGAGGCAGTGAAACAAGAGAACTCGCCGTCGGGCGCGGAAAACCCCGAGTGTTGGCCGAGTGTGCGTTAGTTCGGGATCTTGCCTGTTGGCTGCAATTGTCGAGTAGTTGGGCGTATCTCCGCATCTACTCCGGGCAAAGCTTCAAGTTTGCTTGAGGGTTACTGAGGGATCGGCAGTTTGCGGTCGTGTAAGTATATGCGGCGTCACGGTTGGAGAGAGACGTGGGTGAGGTCCACATCGAATCCGTTTCGGTGGAAGAGGCATGGACGCGTCTGAAGGGTGATGCGGGATCGGTGCTGATCGACGTGCGTACGATCGCGGAATGGGCCTATGTTGGCCTGCCGGATCTGTCGGCGATCGGCAAGCGGCCCGTGCTGGTCGAGTGGCAGGGCTTTCCTGACGACCGGCTTAATGCGGCATTCGTCGAGCGCATCACCGAAGCGCTCGCTCCTATTGGTGCCGATCGCAACAGCGAGCTGCTCTTCATCTGTCGCTCGGGCCAGCGCAGCTTGAAGGCAGCCCAGGCAATGACGGCAGCGGGCTACGCGTGCTGCCGCAACGTGGCGGATGGGTTCGAAGGGCCACTCGACCCCAATCGTCACAGAGGCCAGCTCGGTGGTTGGAAGGCCAAAGGGCTGCCTTGGGCGCAGGGGTGATACCACGCGCCAATAGTCGAAGGTTTGTTTGAGTGTTGTGTTGGCGTGCGTAGAGGCATCGCCGCGGTCGCGTTCCGGGATGTGTAGGCGGACGGACGGGATCGGGCGTGCACGCAGAAGCGGCAGTGCAGATGCGTTGAGCATTCAAGTGCGGGGGTCAAAACATGCAACACACCCAACAGGTGCAGGATGTCGCGTCCGGCGTCATCGAGGCAAACAGCAAATCCGAAGCATCTACGGGCAAATCGTGCAATGCCAGAGGTGACAGGGTGCGCGCAATGCTGCGCGTTCGGTTTGGCGAGGATATCTATTCAAGCTGGTTCGCATCCATGGAATTCGAGGAGTTCGACGGGCGGGTGGTGCGCGCCTCCGTGCCGGTGAAGTTCCTTAAAAACTGGATCCAGTCACATTACTCCGACGACCTGCTGCAGTGCTGTGCAGAGGAGTTTACAGGCGTCGAGCGCGTCGATGTGGCATTGCGCCAGCCGGGTTTTGTCAACGGTCGCTCGCCCGAGGCCGCAGGCCTGGCGTCGGCACGCGCCAAGACCTCCGGCGAACTGCTGGTCAGCGAGACCCGACGCGTGCAGGTGCAACCGCCCGGGCCGGCACAGGCCATGGGGCGCACCAACGTCAACGGTTTCGAGGGCTCTCCACTCGATCCCCGCTACACCTTCGACAGCTTCGTCGTCGGACCGGCGAATCGCATGGCACATGCTGCTGCGATCCAGGTTGCCGAAACCGTATTCGCCGAGGAGCGCGGCTTCAATCCGCTCTACCTGCACGCCAGCGTCGGCCTCGGCAAGACGCATCTGCAGCACGCCATCGCCTGGGAAGTGAAGCGGCGCGCGCCCAAGGCCAATGTCCTCTACCTAACGGCCGAGCGCTTCCGCTACCAGTTCGTGGAGGCCATCAAGAGCCAGGACGCGATGGCCTTCAAGGACAAGTTCCGCTCGATCGACATCTTGCTGGTCGATGATCTGGAGTTCATGCGCGGCGAGAAGACGGAACAGGAGTTCGAGCACATCATCAACCAGTTGCTCGATGGTGGCCGACAGGTGGTGGTGGCCTCGGCGCGGCCCCCAGTTCAGCTCGATGGCCTCAACGACCGCATGCGCTCGCGTCTGCAACGCGGCCTTGTCACCGAGATCAGCCCGATGGATGGTGCGCTTCGGCTCAAGGTGCTCGAGAAGCGCGCACAGGAGAAGCGCTCAACCGATCCCTCCTTCGAGGTCTCAGGGGATGTGATTGCCCTGTTGGCGGACCGGCTGACAGAGAGTGGACGCGAGCTCGAGGGTGCCATCAATCGCCTCTACCTCACGTGGCAACTGATGCGCGCACCCGTCACACTCGATATCGCCGAGACCGTCATCCGCGATCTCGTGCAAGGCATCGAGCCGCGACGCATCAAGATTGAGGATATCCTGCGCATCGTTTCGCGACACTTTGCTGTTTCCAAGCAGGATATTCTCTCGCAGCGCCGGCACCGCTCGGTGGTGCGCCCCCGCCAGATCGGCATGTATCTGGCCAAGCACCTCACGTCGCGGTCGCTCCCCGAGATCGGCCGCCGCTTCGGCGACCGAGACCACACCACGGTGCTGCATGCGATCCGTAAGATCGACAAGGAGGTGGGCGAGAACCCGCGCCTCAAGGACGAGATCGACGAGCTGAAGCGCCAGCTAAGCCGGTAGGCGCAGCACAGCAAGCGTCTCCAATCCGTCCGCCAGGGGGTCCAAGGGGGCGGATGCAGCGGGGAGGAGCGGCGCGTGAGCGCCGCTCCTGCACGTGCGTGGGGCGAGACGACCCCAAAACCGCAATGGCGGCGCTTGCAAAGCAAGGCGTCGCGGTCCACCCTGCAGGAATCAGCGAATCTCCTCGATGGCGCGAGGCTTTCCGGGGAGGTTCAGCGAGTTTTGTGACGGCTGCGCCGAGGGGATATTTGCGGCCACGCAAGGGAGCAACCAGCGAGGGACGTGATGCAGCTGGTGATCGAACGCGGTGAGCTTCTACGGGCCCTCGGCCACGTGACGAGTGTGGTGGAGCGGCGCACCACCATTCCCATCCTTTCGAACGTATTGCTCAAGGCCTCAGACCGCGCACTGCAGTTCAAAGCCACCGACCTGGAGCGCGAGGTGTCGGATGCCGCGCCCGCCGACGTCTCCAAGCCAGGAGCCGTAACGGTGCCGGCGCACATGCTGCACGATATCGTGCGCAAGCTCCCCGACGGGGCTCAAGTGGAGCTAACGCGCGATCCCGAAAAGGAGCGCCTGACGCTGCGCTCCGGCCACTCCCACTTCCATCTGCAGACGCTGTCTCCCGAGGACTTTCCCGATCTTGCTGCCGGGGAGTTCGCGCACACATTCCCAATCGCCGCGAAAGATCTGAAGCGCTTGATCGACAAGACGCGCTTTGCCATTTCCACCGAAGAAACGCGCTACTATCTCAATGGCATCTTCCTGCACACGGCCCAACGCGGCAAGGATCAGACATTGCGCGCCGTGGCCACCGACGGCCATCGGCTGGCCCAGGCGGAATTGCCCGCACCCAGGGGGTCTCAGGGCATGCCTGGTGTGATCTTGCCCCGCAAGACCGTGCATGAACTCCACCGTCTCATCGAAGACAGCGACGATACCGTCTCTGTCGCCATCTCACCAGCCAAAGCACGCTTCGAAATCGGCACAATCACGCTAACTTCCAAACTGATCGATGGCACTTTCCCCGATTATGCGCGCGTGATCCCGAAGGCCAACGACAAGAAGCTCAAGGTTTCCAATGCCGAGTTCGTCAGCGCCGTCGACCGCGTGTCGACCATCGCCAGCGAGCGCGGGCGCGCCGTGAAGCTCAACATCACCGGCGATAAGCTGGTGTTGTCGGTCAACAACCCGGAAGGCGGTAGCGCCACGGAGGAAATTGGCGCCGAATATGATTCCACGCCGCTCGAGATCGGCTTCAACGCCCGCTACCTGCTCGATATCGCCAGCCAGCTGGAGAGCACGACGGCACAATTCCAGCTGGCCGATCCCGGGTCACCCACCATGGTCAAGGACGAGAGCGACGAAGGGGCGCTCTACGTCCTAATGCCGATGCGCGTTTGATGCAGGTGGTCTCCGGTGAAAGCCTAGCTGTTCGCACGGCTGATGCTGAAGGGATGGGCGCGCCGGCTGGCTGCGGACCCCGTGTTTGGGTCGAGCGGCTGCAGCTTAGTGACTTTCGCAATTATCGCAGCCTGCAACTCAACCTTCGGCCAAACCCGGTCGTTCTCACAGGTTCCAACGGTGCCGGCAAAACCAACCTGCTGGAGGCGGTGTCCTTGCTGACATCCGGCCAGGGACTGCGTCGCGTGCCCTATCCGGAGCTTGCCCGCATGGGGGCGACGCGCTGGACCGTCGCTGCGCGCCTTGTCACGCCGCTCGGGCCGCTCAACATCGGCACCACCCTCGCGGCGCCGCCCGAAAGCCGTCGCCCCGACCAGGCGGGCCGCAATCCCGGTCGCATCGTGCACATCGATGGAACAAAGCAATCGGGCTCAGGTACCCTCGCGCAGCACGTCGAGATGGTCTGGCTCCTTCCTGCCATGGACGGCCTCTTCACCGGGCCCGCCGCGGACCGGCGGCGCTTTCTCGACCGCCTCATCTGCGGCCTCGATCCGAGCTACCGCTCGCTGCTGGGGCAATTCGAGCGCGCAATGCAGCAACGCAACCGGTTGCTAGCAGATGGCGCACGCGATGGGGCCCGCTTTGCGGCCTTTGAACGCATCATGGCGGAAGCAGGCGTCGCCATCGCCGCCGCCCGCGCAGTGGCCGTTGCCGAACTTACCTCCGCCATCGGCGCGCGGCGCAACGCCGCCATCGGCGCCCTCTTCCCATGGGCGGGACTCACCTTGGTTGGCACGCTTGAGACCGAGCTCGGCGTCCGGCCGGCAGTCGAGGTCGAGGACGCTTATTGCGAGCTCCTTGAGCGCGAGCGCGAGCGCGACCGTGCCGCGTGCCGGACGCTGGATGGACCGCATCGATCCGACCTCGCCGTCGAGCACGGTCCCAAGCAAATGCCGGCCGAGGTATGCTCCACCGGGGAGCAGAAAGCCCTGCTGATCGGGATCGTGCTCGCCCATTGCGACGTTGTGAGACAGCGCCAACACGGCACGGCGCCGATCCTGCTGCTCGACGAAATCGTCGCCCATCTCGACCCTCTGCGCAGAGCCGCACTGCTTGCAGAAATCATCGCCCTCAACACTCAGGCCTGGATGTCCGGCACCGATCCCGAGGCCTTCTCAGCCCTGGCCGCAGAGGGACAATTTTTGCACTTGGAAGAGGGGCGGATAGCCCCCCTCGCCCGAGCCTCATAGGCAGCGCCGCATCCCAAGATAAGACCTTGAAATCACATATTATTTTCCGCTGAATAGCCAACGCTTTTTGCGTGCTATGACCAGCCTTCTGGTGTATTCTTCGCGCCTGCGAAAAATCCCCGCAAAGGACGCGTACGAATGAGCCAGGACAATGGCCGCCACGACGATCGCCATGCCGCTGGGAACGCCAAAAAGGCCAACGGCGCAGAGCGGTACGGCGCGGAATCCATCAAGGTCTTGAAGGGCCTCGACGCCGTGCGCAAGCGCCCTGGCATGTACATCGGCGACACCGATGACGGCTCGGGCTTGCACCACATGGTCTATGAGGTCGTCGACAACGCCATCGACGAGGCGTTGGCGGGGTTCGCCGATGAGGTGGTGGTCACGCTCAATGCCGACGGCTCGTGCACCGTGCGCGACAACGGCCGCGGCATCCCGACCGATATCCACCGTGAGGAGGGCATCTCGGCGGCCGAGGTAGTGATGACGCAGCTGCACGCCGGCGGCAAGTTCGGTGAAGGCGAAGGCGACAATCCCTACAAGGTTTCGGGCGGCCTGCACGGCGTGGGCGTGTCGGTCGTCAATGCACTCTCGATAGTGCTGGAGCTCAAGATCTGGCGCGACGGCAAGGAACACTTCGTACGTTTCCGCAACGGCGCCACCGAGGCGCCGCTGAAGGTGTTGGGAGAGGCGGGCGAGAAGCGCGGGACCGAAGTAACGTTTTGGCCCAGCCTGGAGACCTTCCACAACATCACCGAGTTCGACTACGCCACGCTGGAGCATCGCCTGCGCGAGCTCGCTTTCCTCAACTCGGGCGTGCGCGTAGTTCTCGTGGACGAACGGCACGCCGACAAAAAGCGCGAAGAGATGCGCTATGAGGGCGGCCTTGCCGAGTACGTGCGCTACATCGATCGATCCAAAGTCGGGCTGATCGACACACCAATCCTACTGCGCGCCGAGAAAGAAGGCACTGGCGTTGAGGTCGCCCTGTGGTGGAATGATGCCTACCACGAGCAAATGCTCTGCTTCACCAACAACATCCCGCAACGCGACGGCGGTACGCACTTGGCGGGTTTTCGCGCGGCACTGACCAGGGTCATCAACAAGTATGCAGACGAGACCGGCATCGCCAAGAAGGAGAAGGTGGTGCTGTCGGGTGAGGACGCTCGCGAGGGGCTCACCGCCGTGCTGTCGGTAAAGGTCGCAGATCCCAAATTCTCCAGCCAGACCAAGGATAAGCTCGTCTCCTCCGAGGTGAAGCCAGTGGTGGAAAGCGTGGTCGGTGACCAGCTCTCGGCCTGGTTTGAGGAGCATCCTAAGGAGGGCAGAATTATCCTCACCAAGGTGGTCGAGGCGGCCGCCGCACGCGAAGCCGCTCGCAAGGCTCGCGAGCTGACGCGGCGCAAGGGGGCACTCGACATCAGCTCCCTGCCGGGCAAGCTC
>Ga0075424_100003049_pt1 | contig 15580 bp, 11 predicted proteins | sample SoiMethybrSBSTD3_FD_75301 | JGI IMG/M metagenome (GOLD analysis project Ga0075424, IMG submission 75301) | Bulk soil microbial communities from a Populus tree surrounding site in Tennessee, USA - Soil MetaG P. TD hybrid SBSTD3 | ecosystem: Environmental > Terrestrial > Soil > Tree plantation... | reverse complement strand
TCGAGGAGTGGCGCCTCGGCCGTGGCGCCGATGCGCGCATGGCGGACAAGCAGTTCCCGGTCCTGCTCAAGGGCTCCCGTTACGCCGATCGCCTGCCGATCGGCGACAAGCAGACGCTCGAAACGTTCAAGCCGGCCGCTGTCTCGCGTTTCTACTCGGACTGGTATCGCCCCGATCTCATGGCGATCGTCGCGGTCGGCGACTTCGACCCTGCAGCGATCGAGCGGCTCATCAAGTCGCACCTGAGCGACGTGCCGGCCAGGCCTAACGAACGACCCCGAACGAAGTTCGGCGTCCCCGACCAGGATTCCACGCTCGTCACGATCGCGACCGACAAGGAAGCCGAGTACACCACGACGTCGGTGTACTTCAAGATGCTGCATCGGAACTCCACCACGGTCGGCGGCTACAGGCAGGACCTCGCCGAAGCGCTGTTCAGTCAGATGCTGAACGATCGGCTCGACGAGATCCGCCAGAAGCCCGACGCGCCGTTCATCGGTGCCGGTGGCGGGAAGAGCACGTTCATTGGCGACCGGGATGCGTTCACGCTGACCGCCTACGTTCCCGACGGCGGCGTGCTGCGCGGACTCGACGCCGTTCTCGCCGAAGCGGTGCGCGTCCAGAAGCATGGCTTCACTGCATCGGAGCTGTCGCGTGCGAAGCAGAACCTCCTCCGCTCATACGAGCGGACGTACGCCGAGCGCGACAAACGCCAGTCGGCGGCGCTCGTGGGAGAGCTCGTTCGGAATTTCCTCGAGCAGGAAGCGATCCCCGGCATCGAGTACGAGTATCCCCTGGCGCAGCGGCTCGTGCCCGGCATAACGCTGGCCGACGTCAATCGCCTGGCCAGTGACTGGCTGAGCGACAAGAATCGGGTGATCACTGTCAACGCGCCGGAGAAGGCGGGCGTGACGGTCCCGACACCGGCGCAGCTACTCGCGGTGTTCGACTCCGTCGCAAATCGCCAGCTCGCGGCGTACGACGATGGCAACGCGTCCAGACCGCTCGTCTCGCGTGCACCGAAAGCCGCCACGATCGTCACGACATCGAAGATCCCGGAGATCGGGGTGACGAACTGGACGCTCTCGAATGGCGTTCGCGTCATCCTCAAGCCCACCGACTTCAAGGCCGACGAAGTCATCATCCTCGGCACGAGCCCCGGCGGCGCGTCGATCCTCTCGCCCACCGAGTTCCCTCGTGCTCGTGAGGCGACCACGCTCGTCACCGAAGGCGGCGTCGGCGACTTCAGCCAGATCGACCTTCAGAAGGCGCTGGCGGGCAAGGCCGCGAGCGCCGCCCCCAGCATCGGCGAGCTCACCGAGCAGATGTTCGGGCGCGGATCTCCGAAGGATCTCGAGACCGTGTTTCAGCTCATGTACCTGTACTTCACGGCGCCCAGGGCCGACAGCACGGCGGTGGTCGCCCTCAAGCAGCGATTCCGTGCCGCGATCGCCAATCGCGGCGCGTCACCAGACCAGGTCTTCGAGGACACATTGTCGGTCACGCTCGCGAGTCATCACCCGCGAGCTGCGCCCGTCTCCGTTGCGACGATCGACTCGCTCGACCTCGGCGCCTCCATGCGCTTCTATCGTGACCGGTTCGCCGATGCGAGCGATTTCACGTTCGTGATCGTCGGGAACTTCACCGTCGACTCCATCAGGCCGCTCGTGCTCACGTGGCTGGGTGGGCTCCCGGCGACGCAGCGGAAGGAGACGTGGAAGGACATTGGCGTGCACCTGCCGACAGGCGTCGTCACCCGCGACGTGAAGCGCGGCACCGAGCCGAAGGCGCATACCGTCATCGTGTTCAATGGCCCGTTCGAGTGGACGCGACCGAATCGTTATGCGCTGGCGTCGCTCGTCGAGGTGCTCCGGATGCGCTTCCGCGATGTGCTGCGTGAGGAGCTCGGTGGCACGTACGACGTGTCCGTGAGCCAGTCGAGCGAACGGGATCCGCGGCAGGAGTACCAGGTGACGGTCGATTTCGGGTCGTCGCCCGAGCGCGCCGACACCCTTCGCGCAGCGGTGTTCCGGGAGATCGAGCGGATCAAGCGGGATGGTCCGACGGCCGAGGAGATCGAGAAAGTGCGCGAGATGCAGAGGCGCAGCGAGGAAACGGAAGTCAGGCAGAACGGGTTCTGGGTGAGCACGCTCGCCTCCGCTGCCCGGTACGGTCAGGATCCGCGGATCGTCCTCAGGCGCTCGGAGCTGCGCGCGTCCCTCACGCCGACGCTGCTGCGCGACACGGCGCGCAAGTATCTCGACGAGTCTCGTTATGTACAGGTCCGACTCCTACCCGAATCGTGATTGCTGGCGTAGCGTACGGACAACGTCCAATGCCGGGAGTCGCCCTCATGCGCAATGCATGCCTGCTCGTGTCGCTCGCCGCCGCCGCGGCGTGTGCATCGTCCGGGTCTCCCGGACCGGATGTCGCGCCCGCGAGCCAGCGCACGGTCGCGGTCGATGACCAACAGGTGTATCGAACGTCCGTGGCGGTGAACGCCAAAGTCCCGATCCCGGCGGCGCCGAGCCGAGTGTTCGACGCGCTGAAGACCGTGTACGAGGACCTCGGCGTGCCGCCGGGAACGCACGATCCGACGACTGGTCGTGTCGGGAACACGGACTTCTGGAAGATCCGTCGCTTCGCGAACGAGCCGATATCTTCGTTTCTGAGCTGCGGCGAGACGTTTACCGGCGCGGCGGCGAACAACTACCGGATCTACATGTCGCTGCAGTCGGTCGTGCGGCCTGACGGCAAGGGTGCCTCGGAGGTCGAGACCGCGTTTTCGGCGCAGGCGCAGAACATGGAAGGCACGAGCTCCGACCGCATCTCCTGCGGGTCGACCGGCAAGCTCGAGGAACGAATACGGAAGGCCCTACTCCTCAAGCTCGGCGCCACTGGGTCTTAGCCCACCCAAGTCCGGCGTGGGAATGATTCGTTGGGGGTCAGACTCCGTTCTCATCGAACGGACGTATCGCGCCGGGCCAGAGAAGGCCGGCCATCCGGCGGCGGCATGGCCAGTTCCAAGTCATGAGCTGTCAGTCCTCAGCCATCAGGCATCAGGTTCCATTCCCGACAGGTTGGGGGCGCGAGAGCGGCGCGACGCCTGCCGGACCCTCGCGGGTCAACCACCGGAGGAAACGGAACCTGATGCCTGATCACTGAGTACCGACGACTGACACACTTGGTACTGGCAGGTGGACTGAGCACGCTGGAAGGGCGTTGAGGTGGCCTCCAGTTCGTCCCTTCGCTGAAACCGTCGGCGTGAGGCGTCTCGTACGGCCGGTATCCTCTCGAGAGCGGGGCCATGGGTACGTTCGTTCAGGACGTCCGGTACGCATTCCGGACGCTTTCGCGCAGCCGGATGTTCACCCTCATCGCCGTTGCGTGTCTCGCGATCGGCATTGGCGTCAACACCACGATCTTCAGCGTCGTAAACGCCATCCTCCTCCGGCCGTTCGCGTTCACCGAACCTGAACGCCTCGTCGTTCTGGAGGAGCAGAACACGAAAAGCGGCGACGACGCCGGCGTTGCCTGGCCGAACCTCGTCGATTGGCGCACCCAGTCGAATGCATTCGCCGACATCGCGGCGGTGCAGGGTCGTTCGCTCACGCTCGCCAACGTTGAAGAACCGGAACGACTCGAGGGGAGCGCCATCTCGTGGAACCTGTTCCCGATGCTCGGCGTCAAGCCCGCCCTGGGTCGTCTCATCCGTGCCGATGAAGACAAGCCGGGCGGGGATCGCGTCGTACTCCTGAGCGACGGCCTGTGGCAGCGCCGGTTCGGCCGCGACCCGAGGATCATCGGGAAGACGCTCATGCTCAACGAGATCGCGCACACCCGTGCGCGAAGTCGCCACGGAATTCAGTGATGCGTAACCGACGGCCAGAGTCATCGGCGTCATGGCGCCGTCGTTCAAGTTTCCCGAGCAGAGCGAGCTCTGGATCCCGCTGCGCGAGCTCGACGGTCGCAATCGACGCGATGAGAAGGGGCTCTTCACGTTCGCGCGTCTCGCGCCGGGCGTGACGGTCGACCAAGCGCGCACGGCGCTCAAGCAGGTATCGACCCGGCTGGCCGCGTCCTACCGCGAGAACGCGGACTGGAGCGCGAAGATCACCCCGTTGCGCGACACCTTCATCCCGTCGGACATCAAGCTGATCACGCTGACGATGATGGGTGCCGTGACGTTCGTGCTCCTCATCGCCTGCGCGAACGTGGCGAATCTCATGCTGGCGCGTGCCACCGCGCGGTCGCGCGAGATCGCCATCCGTTCGGCGTTAGGTGCCGGCAAACATCGGATCGTTCGGCAGCTCCTCACCGAAAGCGTCATCGTTGCCATTGCCGGCGGCGCGGTCGGCATTCCGCTGGCGGCCTGGGGGCTCAAGCTGCTCGACGCCGCAATTCCGCCTTCCGACGGAGTGCCGTACTACATCGACTGGCGACTCGATCAGCCGACACTGGTCTACACGGTCATCATCTCGATGCTCACCGGCGTCCTGTTCGGGCTCGCGCCGGCGTTGCAGGCCGCGCGAGGCAGCCTGCAGGAGGCGCTGCGCGACGGGGCACGCGGCAGCGGGTCCGGTGTACGCAAGAGTCGGCTGCGAAGCACGCTTGTCGTCGTCGAGATTGCGCTATCGCTCGTGCTGCTGGTTGGGGCATCGCTCTTCGTGCGCAGCTTCCTCACGCTGCAGAACAAGAGCGCCGGTTTCGAGACGACGTCGCTCATGACGACCCGCTTTTACCTGCAGGGAACGCGCTACGATTCGATCGCGCCCCGTGCCCGTCGCGCCGAGGACATCCTGCAGCGGATCGAGGCGCTACCGGGCGTGCGGTCCGCGTTCGTGTCGGGCTTGATTCCCGCGAACGGCGGAATGGGCGGCGGCGAGATCCTGGTGGACGGGCGCGCGCTCGAGACCGACCGGCAGCCGCTGGGCTTCTATGCCGGTGTCACCGACCACTTCTTCGCGACGTTAGGCGTCAAGCTCCTGAGCGGTCGCACGCTCACCTCGGCGGAGACGCGAGACAGCACGCCGGTGGCGGTAATCAACCAGACAATGGCGGAGCGGCTCTGGCCGGGCGCAGACCCAATCGGTCGTCGGTTCAAATACGTGAATGATTCACTGGGCCCATGGTTCACGGTCGTAGGCCTCGTCCCGGACATTGCCAACGACGACCTCGATGAGAAGCGGCCGCGGCTCGCGGCCTATCTGCCGCTTCGGTTCGCCACGTGGCGCGGGCTCGGCCTCGTGGTCCGCACGACCGGAGAGCCATCGGCGATCACGCCGGCGATGCGACGCGCCATCCGCGAGTCGGACGCGACGCTGGCGCTTTACGACGTGAACACGATGGAGAAGGTGCGCCAGCTCGGGTTCTGGCAATATGGGTTGTTCGGCAAGATGTTCTCGATCTTCGGTGCTGTCGCGCTCCTGCTCGCGGCCGTCGGAGTCTATGGCGTCATCTCGTACAGCGTCTCGCAGCGCACGCAGGAGATCGGCGTCCGTGTCGCGCTCGGCGCCCGTCGGACGGATGTGCTGAGATTGGTCGTGGGGCAGGGCATGCGGCTCGCGGCAATCGGGTTGGGCGTCGGCCTCGTAGGCGCGTTAGGCGTGACTCGTGTGGTGCGAAGCCTCTTGTTTGGCGTGTCGCCGACGGATCCGGTGAGCTTCGTCGGCATCACGGTGTTTCTGACGTTGGTGGCGGCCGTGGCGAGCTGGCTCCCGGCTCGTCGTGCGACGGGTGTTGATCCGATCGTGGCTTTGCGGCGGGATTGAGCGGGACCGGCCGGGAAGCGGGAGACGGGAGACGTGTTAGCGGCGCTGTTAACCCGTCTCCCGTCTCCCGTCTCACGTTTCCCGTCTCCCGTCTCCCGTCTCCCGATCGTCTACGGCTTCCGAACGACGCGATAAACCCACCCTCCCTTGTCATCGGAGATGTAGAGCGATCCGTCCGGCGCCTCCGCCACCGAGACCGGCCTGTGGGCCGCGCCAGTCGGCGACGGGTCTCCGCCTGCGAACCCATCCGCGAACACCTCGAACTTCCCGACAGGCTTGCCGTTCTGCCAGTTCACGAACACGACGTTGTACCCCGGTCCGGCCGGCTGCAGGCGGGGGTCGAATCGCGAGCCGTGGAACGCGATGAAGAGACCACCCGTGTACTTGTTGCCGAACGCGTCGCCGGAGTAGAACGTCATGCCTAACGGCGCCCAATGGGCCGGGTAGTCGGCGAGCGGGAGCTCGCGCGTCGCACATCGGCCGACCGTCTTGCCGTCGCCGCCGTACTCCGGCGCGAGGACTTTCTGGTTACGCGCACCATCGTAGTAGCAGTACGGCCAGCCGTATGATTTCCCGTCCTCGATCCGGAAGAGCTCCTCGGCGGGGAGGAGCGCGTCGTCGCGCTCGTCATACAGGTTCGGCCAGTTCTCGAACAGCTGGTCCCGGCCGTTCTGCGCGCCATACAGCAGCCCATCGGCGGGGTTGATCGCGAGCGCGTTCATGTTACGCGTTTCGGTGGCCACCCGGTGGCCGCTCGCGAGCGTTTGTCCGGTGGCGGTGGCGCTGAACCGCCAGATGCCCGCGCGAACCTCCAGCTCTGGACACGGATCGATGCCAGGCGATTCGAGCTGACGGTTGGCAACCTGGCACGAGTTCGATGCGGAGCCGTGATTCACGTACATGTTGCCCTTTCCGTCGAGCACGACGGTTTTCCGTTGGTGGTCGCCGCCGACGGGCAACCCCGACACCACGACGGTTGCCGCACTGCTCGGGACCAGCTCGTCTCCAGTGAAATCGTACCGGATCACGCGATCGTTCGGCGCGAAGTAGAGCTGCCCCTCGCTCCACGCGATCCCGTTCCCACCGGTGTCTCCGAAGCGCTCCTGGATCTCGGGTCGGCCGTCGCCATCGGCGTCGCGAAGCGCGAGAATGCCCCCGACGACCCCTCCCGGTGCGTTGTCGATCGCTACGTACAGGTCGCCGTTAGGCCGGACGGCCATGTGTCGTGCGCGGCCGACGCCCTTTGCGATCGCGAGGGCGCAGAATCCCGACGGCAATGTCAAACCTGCGTTGTCCGGATCGCACTGGATGTTCGTCCCGAGGGCGCGCGCGCCGCTTGCAGTGGCGGCAGTCGGACCCGGCGGTGCCGTCGTGTCCGTGCAGGCAATCGTTAGGCCGGAGAGTGCTCCGGCCACGAATGTCGCCCGAGGTCGAGTCACGATGGTTCTCCAGACCTGTTGCATACTCGGCATCCCTGACCTCCTGAAGTGAGGCGCCGTGTGGACGGCGCGTCGTCAGGGTTGCGGCATGCCACCGTCGTACCGGATGCTTTGGGTGCCATCGAATCCCGGCGGCACGCGGCGAACGACCGTGTCGTCGCGGTCGAAGGCGATGATCGATCGGTGAAGTCGTCCGTCGCGCGTTATAGACGTCCGAACACCCCGCGACGCTGTATCGATGGCGAGCACAAGCGCTCGGCGATAAGCTTCTGACCGGGTCCGATTCCCATTCCCTATTCCCGAGTCCCGACTATGGGTGCGGAATCACAGTGCACCGTGGAGTTCGACGGGCAGCGTTCGGAAGGCAGGGCGCAGCTCGAGACGGATCATCTGATCTTCCGCGGCGCGTTCCGACTGAACATCGCTCGCAAGTCGATCACGCAGCTCGATGCCACCGATGGAACGCTGCGTGTCACTTTCCCCGAGGGCACGGCGGTCTTCGAGCTTGGCCCCACCGCGGCGAAGTGGGCGGACAAGATCAAAAATCCACCGTCGCTGCTAGACAAGTTGGGCGTGAAGCCCGGGATGCGGGTTGCCGTGGTAGGGGTCGACGACGAGTCATTTCTCGCCCAGCTTGCCGATCGCACGATCGACATCGCACGCAAGACGCCGAGAAAGGGCACGGAGATCATCTTCTTCGGCGCTCGCAGCGTGGCCGATCTCGCACGCCTCGGGAAGCTGCGCGATTACCTGACGCCGGCCGGCGCGATCTGGGTGATTCACACGAAGGGGAAAGGCGCCACGTTCAAGGACGTCGATGTCTTTGGGGCGGCGAAGAAGGCCGGACTTGTCGACGTGAAGGTCGCCGGCTTCTCGTCCACTCACACGGCGGAAAAACTCGTCGTTCCAGTTAAAGACCGGAAATGAGGCGACACCGGCTTCGGCCTGCCGGATGCTCTACGTGGGCTCGACCTGCACCAGCATCGAGCAGCCGCGTAGCTACCTGGACTCGAGGCGCATCGCCATTCCGTACTTGGGCCTTAGCGTGATGATCGGCTGAAGTGCGACGGGATGGTCGCGCACGAGCCGCAGCCGCCAGCGCTGCGCGATCGTGGCGAGGAGAATCACGCCCTCCATCCACGCAAACTGTTCACCGACGCATACGCGCGGGCCGCCACCGAACGGGAAGTACGCGAACTTCTGGCGCTCGGCCTGCCGCTCGGGTGAGAACCGCTCGGGATCGAAGCGCTCCGGATCCGGAAACCAGCGCGCGTCACGCTGGGTCACATACGGCGACATGAGGACGATGGAGCGCGGCGGAATCTCGTATCCGTTTGCCTCGAACGGACCGAGCGCGCGGCGCCCCAGGATCCAGGCTGGCGGGTAGAGGCGCATCGACTCCGCCAGCACCATCCGCGTGTACGGCAGCAGCGGAAGGTCGTCCGCCGTCGGCAGCCGACCACCTAACGCCGAATCGATCTCGGCGTGGAGCCGCGCCTCCACTGCGGCATGCTGCGACAGGAGGTACCACGTCCACGTGAGCGCGTTCGCGGTCGTCTCGTGCCCGGCGAGGAAGATGGTCATCGCCTCGTCACGCAGCTGGACGTCGCTCATGCCGCCGCCGTCGCCCTCGGTGTCCTGGGCGAGCAGCAGCATCGAGAGCAGGTCTCCACGGTCGGCGCTACTCCGGCGACGCTCCTCGATCATCCGGTAGATCGTCGCGTCGAGACGCGAGCGTGCTTTCCGGAATCGCAGCGTCGACGGCACGGGCAGATGCTCCAGCAGCTCGCCGAACGGCAGGAAGAAGCCGAAGTTGAACGCCTGGAACGTCGTCGTAAGCGCCGCGCCGATCTCGGCGGCCTCGTGCTCGACGTCAGAGTCGAAGAGCGTTTTGCCGACGATCGCGAGCGTGAGCGCCATCATTTCCTTGTGCGCGTCGAGCACGGCGCCGGACTGCCATCGATCGCGACGCGCCGCGGCGTAGGACGCCATCGTCGCGCCATAGCCAGCCACGCGCTGCCGATGAAACGCGGGCTGCGCCAGACGCCGCTGCCGCAGGTGGAAGTCTCCCTCGCTCGTAAGCAGTCCGGTCCCGAGCAGCATTTTGGCTCGCTCGAGGCCACGGCCCTTGTGGAAGTTGCGGTGGTTCGTGACGAGCACGTCCCGCACGAGGTCCGGATGGTTGAACAGGTACAGGGTCTCCGGGCCTAACGGGACGCGGGCTATCTCGCCGTACTCCCGCGTGAGCGCGGTGAGAAAGGCGAGCGGGTCGCGTCCCAGGCGCAGCGCATTCAGCGCCGGCACTCGGCGACGCGGCCCCGGCGGCTGCGCGCGTATCGTTAGGTGCGGCGCGTCCTGCACTGTCGTGTTGCCCATGACTCCGTCAGCGTCCGGCGATGAAGGACCCGAGCCTCTCGCATTATCGCTGTCTGTACACCGCGCGCGGAAGTGAGGGAAAAGAACACGCCGTGAAGCGAGCGCTCCACGGCGTGTCTGGATCGTCGTTGCCCCCTCAGGCGATTTCCGATCCAGTCCCCTTTCGACGTCGAACCCCTCCTACCGGGTGCCTTGTGCTCCGGCCGCCGGCACCGCCACGTTCGAGCAGATGACCGCCCCCGACTCGACTCCGACCGCGTCCGGTCCCGATGCCGTCGTGCATGGCGTCGCGAGCCACGTGTGTCGCGCCAGGGCGCTCCACCCCTTCAGCGGATCGGTCGACACGATCGTGATCTCCACGTCCGACGAGCGACGGAAGTCCAGGTCTGACAGGTCCGTCGTGTATCGCAGATTCTCAGCGTAGTACGCCTCTTCGGCCGTTCGCAGCGCGCCGAGGTCACTTCGCAGCACGGCCTGATACGATCGCTCCTTCATGTTTCGGATGCGCGGAACGCTGATCCCAGCCAGCACTCCCATGAACACCATGACGGTGAGCAGTTCGACGAAGGTGAAGCCGGGCCTGTTGAAGCGGCGCATGTTCTTTCTGAATGTCTCGCGTGTGAGGGTTCCGGTCTGCGGCGTGACGGAAAGCAGGACCGGTGCCAGCCCTGCCGCGCGACCTAACGCGATGCGGGTGAATGACTTGAAGCGTGGCGAGCGCGGTCACGGGTGCGCTCGCGGTGTGGCCCCCCAACTACATCCGACGGCGGGGTGTCGAGGCGTCGCGACAGACGATGGATCTCGCGATTCGTCGAGTGACCGACATCACGAACGCCAGGCGCTGCCGACCTAGATCGTCACCGAAGACTGGACGGACGCCGCGATCGCGGCGCCGAACGCGCGCGCGCTCGCGAACCGGTCCTTCGGGTTGCGCGCCAACGCCTTCGTGATAGCCGCATCGAGGGCGGGAGGAACGTCACGCCGTAGCTCGCGGACCGGCCGCGGCGTGGTCGACAGCTTCGCCGCGATGATCATGTGCGCCGCGCGCGCGGTGAACGGAGGCTCGGACGCGAGCATCTCGTAGAGCACCGACGCGAGGCTGTACAAGTCCGCGCGGCCATCGATCTCGCGTTCGCCGCTCGCCTGCTCGGGGCTCATGTACGCAGGACTTCCAACCGTCATTCCGGCGGCGGTGGTCCATTCGGTGCCGCTCCGCCGCAGCGCGCGCGCAATCCCGAAGTCCGCGACGATGGCGTGGCCGTCGTGCAGGAGGATGTTCTCGGGCTTGATGTCGCGATGGATGACTTCGCGCATGTGGGCGAAATCGAGCGCGGCGGCGACCTCCACCGCCAGTCGCACGGCCTCGTCGATCGGCAGTTGATGCTCTCGCTTGAGCCGGGCGCGCAGCGTCTCGCCGTCGACGAATGGGCTCACGAAATAGCTCGTTTCGCCGGTCGTGCCGGAGTCGTACAGCGGCAGGATGTGGGGGTGCTGGAGCCGGGCGAGCAGCCGGATCTCGCGCTGGAACCGCTCGGCACCGGGGGCGTCTCCGACGTCCGAGCGGAAGACCTTGATGGCAACTGGTCGGTCGTGGCGGATGTCGCGCGCGAGGAACACGACCGCCATGCCACCGCGGCCGAGTTCGCGCTCGATCACGTAACGGTCTTTGAGCAGGTTCTGAAACCGCTCGGCCAGGACGCTCATCTCCAACCCTCCCGTCGACAGCGTTGGCAGTATGCGTCGTTGGATGTGAAACGGAAAGACCGGGGACGGACGACGGACGACTGGGGACGGGCGGGAACGGCGGCTGGCGACTGGCGGCGGGCGGCAGGCGGCTGGGAACTGCGGACTGCTGACTGCGCAGTAAGCGCCATCGCCAGGCGCCAGCCGCCAGCCGCCAGTCGCCCGTATGCAAGTAGTTACTTGCATTCACCGCCCGAGCCGTCTAGATTTGCCCCTCCTTATGGCCAGCAGACAGAAACTCCTCGCCGCCGCCGCGCGCATCTACGGCGAGTCCGGATTCCGCGGCGCCACCACGCGCCGCATCGCCGATGAGGCCGGGGTCAACGAAGTCACGCTGTTCCGCCTCTTCGGATCGAAGTCCGCGCTCATCGCCGAAGCCATCCGGGAGCACGCGCCACGGGCCACCGAGCCCGGTGGATTGCCCGTCGAGCCCGTCGACCCCGAAAGCGAGCTCTCCGCCTGGTGCGATGCGCAGCTCACGCATCTGCGCGCCGCGCGGTCGATGATCCGAAAGGCGATGGGCGAGATCGAGGAGCACCCAGAGATGGCGCCCTGTATGTCCGAAGGGACGCAGTACGCTTTCCGCGAGCTGCTCGATTACGTTGGTCGGCTCCGTCCCGCAGGCGGCGGAATCGCGGAGAACGAGATCCGCGCTGCTGCGGCGATGCTCATCAGTGCGCTCTTCGGCGACGCGATGGGGCGCGAGATGATGCCCATGCTGTACCCGCAGCCCGAGTCCGACGCTGCGGCGCTCTACTCGAGGAATTTTCTCCGCGCGATCGGGTGGGATGCCCCGCGACGCCGAAGCCCGGCACGCGGTGCGCATGCACGACAGCGCGCCCGCGGCACCGCTACCCGCCGCTGATTTCCCTCCTCAGTTCGGATACGTCAATGCATTTCCGCTCATTACGCCGCGTCGCGCTCATCGCGACCGCTATCCTCGCTTCGCCGCCCGCGCATCGCGCGTTGGTGGCCCAACAGCCCACGCCGCCTGTGCGTCCTGCGCGTGACACTTCAGCTACGCCCGGTATGCCACGCCCGCTCTCGCTGGACGAGGCGATGAAGATCGCCGAACGTCAGAGTGAGAACCTCCAGATCGCGCGCGCCGGTGTCGATCGAGCACGCGGACAGGTTCTGCAGGCGAAGAGTCAATACCTGCCGCAGCTCAGCGGTTCGGTGCAATACATACGTACGCTCCAGAGCCAGTTCGACGTGTTGCGCAACTCCGCGCAGCCGCAGCCGGGGCCTGACGTGCCACCGGCGCCCGCGCGCGACACGACGACGTACTTCACGCCGTGCACACGGTATCTCGCCGGGGCAGCCGCAACGGAGGCCCAGCGGGTCGCGGGTCTGGAGACGTTCGCGCAGTGCTCGAGCGGTGGCACTGGCGGCATCGACTTCACGAAGGTCGGGTTCGGCTCGCCGAATCAGTATCAGCTCGGCTTGTCCGGATCCTACAGCCTGTTCACCGGTGGACGCGTCAACGCGCAGCACGCCGCAGCCGCCGCGGGCCGTCGGTCCGCGGGCGTCGAGGTGACGGCTCAGCGCGCGCAGCTTCAGCTCGATGTTGCGCAGGCGTATTACGACGCCGCGCTCGCCGATCGGCTCGTCGACATCGCCGACTCCTCTCTCGTCCAGACCGAGGAGGCGCTGCGCCAGACCTCGCTCGCCAGGCAGGTCGGCAATCAGTCGGAGTTCGATCTGCTGCGCGCACGCGTGACGCGCGACAATCAGATTCCACCACTGCTTCAGGCAAAGACGTCGCGCAACCTCGCGTACCTTCGGCTCAAACAGCTGCTCAATCTGCCTTTTAGCGATTCGCTGACGCTCACCGATGGCATCGTGGATGTCGAGGAAACGGCGAACGCCAGGGTCACTGCCACCTCGAACGACCGCGCCGCTCTGACGACGCTGGTATTTGCGTTGAGCGACTCGATCGTGCGGCAGTCCGACACGACGACCGAGGCGCGCTCGACGGTCCGCCAGCTCGATGAATCGCTGACCGCGCAGGAAATGCAGCGGAAGATAGCGAGGTCCGAGTACCTGCCGAACGTTACGCTCTCGACGTCGTATGGCCGCGTTGCGTTCCCGACGGGAGGCGTGCCGAACTGGAACAATTTCGTGAACAACTGGACCGTAACCGTCGGCGCGTCGATGCCCTTGTTCACCGGCGGACGGATTCGCGGCGAGAATGTCGTTGCGCAGGCGAACGTCGCCGAAGCGAAGGCTCGTCTTCAGCAGACGCGCGAGCTCGCGTCGCTCGATGCGCGTCAGGCTATTGCCGAGCTGCAGCAGGCCGTTGCGACGCTCGCGGCGAGTGGCGGCACGGCGGACCAGGCCACGCGCGCGTACAACATCGCCGAGGTGCGCTTCAAGGAAGGGCTCTCTACCCAGCTCGAGCTGACGGAATCCCGGCTTCTGCTTCAGCAGGCGCGCGCGAATCGGGCCCAGGCGGCCCGCGACTTCCAGGTCGCACGGCTGCGCCTAACGCTGTTGAAGGATCTCCCGCTCGGAGCCGGCAACGCTGCCGGCGTCGGCTCGACAGTCGGCGGACGTAGCACTCTGCCGTCCACGGGTGGCGCTGGCTCGATACAGCAACAACCACAGCAACCGCAGCAGCTTCCGCGGGCGGGTTCCGCCGCCAGCATTTCCGGAACTGGACAGCCACAGTAAGGGAGTACGACTCCAATGCAACCAGGAATCAATCGTCACCGGATGCGAGTCGGCTCGATCGCTATCGCGATCGCTGTTACCGCCGTGACGTTCGCAGGATGTAAGCGCGGTGAAGCCGGAGACGCGAAGGCCGAATCCGCGCCCGCGCCCACGACCGTCGGTACGGAGAACGTCGTCGTCGTGTCGCAGGCGGAGCTGGCGAGCGGCCCGGCCATCTCCGGTAACCTCCAGGCAGAGCAGGAGGCGACGGTGCGCGCGCAGATCGGCGGCACCGTGCTGCAGACGCTCGTCGACGAGGGGAGCCGCGTGACCACCGGAACATTGCTCGCGCGCATCGACGACCGCACGATCCGCGACCAGTACCTGTCGGCGCGCTCGGCCATGACGTCCGCGCAGAGCGCCGCCGAGGTCGCGCAGCGGAACCTCGAGCGAAGCGAGCGTCTGGCGACAGCGGGCGCCATTGCCGACCGCGATCTCGAGACGGCGCGAACGCAGAACATTGCAGCGCAGTCCCAGCTCGCGGACGCCAAGGCGCGCCTGACGCTCCAGGAGAAGCAGCTGGCCGATGCACAGATCCGCGCGCCGTTCCCCGGCATCGTCTCGAAGCGCAATGTGAACGGCGGCGACGTAGTGCAATCGGGCGGCGAGCTGTTCCGGGTCGTGGACCCCAGGAGCATGAGGCTCGAGGCGTCGGTCCCCGCCAGCCAGCTCAGCTCGATCAAGGTCGGGGCGCCGGTGTCGTTCAGCGTCAGTGGGTATCCCGATCGGTCGTTCGAGGGCAAGATCACGCGCATCAACCCGATCGCCGATCCGACGACCGGGCAGGTGCGGGTCGTCGTCGGGCTGCCTAACGCTTCCAACAACCTCGTCGGTGGTCTGTTCGCTGAAGGCCGCGTGGCCAGCGAGCGGCGGAACGTGCTCGTTGCTCCCACGAGCGCTGTCGACGTCACGGGCATCAAGCCGTTCGTGATCCGGCTGAAGGACGGAAAGGTCGAGCGCGTGGAGGTCGAGCTCGGTCTGCGCGACGAGGAATCGGAGCGCGTCGAGATCAAGACCGGGCTCGCGAAGGGTGACACGCTGCTGATCGGCGCGGCGCGTGGCATTTCACCAGGAACGCCGGTTCGCGTCAGCACGCCGTCGGATACGCCGGCATCGAAGAGCTGAAGCCAGCAACGTTGTCATCCTGAGCGAAGCGAAGGATCCTCACCGTCCCGAAAGAGAGAGCCCTCTCTCGGCAGAATGAAGATCCTTCGGCTGACGCCTCAGGGTGACAACCTAACGAGAGAACGACATGTTTATCTCTGATTTCGCGATCAAGCGACCCATCGTCACGGTGGTGTCGATGCTGGCGCTCGTCGTCTTCGGGCTCATTTCGTTAGGCAAGCTGCAGACGGACGAGTTCCCCGACGTCGCCCCACCGATCGTCACGGTCGGAATCCCGTACCCGGGCGCCTCGCCCGACGGCGTGGAGAAGGAAATCCTCGACCCGGTCGAGGAGGCCATCTCGTCGATCAGCGGCGTCAAGACCATCAGCGGCAGCGCCGAGGATGGCTTCGCGACGATCGTCATCGAGTTCCT
>Ga0075424_100003047_pt1 | contig 15582 bp, 12 predicted proteins | sample SoiMethybrSBSTD3_FD_75301 | JGI IMG/M metagenome (GOLD analysis project Ga0075424, IMG submission 75301) | Bulk soil microbial communities from a Populus tree surrounding site in Tennessee, USA - Soil MetaG P. TD hybrid SBSTD3 | ecosystem: Environmental > Terrestrial > Soil > Tree plantation... | reverse complement strand
TGTCGACCTTTCAGAAAGTCCTGATGAAGGAGCCGGCGAACTCGCTGGCCCGCATCAACGTCGGGTACATCTGCCTCAAGAAGCGGATCTTCGGCGAAGCCATCGAGCACCTTTCGAAGGCGATCCGGCTCGACAACGACAAGAAGGCGACGCTCTACGCCCATTTCTATCTGGGGCTCGTGTATCTCAATCGCGAGATGTACGAGGATGCGCAGACGTTTTTCCAGAAGACCCTGAAGCTGGGTCCCAACCTGATCGAGGCCTATTACGAGCTGGGGCGATCCTACTGGTTCGGCGGGGACCAGGCGCAGGCCCGCAAGTACTGGGAGGAAGGGTTCAAGGCCAACAAGTTCAATCCCTGGGGCAAGAAGTGTGAGGAAACCCTGGCGCTGGTCGCCAAAGGGGAGGCCCCGCCACGCCCCTAGGCAATAGCCTTAACTGCTTGACGGGCAGTTGATTACGGACTAGAATCCGCGTCTTATGTCCGATCCGATCATTGCCCGCTCCCGCCTTCGCTACGGCCCACGGAACTTTGCACTGCTGGGGGCGGCGCTGTTTTGTATCACGGTGGGGTACTATTTGCTGTCCAAAGGTTCGACCACCGCGGCACCGATCCTGCTCGTGCTCGGGTATTGTGTGCTCTTCCCAGTCGGCTTGGCCCTCTAACTACGACTCGCGTGATCGGGCGAATAGCTCAGCGGTTCAGAGCGCCTGCCTTACACGCAGGATGTCGGGGGTTCGAATCCCTCTTCGCCCACTGGGGTACGACTACTATCGGAGGTCTAACCGCGTGAGAGCGTTACGATTGTTCGCCGTCCTCTCCCTCGCCGGGGCGGGCGCCGCCGAGGCGCAACTGGCCGTGCCGCAGACTCAGAATCTGGAAAAACTCCTGATTCTCAATACGCCGGCCGAGCCGTCCTCCGACTCCGCGCTCGCAATGCCGGTGATCGACGCCGCCCGTGACCGGTTGACGGCGATGGCGCGCTACAAGGTCATGGTGGTTCCGAAGGCCAAGATCTGCGAAGCGCTCACTCAATCAGGCTTCCCGTGCAACGCGCTGTTGACGCAGCAGCAAGCGCAGCAGCTTGCCAAGGCGCTTGGCGTCAATTCGTACAACACCGGCAGCGTGGGCCACAATGGTGGCCACCTGGTGGCGAACGTCCGGATCATCTCGGGGAGCTCCGGCTTTTCATCGTCGTTCACGGTGGATGGTGGCAATCCAGGAACGCCACTGGCGCTCGGTGATTTGATCGCGCAACGACTGAACAAGATCGTGCGCGCCGCGGAGTTCGCGCGCACCTGCAACGAGCAGCGCTCGCGCAACGCGCTCGATCGCGCGCTGGCGGAAGCGAACAAGGCGTTTGCGATCGAGCCGAATCTGGCAGAAGCCAACCTGTGCGTAGCCACCATTCGGGAAGTCCAGCATGCACCGGCCGACAGCATCATCGCGGCATTAGGCCGCGCCCTCAAGGGCGATCCCGGCAACCAGACGGTCTGGGGTCGGATGGCAGCCATCTACCTGCAGAAGGGCGACACGGCCGGGGCATTGAACGCCTATGACTCGTTGTTGTCCTACAACCCCAATGACTTGAACCTCGCCAAGGGATTGGCCTCGCTGCTGGTGCAGCAAAAGCAGTTTGAGCGGGCGGAGCGCCTGATATCCAACGTATTGAAACGCTCGCCAGGTGATCAGCAGCTGATGGACATGCGCAAGCGTGCCTGCATCGAAGGCGGTTTGTATTCCTGCACGCTGGAGATCTTGCGCACCGAGGTTACGAATGACACCGCAAAGCTCTCGGACACGACCCAGCTGAAGCTGGCGCTGGCGAACGCTCAGGCGGCTTCGGACACGCAGGCATTGTTGTGGTGGGCCCGGGCGGCGTATAAGCGCCACCCAACGACCGTGGCATTCGTGAAACAGCTGGGTGGAGCGCACGCTTTGGCTGGAAACGTGGACTCGGCGCTGTCCTATTATCGGAAGGCCGTGGCTCAGAATCCCAACGACGTCCAGACCAGCTTGCTGATCGCGAAGACGATCGTCGATGCCGCCGTCTGGGATACGACGGTCTCCGGCCCGTGCCAGCGACGCAACGATACGACCTGCCTGAAGCAATTGCGGGTGCCCTTCGTTGCGAAGATCGAACCCGCCCGGCAGTATCTGGCCGCGGGATTCGCTTCCCCTGACACCGCCATCCGCCTCACCACGGCCGTGATTTCACTCGGCGGCGGCTCCAAAATCGCCCAAGCCGGGGCGTACGACGCTGCCTATCCCTGGCTCGACCAGCTGCTCACGCAGATCGCGCCGCGCAGCCCCGCTGACACGACGGGCCCGCGGCAGGCAATCAGACTACAGGCCAGCTTCTGGTTCGGGTTGTCGTCCGCCTTGTCGCTCGGTCCGACGTATCAGACCATGGTCAAAGACAAGAACTGTGACCTGGCCAAATCGATCAACGACCGCATTCAGCGCAGCGTTCAAGCGATGGACCTCGGCGGTCGCGTGGCCCCGAGCGTCGCGATTCAGATGCGCAGCATCCTGATGCAGTACTCGAATCAAATGCCCAAGGTGAAGCAGGCATTCCACTGCAGGAATTTCTAACGCGTTGAATTGCCTCGGCGCTGACGGTATATTGCGACGCTCCGAAGCAGGGGGCTGTAGCTCAGCTGGTTAGAGTGCCGGTCTGTCACACCGGAGGTCGCGGGTTCGAGCCCCGTCAGCCCCGCCTGAACCCGCCTCGCGGGATACGTGTCCGGCTCCGCCTGCCTCGGCAAGCGGGGCCGTCTTTTTTCGCCCGAACCGGAGCACCCATCTGACCGCCACCGCCTTCCACGTCCCGGTCCTCGCCCACGTCGTTCGTGAATGGGCGGAGGGATCGCGCCGTGCCGTAGACGCGACGGCGGGCGGCGGCGGCCACGCGGCCGTGCTCCGTTCCGCGGGGGCCCTGGTGCTGGCCATCGATCGCGACCCGGACGCGCTCGCGGCGGCCCGCCAGACGCTCGGGTCGGATGGGTTCACCTGGTTGGCGGCACCGTTCGGCTCAGCCGAAGCGCTGGCCGCCGTCGCCGCGCATCGTCCCGACCGGATCCTCATCGATCTGGGCGTGTCCTCCCATCAGCTGGACGATACCGCCCGCGGCTTCACCTTCCGGCCGGGAGCGCCGCTCGATATGCGCATGACGGCCGGGCGAGGGGCAAGCGCCGCGGATCTCCTGAACACCTGGCCCGAGGAACGCCTCGCCGACGCGTTTGCCGAAGGCGCTGACGAGCCGCGGGCAAGAGCGCTGGCCCGAGCGATCGTCCGGCGCCGGACGCGCGCACCCTTCCACATCAGCGACGATCTCGTCAACGCCATTCGCGGTGTGCTGGGGGCCAAATCCGGGCCGGCGGACTTCGCGCGACTGTTCCAAGCGGTGCGCATGGCGGTCAACGGCGAGCGCGAACAGCTGTCCCAGGCCTTGCCCGCGTTCCGCGACGCCCTCGTGCCGGGCGGGCGGCTGGGCGTCATCGCGTATCACTCCGGCGAGGATCGCCTCGTGAAGCACGCGTTCCGGGAGTGGGCGCGCGACTGCGTCTGTCCGCCTCGACAGCCGATCTGCACCTGCCGGGGCAGGGCGCTCGGCACGGTCCTGACCCGCAGGGCCGTCATCCCTGAGCCGGCTGAGGTCGCCGCCAATCCGCGGGCGCGGTCGGCGAGATTCCGCGCCTTTGCCACCGCGAGCCCGGCGTCGTATGGCGATTAGAGGCCGCCACCGGTTCTTCTTCTGGCTTGCCGCCTCCTGCGTGGCATTGTGGCTCGTGGTCTGGCGTCAAACCGACAGCTTCCGTCTCGCGCGCGCCCTGGGGGACATGCGTACCCAGCGCACGGCGCTGGAGGGTCGCCTGAGCGATTACGAGCGGCGCTTGCGCTCGGCCTCCAGCCGGGAGCAGCTGATGCAGCGCGTGGCCGAGCGGCTCGGCCTGCGCCGGGCGCGCGATTCGGAAATCATCCGCATCACGGCGCCGGACTCGGGCGCCGGGCAGCACTGAGCCGTGGCGAAGCCGGCGGTCCGGCTCCAGGCCCTGCAGGTGGCGATCCTCGCGGGACTCGCGGCGGTGGTGCTGCGGGCCGCGCAAGTCCAGCTGTTACAGGGCAACCGCTACGCCGAAGAAGCGCGGTCGCGCCGGACCGAGCGCATTACGCTTGATGCGCGTCGCGGCGGCCTGTACGATCGCAACGGGACCGCGATCGCGCTCACCCAGGAGACCTACCACGTCGGGGTCGCCGCCAACGAGCTGCGGGATCCCCCGCGCGACGCGGCAGCGATCGCGCGGGCGCTGCGGTTGCCGCCCGATCAGGTGCGAGCCGGCATGCGCAAACGCTACGCGTATTTCGGCGGCCCGTTCGGCGCCGTCGACGTCCAGAAGATCCGGTCGCTGCGCGGCGTGCACCTCGAGCCGGTGCTGCGCCGCTTCTATCCCTCGCCCGATTTCGCGCGGGCGGTCGTGGGCGGAATCGGCGTCGATGGTCGTGGCGCGGCGGGTTTGGAGCGGACGTACGACAGCCTGCTGGCCGGCCGGCCGGGTGCGGCGGTCGTGCTCAAGGATCGCTCGGGTCGGGAATACGAGTCGCCATCCCGCTTGATCGCGGCGCCCGTCGCCGGCGCGGATCTGATTCTCACGATCGACGGCGAGCTGCAGGAGATCGCCCAGCAGGTCCTGGTGGAGGCGCTGCGCCAGCTCAACGCGGACGGCGGCGACGTGGTGATTCTCGATCCCAAGACCGGTGAGCTGCTCGCCGTCGCTTCGAAACGCCGCGACGGCAGCGCTCCGCCCAGCGCGTTCACCGAGACCTACGAGCCGGGCTCGCTGGCCAAGATCTTCGCGGCCGCGAGCCTGCTCGCGCGCGATCGCGTCCGCCCGTCGGACCGCGTGTCGGGCGAAGGGGGCCGCTACAAGATCCCCGGCCGTCCCGTGCTGCAGGACGATCACCCGCTGCCGTCGTTCACGCTCGCACAGGCGATCGCCGTGTCGAGCAACATCGCCATGGCGAAATTCGTCACGCGGCTCAACCACACCGAGCAGTACAACACGCTGCGCGACTTCGGGCTCGGCGCGCCGACGGGCGTCGAGTTTCCCTCCGAGTCGCCGGGCCGGCTGCGGCGTCCCGACGACTGGTCCAAGACCAGCGCCGTGAGTCTCGCGATCGGGTACGAAGTCTCGGCCACTCCGCTGCAGATCGCCGCGGCGTACGGAGCCATCGCCAACGACGGGGTGCTGCTGGTGCCGACCCTGGTGCGCGAGGTGCGCGATCCCGAGGGCGAGGTGCTGTACCGGCACCGGCCCGAGCCGGTGCGCCGCGTGGTGTCTCCGGCGCTGGCCCGGCAGCTGCGCGGCCTGCTGCGCGGCGTGGTGGATCAGGGCACAGCGACGGGCGTGACCATCGCGCATTTCGGCGTGGCCGCGAAGACCGGCACCGCCCGCCGGACCGTGGAGGGTCGCTACGCGCCGGGGCAGTACGTGGCGTCGCTCGCGACCCTGTTTCCGGCCGATGATCCTCAGATCGTGGTGGTCGTGAAAATCGACGACCCTGATCCGAAGAAAAAGGGATACTTCGCGGCGCAAACCGCGGCGCCCGTCACCCGCTCGCTGCTCGAGCAGGCGCTCGCCTCGCGCACCGTGACTTTGAACCAGGCCCGCGTCGCCACGACGCCGATCGCGGAATCGGTGGCGGATGCCGCGGACGACGGGACCGTGCCCTACGTCGTGCCGTGGCCGTTTCATCCCGACACCACGGGACGTCGCACCGGACGCCAGATCGTGCCCGACGTGACCGGGCAGTCTCTGCGGACCGCCGTGCGGACGTTGCATCGTCGCGGATTCCGCGTGACGCTGCGCGGCTGGGGTGTCGCGGAGCATACCTGGCCCGCGGCGGGCAGTGCCGCGGCGGTGGGCTCCGTCGTGACCCTGTTCGCGGAGGAGCGACGGTGAGCTCGCTCGCCGACATCGTCGCCACGTTGCGTGAGGCCAAACTGCTGGCGACCGAGCCGGTCGGCGCCTTGCCCGCGATCACGGGTCTCACGGCCGATTCGCGGCGCATCCACGCCGGCATGCTCTATTGCGCGGTGCGCGGCGCCGTGGAGGATGGCCACAAGTACGTCACGGCCGCGCTGCGCGCGGGCGCCGCCGCCGCGCTGGTCGAGGCCCCTATCCCGGTCGCCCTGACACAAATCATCGTGACCGACGGCCGACGCGCGGCCGCGAAAGCCGCCGAGACGTGGTACGGCCGTCCGGCGGCGAAGCTCGATCTCATCGGCGTCACCGGAACCAACGGCAAATCCACGACCGTGACGCTGGCGCGGCATGTCTTGTCGGGTGTCGAGCCCATGGGCTCGATCGGCACGCTGGGGGCGGTCGACCCTCGAGGCGAAGCGGTCGAGAGCGAGGCGGGGAACCTCACGACGCCCGGTCCCATCGATTTGCAGGCGACGCTCGCCTCCCTGGTGGATCGCGGCGCGCGCGGCGTCGCAATGGAGGTGTCGTCGCACAGTCTCGATCAGGGCCGGGTGGAAGGGCTGACGTTTCGTGTCGCCATATTCACCAACTTGACGCGGGATCACCTCGACTATCACAAGACGTTCGACGACTACTTCCGCGCCAAGGCGCGCCTCGCCGATTGCCTGGCCGCGAACGGGGTCGAGGTCGTCAACGCCGACGATTCCACCTGGCAAAAGCTGCGGCGCGGCGGCCACCGTCGCATCACGTTCGGGGAAAAGGGGGGCGACGTCACGGCCCACCGTATCACCGTGGACCCCGGCGGCTCGCGCTTCGAGCTGGTCACTCCGCTCGGCAGCGCGCCGGTGCGACTGCCCCTGTTGGGGCGGTTCAACGTGGCCAACGCGCTTGGCGTGGCCGCCGCGGGCTGGGGCATGGGGCTGTCGGTCGAGGAAGTCGCCGAGCGATTGGGGCGGGCTCCGCAGGTCCCGGGGCGGATGGAGCGCATCGCGACCCAGCCATGCACGGTGCTGCGCGACTACGCGCACACGCCCGATGCGCTCGAGCGCGCGCTCGAGGCATTGCGCCCCATCACGCCGCGTCGCCTGCTCGTGGTGTTCGGCGCCGGCGGTGACCGGGATCGCGGCAAGCGGGCCCCGATGGGGGAGATCGTGTCGCGGCTCGCCGATCTGGCGATCGTCACGTCGGACAACCCCCGGACCGAAGACCCTGAGCGGATCCTGAACGAGGTCGAGGAAGGCATGCGGGGTCCGGTCGCGCAGCCGCACGTGCGAGAGGTCGATCGCCGTCGCGCCATCGCGCATGCGTTGTCGGTCGCGCGGGAGGGTGACACGCTGCTCCTGGCGGGGAAGGGGCACGAGACCTACCAGGTCGTCGGGAATGAGAAGCAGCCGTTCGACGAGCGGCGCATCATCCGCGAGCTGGGAGCGTCGTGACGACCGACGCCTTCTGGACGAATGCCAAAGTCGCGGCGGCGTTGGGCGTGGCCCCACCCGACGGGGAAGGCCCGCCGAGCTTCGTGGCCGTGACGACGGACACCCGTCACTTGAAGGGTGGGGAGCTGTTCGTCGCGCTCAAGGGCGAGCGATTCGACGCGCACGATTTCCTCGCCCAGGCGCGATTGAGCGGCGCCGCCGCGGCCGTGGTCCGTCATGGCACCCCCCCGGTGCCCGGTCTTCCTTTCTATACGGTCGACGAGCCGCGCGTGGCGCTCGGGCGCCTCGCCCGGGCCCGGCGCCGTGCCCTGCCCGCCGGGACGCCCGTCGTGGCAATCACCGGCTCCACCGGAAAGACGAGCACCAAGGAGCTGGTTCGCGCGGCCCTCGCCACCCGTGTCCCGGTCCACGCCACGGCGGGCAATCTGAACAACGAAATCGGCGTGCCGTTGACGCTGCTGGCGATTCCTACGGAGGCCGGAGCCGTCGTGGTGGAGGCGGGCGCCAGCGTACCCGGAGAAATCGCGCGGCTGCGTGACGTGATCGAGCCGACCATCGGCGTGATCACGAACGTCGGACACTCGCACGTCGAAGGATTCGGGTCGCTCGTCGGAGTGATGCGTGAGAAACTGTCGCTCGTGGACGGGGTCCCCGTCGCGGTCGTCGGCACGGAGCCACCGGAGCTGGCCGTACTGGCGCGCCAGCGGACGCGAACGATCGTTGCCGGCGCGGCCGGATCCGCCGACGTCGTCGCGGAATCCGTCTCGCTCGATGCGCGCGGTCACTGCCGGTTGCGGTGGCTGGGGCAGGACGTCACGCTTCCCCTGTTCGGATTGCACCAGGCCGAGAACGCGATGATCGCCCTGGCGGTCGCTCGCGAGGTGGGCCTCGAGCCGGCGGCGGCGCTGGCCGGTCTCGCGCACGCGCAGCTGCCCGGCGGCCGGGGCCGGGTGGTCGCGCTCGGCGACCTGACCATCATCGACGATACGTACAACGCGAGCCCGGCCTCGCTGCGCGGGGCGGTGGAGTCGGCCGCGTGGCTCGCCGGTGCGCGTCATCGCCCGCTGGTCGTGGTGGTGGGAACGATGTTGGAGTTGGGCCCCGAGAGTGCGAGATTGCATGCGGCCGCGGCCGAGGAGATCCTCCGGCACGAGCCGGTGTTGATCGGCGCGGTCGGGGAGTTCGTGTCGTCGTTCGCCCGGTTCAGGGACCGGCTGGGCGCGCGGCTGCTCGTCGCGGCCGATGCGGAGGAACTGGGCCCGCGGCTCAAGGCCGCGCTTCACGGTAACGAGGTGGTGCTGCTCAAGGCGTCGCGGGGAGTCGCCCTGGAGCGGGTGCTGCCTCATCTCAGCTGAGGGGGATCCCGGGCGCCGTGCTCTACCATCTGCTGGCTCCACTCGCCAAGCAGCACATCCTCTTCAATCTCTTCAACTACATCACCTTTCGTGCGGCCGGTGCCACCGTGACGGCCCTGATTCTGGGCTTTGCCATCGGTCCGTGGGTGATCCGCCGGCTGCGCCAGATGGGCGTCGGGCAGGTGATCCGGGCAGAAGGCCCGTCGACCCATCAGGAAAAACGTGGCACGCCCACGATGGGCGGGTTGATCATCATCCTGGCCACGATCGTGCCGACGCTGCTGTGGGCGCGCCTCGACACGCGGTACGTGCTGGTGGCCGTGGCGGCCACGTTGTGGATGGGCGTGATCGGATTCACGGACGACTACCTGAAGATCGTCCGCGGCAAATCGCAGGGACTGGTCGCGCGCTGGAAGCTGGTCGGACAGGTGTCGTTCGGTCTGGCGCTCGGCGTCGTGCTCGTCGTATGGCCCTTCATGCCCAAGCTGGCGACCTCGACGCAGGTGCCGCTGTTCAAATTCATCGTGCTGGCCCTCCCCTGGCCGCTCTACATCGCGTTCGTCACGTTCGTCGTGACGGCGAGCTCGAACGCGGTGAACCTGACCGACGGGCTCGATGGTCTCGCCACCGGCCTCACCGGCATCGTCGCCGGATCGTTCGCGGTCTTCGCCTATCTGTTCGGCCGCACCGACACGTCCCGCTACCTCGGCGTGTTGCATCTGACGGGCTCGGGGGAGCTGGCCATCTTCTGCGGCGCGCTCATGGGCGCGTCGCTCGGCTTCCTGTGGTTCAACGCGTATCCCGCGCAGGTGTTCATGGGGGACACGGGCGCGCTGGCCATCGGAGGGGCCCTCGGCACCATCGCGATTCTGCTCAAGGCGGAGTTCCTGCTGCTGATCGCCGGCGGCGTGTTCGTCGCCGAAACCCTGTCGGTGATCCTGCAGGTCAACGGCTATCGCTGGAACAGGTGGCGGCGGGGGAAGGAGTATGCGGATGCGCATCGCGTGTTCCGGATGGCCCCGCTGCACCATCACTTCGAGAAGCTGGGATGGTCCGAGCCGCAGGTGGTGACGCGGTTCTTCATCCTCGGGTTCCTGTGCGCGATGCTCGCGCTGGCCACGCTCAAGGTGCGATGATCCTGCCGGCGTCGTGGCGTGACGGAGAAGTCGCGGTGATCGGGCTTGGCAGGAGCGGCGTCGCCGCCACGCGGCTGCTGGTGAGCGAAGGAGTGCGAGTATACGCGAGCGATGCCTCGCCGGCGCCGGCGGCCGCCGTCGCGGTCGAAGCGTTGCGGGCGCTCCTGGGCGTGACGGTCGATCTCGGCCGGCACGATGTGGAGCGCATCCGGCGCGCCGTCCTCGTGGTGGTGTCGCCCGGGGTGCCGCCCGAAGCGCCGCCGCTCGCCGCCGCCCGGGCGGCCGGGGTCCCCATCATTTCGGAGCTCGACCTCGGGTTCCGCGCGCTCGGAACCGTGCCGTGCATCGCCGTGACCGGCACGAACGGCAAGACGACGACGACCGCGCTGGTGGCGCACCTGCTGCGGACCGCGGGACTGCGGGCGGACGCGGCGGGGAACATCGGCCGTCCGCTGGCGGACGTCGCGCTCGATCCGGCGGGGTTTCAGTGGCTCGCGGTCGAAGTGTCGTCGTTTCAGCTGCACGACAGCCCGGACTTCGCGCCCGTCATCGGGGTGCTGACCAACCTTTCGCCCGACCATCTGGACCGCTACCCGGGCGTCGACGCGTACTATGCCGACAAGCGGTTGCTGTTTCGCAACGCCACCGATTCCAGCGTGTGGGTCGTGAACGCCGACGACCCGGCAACCGGAGCGCTCGCGGCCGGCGCGCGCGGACGCCTGGTGCGGTTCTCCCTGCGCGGCCCCGCCGATGGCTGGTACGACGCGGCTGAACGCATCTTGCGGCTGGGCGGCGCCGGATTGTTGCCGCGCGACCTGTTGCCGCTGCTGGGGGACCACAACGTGGCCAACGCCCTCGCCGCGGCCCTGGCCGTGACTGAGGCGGGGATCGGACCGGCCGTCATCGCCGAGGGGCTGCGCTCGTTTCGGGCGTTACCCCATCGGTTGGAGCTGGTGGGCGAAGTCGGCGGCGTGCAGTGGATCAACGATTCCAAGGCGACGAATGTCGCCTCGACGCTCGTGGCCGTTCAAGCGATGGAGCGGCCGTTTGTCCTGCTCTTGGGGGGCCGCCACAAGGGGGAGCCGTACACCGCGCTCGGTCCCCTGTTGAAGCAACGGTGCCGGCTGATCGTCGCCTATGGTGAGTCGGGCGACCTGGTAGAGCAGGACCTGAAAGGCTCGGCACGCCTCGAGCGCGGCGGTGATTTCGAGGATGTGATGTCGCGGGCCCGGAAGGCGGCGAAACCCGGGGATGCGGTGCTCCTGTCTCCGGCCTGCTCCAGCTACGACATGTTCAAGAACTACGAAGAGCGCGGGGACGTGTTCCGGCGCCTGGCGCTGGCGTCATGAGCGAGCGACGCTGGGAAACCCGGTTGATCGCCGTGGTGGCCATGGCGCTGTGCATGATCGGCGTCATCGCCGTGTACGGCGCCTCGAGCCTGCTGCGGGCGCGCGGGGGCGGCGTGGTGGGGTCGAGTTTCGCGCTCAATCAGGTCGTGGGCTTCCTGGTCGGGGGCGTGCTCGCCACGATCGCCGCGCGACTCGACTATCACCTGTGGGAGCGTTACGCGTGGCCGCTCCTGGGCATCGTGGCGTTCCTGCTGGTCATTCCGTTGCTGCCGTTCACGCGCTCGATCTCTCCCGTGCTCAATGGCGCTCGCCGCTGGGTGTTCCTCGGGCCCCTGGGCGTGCAGCCCGGCGAGCTGGCCAAGCTCGCGGTGGTGGCCTGGACCGCGATGCTCGCGGCCAAGAAGGGCGAGCAGATGCGCAGCCTCCGCTGGGGGGTCCTGCCGGTGCTGGTCATCGTGTTGCCGATCGTCGGTCTGATCTTCCTCGAGCCCAACTTGTCCATGGCGCTGCTGGTCACGCTGCTGGCGGGCGTGGTGATGTTTTCGGCGGGTGCCAGGATCGGTCACTTCCTGCTGCTCGCCGTGGTCGCGGCGCCGCTGGCGTTCGGCGCGGTCGCCACCGCCCAATACCGGCTGGCGCGTGTGCTCACGTTCCTCAATCCCGGGAGCGCACCGAGCGAAGCAAACTGGCAGGTGCACCAGTCCCTGGTGGGCATCGGCGCGGGGCAGATGTTCGGCGTTGGGATCGGGCAGGGGCAGCAGAAGCTCGGTTACCTCCCGTACGCGTACGGCGACTTCATCTTCTCCACGCTCGGCGAGGAGTGGGGGTTCATCGGTGTGGTGGGGTTGGTGGTGGGCTTCGGCATCTTCGTCTGGCTCGGGTTCCGCATCGCACGATCGGCCCGCGACCCGTTCGGGCAGCTGCTGGCCGCGGGGCTCACGGCCGTGATCGGCATCAGCGCCGTGTTGCACATCGGCGTGAACCTGGCGGTGCTCCCGGCGACCGGGATCACGTTGCCGTTCGTGTCGTACGGGCGCTCGAGTCTGCTCGTCTCGCTCATCGCGACCGGTGTCCTGGTGAGCATTGGGCAGGGGCGAGACCGGCGACCGGAGAAACGGATTGCGGATTGACGATTGCGGATTGCGGATTATCAAGATGACGGTCCAGATGTCACGCGCCCCCATGGTGCCAATCCGCAATTCGCAATCCGCAATCCCCAATCGTGATGGCGGTTGGGGATGAAGATTCTGTTCACGGGTGGTGGCACCGGCGGGCATCTGATGCCCGCGCTCGCCCTGGCGCAGGCGCTGCGCGATGCGCGGCCCGACGTCGAAGCGGTGCTGGCCGGCGCGCAGCGCGGCATCGAGGCGGAAATTCTGCCCCGTCATCCGTTCCGGCACTACCTGTTGCCGATCGAGCCGTTGTATCGTCGCTCGTGGTGGCGCAACCTGCGCTGGCCGCTCGTAGCGTGGCGCGTGTGGCGCTCGGTCGGCCGCATGCTGGCCGTGGAGCGGCCCGACGTCGTGGTGGGCACCGGCGGCTACGCGTCCGGCCCGGTCGTGTGGCGCGCGCAACGGGCCGGCATTCCGACGGCGCTGCAGGAGCAGAACGCGATTCCGGGACTGACAACCCGTTGGCTGGCGCGCCGCGCGCGACAGATCCATCTCGGCTTTCCCGAAGCGAAGTCGTTACTGCGCCCGGGACCGCGCACGGAAGTGTTTTCGCTCGGGAATCCGATCCGTCCGCCGGCGGCCGAGGATGGCGGGGATCGCGCGACGGCATTGGCGGCGTTCGGTCTCGACCCGTCACGCCAGACCGTGCTCGTGTTCGGCGGCAGCCAGGGCGCGCGCGTCATCAACTACGCCGTCGCGGGAGCGCTCGAGCATCGCGGGTTACAGAACGTGAACCTGCTGTGGGGCACTGGTCCGATGCACGCGGCCACGTTCGCGCGTTATGCGGTGACCGGACGCGTCGTGGTGCAGGGATTCTTCGATCCGATCGCCCGCGCCTATCGCAGCGCGGATGTGGTGGTGTGCCGCGCGGGCGCGATGACCACGGCCGAGTTGTGTGCGTGGGGCAAAGCGAGCGTGCTGGTGCCGCTCGCCGCCGCGGCTGCCGATCATCAGCTGCACAATGCGCGCGCGCTCGAAGAGGCGGGGGCGGCGGTTCTGCTGACCGAGCAGGAGCTCTCCGGCCGGACGCTCGCGTCGCGCGTCAACGAGCTGCTCGGCGACCCGTCACGACGGGCGTCGATCGAGGTCGCCGCCCGGTCCCGGGGTCGTCCGTCGGCTGCCGCCGACATAGTGTCAAAATTATTGACACTGCCGGTTGATTGACGGTTGCTCTTTTCTAAGTGACGATAATTCCCTATATTAGGCCCCCACAGATGACCTTGTTTGCTCCCGTCGGCGATTCCCGGCCGGTTCACTTCATGGGCATCGCCGGAGCTGGGATGAGTGCCCTGGCGATGCTGGCCAGGCGCCGCGGGATTCCCGTAAGTGGTTGTGATAATGACACTTCCGGTACTGCTGACCTCGAGGCGCTGGGCATTCCCGTGTGGCTCGGGCATGACCCGGCCCATTTGGACCAGGCGCGCGCCGTGGTGGTGACGGCGGCGGTACCTCCGGATCACCCTGAACTGGCTCGCGCCCGCGAACGCGGGTTGCCGGTGGTGCGCCGCGCGGATGCATTGGGCGCGGTAGTCGCCGGAGCGACGGTCGTGGCGGTGGCCGGCACGCATGGCAAGACGACGACGACCGCGATGACCACACAGGCGCTCGTCGCCGCCCGTCGCAACCCGACTGGTTTGGTGGGCGGCCGCGTCGCCGCGTGGGGCGGCAATGCCCGCGTGGGCGATGCGTCCCTCTACGTTGTGGAAGCGGATGAGTTCGACAAGGCGTTTCTGTCGCTCACGCCGACCATCGCGGTGATCAACAACGTCGAAGCGGATCACCTCGAATGCTACGGCGGTCGCGTGGAAGAGCTGGAAGCGGCGTTCGTCCGGTTCGCGCGTCCAGCGCGCCGTGCGATCGTCGGAACGGACGATCCCGGTGCCGCGCGCGTTGCGGCGGCGCTCGAAGGGCCCGTGTGGCGCGTGGGAACCGGCGCGGATTGCGACGTGCGTATCACGAACGTCGTGCAGGGGCCGGATGGCTCGCAGGCGTCGCTCTCCGTCCCCGGGGTTGATCCCATCACGCTGCGGCTGCGGGTCCCCGGCCTTCACAACGTGCGCAATGCCGCGGCCGCGATCGCGGTGGTGCGGGCCCTCGACGCCGACCTCGCGGGCGCCGTGGCGTCGCTCGCGGAGTTCGGCGGTGCGGCGCGACGGTTCGAGCGCGTCGGGGAAGCGGGCGAGGTGATCGTGATCGACGACTACGCGCACCACCCGAGCGAGGTGCGGGCGACGCTGGCCGCGGCGCGGCAGGCGTTTCCGGACCGGCGCCTGGTCGCGGTGTTTCAGCCTCATTTGTTCTCCCGCACGGCGCTGCACGGTGCGGCGCTGGGACGCGAGCTGGCGGCCGCGGATGTAGTGGTGGTGGCGCCGATCTATGCCGCGCGTGAGCAGCCGGTCCCAGGGGTCACCGCGGCGCTGGTGGCCGATGGGGTGCGCGCCGCCGGGAAACCGCCGCTGACGGTCGAGCGTGATGGTCTGGCGGCGCTGGTGGCGGACGCGATGCAACCGGGAGACGTCGTTGTGACCATGGGGGCAGGAGACATCACGCGAGTGGGGCCCGAGATCCTGGGACTGCTGCGGACGCGCGGCGCCGCACCGGAGCGAGTCCGGTGATGACGCGCGCGCGCAAAATCGGTCTCGGGCTGGCCGGCCTCGTGCTCGTGTGGCTCGTGGGCCCGCGCCTGCTGCGACCGGTGGGATTCTTCCGGGTCCGTCAGGTGGAGCTGGTGGGCGTGCGCTACCTCGCCCCGGACGCGGTGATCGAAGCCTTGCACCTGGGCCCGCGCGCGAGTGTGTTCGATGATCGGGATCGGCTCGTCGAGCGGCTGCAGCGGGTGCCCGGCATCGCCGACGTGCGCATCGTGCGACGGTTCCCCGGTGTGCTGAAGGTGATCGTGCGGGAAGAGGAGCCGGTGGCGCTCGTGCCGGGGACGTCCGGCGGACCGCTCACGGTGGTGGACGGTGATGGTCGCTCGATGCCCTACGACCCGTCGCGGGGCGCGCCCGATCTGCCGGTGGCCGCGAGCGCGGATTCGGAGCTGGTGGGCGTGCTGGCGATGGTGCAGGCCGTGGATCCGTCCCTGTACGAGTCGATCACGGCGGCGCGCGCCGAGCGCGGCACCGTCGTGTTGCAGCTGGGGGGGG